>Ga0164318_10006124_pt1 | contig 11654 bp, 11 predicted proteins | sample GuaBasSedimGuay9_FD_113734 | JGI IMG/M metagenome (GOLD analysis project Ga0164318, IMG submission 113734) | Subseafloor sediment microbial communities from Guaymas Basin, Gulf of California, Mexico - Guay9, Core 4571-4, 0-3 cm | ecosystem: Environmental > Aquatic > Marine > Hydrothermal vents... | reverse complement strand
ATTACCATCGTTTGAGTTCGCGGTGTTGTCCGTGAATGCGTTGTCGTTTGACTGGTGCAGGTGAATACCGCAGTCGTTTAAGTTCGCGGTGTTGTTCGTGAATACGTTGTCATCACTAAACATGGATAGATAGATGCCATCACCCTCGTTTGAGTTTACGATGTTGTTTTGGAGTGTGTTGTCGCACGACATCTCCATGCGAATTCCGCAGTCGTTTGAGTTCACGGTATTGTCCGTGATCGTGTTGTTGTTCGAATGGTATATGCTGATGCCGACATCGCTGTTCGATACGATGTTATCGGCTATGTTGCAGTAATCTACGCCGAGTCCAAGATATATCCCGGCTGCACCATCTCCAGTTGCATCTCTGATCGTAAATCCGCTTATGTTCGCGTAATCGCCAAACATACTCACATTAAAGATATGATTATCCGGGTCTGGTGCGTTAACAAAACAGTTCGCAGAGCCATTTTCTGATTGGATCGTCAAATGAGTCACGCCCACATTCACATTCTCGTTGTATGCGCCATCGCGCACGATGATGATATCGCCTGATGTCGCATTATTCACTGCGCCCTGAATCATTGCATTGGCCTCACCGGGACCCACATATATGGTGGTTGCCGCGCTCGCTGTGCTGCATAATAGTGCTATAATCATAAGGGCGAGCACGCTATTGTGTATTTTGTTCATATTGTTGCCTCCTGTTGGGTCATCCACGCACATTCCGCGCACCGATACATGCGTCATCGGCTGCCTGTGATGCCTGCCTGCAGATTGCAGATAGACGCGCGGTTTGTGGACATTCCGCATTCATTGCAAATGAACTTCTATTATAAAAAGTTAACGATTCGGGGGCTATCCTGTCATATTGACATTGTGCGTTGTTTTTTATTGGGACTCCCGAACAGTAAGCAGTAGCCGAATAGATCTCGATAAAATCATCTGCCGGAATCGATGATCTCCATCGCCACCTCTGCCGCCCGCTCGCCAGAGAGCATCATCCCGCCAAAGATCGGACCCATCCGGTGACCCCCTGAAACAGCATTTGCGGCCATGCCCGAGACAACCAGCCCGGGATACACCTCTTTTGAGAAGTCGAGAAGCGCACTCTCGCCGCGGTCAGCCCACATCGGCAGCTCGCCATGAACCTGTAAGGCGGCGTTCGGGATCTTCTCAGAAACGATCTTGCATACCTCGGCATCATGCCCTGTGCCATCGATCACCACCTTCGACCGGATGGTTAGCGGATCGACGTGCAACCGTGCAGTAGCAACCGAGGTCCAGTTGATTACGAGTCCCGACACACGACTCCCTTCCCGGATCATCACATCCTCGACGCTCATCAGGTTAAAGACCTTCGCACCAGCCCCGATCGCTGATGCGCATGTCCGGCAGACCGATTCGATCGAATCCGCAACATAGAGCCCCTCTTCGTATTCGGTGTACGCGATCCCAAATTCATCGAGAAACCGGCATGCTTCCGCCTGCACAACAATTCTTGGAAACATCATGCCGCCACCCCACATGCCGCCGCCGACCGAGAGATTCCGCTCGAAAACTACCACATCAACTCCTGCTTTTGCGAGCGTGTACGCAGCAACGAGATTCGCAGGTCCTGCGCCGACGAGTGCGCAGTCGATATCGGTGCAGTCAAGGAACGATTCTGCGAATTCGGCGACGATTGCCCTGGTGATGCTGATTTCATCGACTGTCATGGTTGTCAGTTGGTAATACTGCTACATTAACCCCACCTCCCATGGAAGCGGTCGACGGCTGTGACGCTGCTGCCTACGACGCTGCCCCATAGACCGCGGAAGCGTTAAGGTATAAGTGGTAGGACAAAAACTCCCGACCAGACACAGTACCGTACCGTGCCCGGATGGGATCCACAGACGCTAATTCCACACGGTTTGTTGGATTCAAACCATCAGTGAAACCACTATCGGGGTGACAAACGCCTCCAAAAACGCGGCTATGCCCAGCAATAGCGATGTGGCCAGCACGACCTCTATTGTTTCCATGAAAGCTTCAGCCCCGCTCTCCTGACCCCTCATAATTTTCACACCAAGCTTTATACCGGTGGCTGTGGCGATCACGAGCGCAAGGTCTTCGGGGATGCCGTGCACCCCAATAAACATTGTTGCCGTTTCTACCGGGAATATGCCATAAACCAGCCCGGTTATGGATCCGTTGACTATGCCACCTGCTATGACAGACACTCCAAGGAAGATGCCGCTTAACCCCAGATCCATTGCAACATTTACATTATTTGAGAAGTAATATATACAATCGATCAAGGGCATTGAGATGTATGGGTCAAAGAATATCTGTTCCTCCAAACCCCCTGATATAATCATCATGGCATCATCGCTTAAAAAAGAGAACAAATAGCCAATATAGTACCCTATTCCGACACCAATGCCGTAAACAAAGAGAGATGCCAGAAGATATACCTTATTCTTCATAACAAAATTAATTAAAATATATGGCGATCTTGCCATAAATCCTCTTGCAATCTTTAGGATCTCGATCTCTTTACCAATCTCCCTGACTGCCACTCCGGTTCTATCGAGGAAGAAATTTAACTTGGATAGCTGCATCCATGGAATCAGAATAATTATGGAGAACAGCACAAAGAGTGGCGAAAGGCTGGAATTGAACAGAACCGCTATAACTTCAAAAATGCCAGCGATGACGCCGTAGGTCATGACGAAAACAACCAGAATAAAGATATAAATCAAGACAGATCCAATATTTCCAGCAACTATATTTTTGCTCCGTTTAATCGAGCCTATTACCCCCATACCCTCTATTACGATAAATTCTTCAGCAAAAAATAATAACACCATAGCCACGAGCCACAGGATGAGGCACAGGACGATTGAGAGGCTAAATATTGCGATGTTGGCCGGCGGAGGGAGAAGTACCAGAGTGAAAAATGGCATCAAAAACAGTACGATGGAAAATATAGCCATCGATATCCATAACCCCATTATCCGAAATGAATAGTTATTAGCATAATATAAAAAGTTTCTGAAATCCGTTGTGGTCGTGACCCCCTGCCAGAGGTATCCGATAGTTCCTGCCTCGACCCATGCGTACAAAGCGAAGAAGATGATCACAATCACGCATACGAGGATCAGGAACATGATGGATAAGCCGATCATCTCCGGAACCAGACCGGAAAACTCTTCTACCAACTCTTCCATCTTCGGATCGATATCGTCCTCAAAATTTTCCTCCTCGATAATTTCAGAGATCAGATCCTGGTTCCGCTCTGCAATTGGTGCAACCTCTGCCATGAGGGGTAATGAGAGTATCAGGAAAGTGAGCATAATCACCCATCCAACAGAGGAAGAGAGCGAACCGGAGATAAGGGACGGGATTATGAGCCCGGGGGCAGACCTTATCTGGTGGAATCCCGACCTGAAGTACGAACCAACATCTTGTGTCATATTACCCTCGCTACGTAGGACGTATTATCCTGCCATCCTTGCTCGATTCTACCCCTTATCGCCACGCCTCATAAAGATTGGGGGTTACTTCACACGCACCATGCCCATCACACAACAGCTACTTCATGATGTGTGCCACCAGTCATGCCGATCTTCGACTCGAATACGCAAAAACTCATGAGGCTGTATAGATTTGGAAGATTCGCTGGTTATACTGACGTTTCATATCATTTTTACCAGAGATGCATCCTTATTTCCTACATGGACAACTTTAAATATCCGCAAACCGTTTTAGTCTTATGGAAGTCCCTTACGAACTCCTCGGCAAGTTCTTCGTCTTCTTAGCAGTTGCTGTCCTTCTGGCGACGGTGCTGGCACTGTTGCTCGGTGTTTACAGTTTTAAGAGGCATAAGATCATATTTCCGAATTTAATCCTGTTTATGCTGTATCTATTCTACTCGCCCGCAAAGTGGGTTTGCAGGGTGTTTTATATCAAAGAAGAACTCGTTGACGAGATTCTCATCGAACTTAATAATGCGATGATGCTTGAGAAGTTTAAGCGTAGGCGGGACGGGCGCATAATCCTCCTGCCGCAGTGCATGAGAGGGCCCAAGTGCGCGACACGGTGCGACCCGATAATCGGTTATGAGTGTAAAATGTGCGGCGGGTGCGATATCGGCCGCATAGCAAAAGCTGCGGAAAAATACAATTTCAAGGTGTTTGTAGTGCCGGGCGGAAGTTTTGTCAGGAAGATCCTCAAATCCTGCAGCCCCGATGTGTGTATTGCCGTGGCATGTCATAGCGAGCTGACAGAGGCGATGCAGGATATCGCGAAGACCGCACCGGTTCAGGGTGTCCCTCTGCTGCGGGACGGCTGCTACGACACAAAGGTGGATGTGGACGAGGTGATCAAGAAGATGGAGTTGTGTTGTGATGTATGAACTGATCGGGATTGTGATATCGATGACCATAGTCGTATCCGTCGTTCTTGCGCTGTTGGCTCTGCTCATCAGCCGGATCAGTCTCAACAGGCATGTCTGGCTTGCCGGGGTCTTTGCAGACATCCTCGATTTCTTTTATCTACCGATCAAAGCCATATTTCAGAGATGCGCAGATACAAGAACGCTCGATACATGGATGGCATCGCTCAAGAACATGGCGCACAGATCTGCTTTTGCAGAGACGAAACATCGCCTGCTGCTCACCCCGCACTGCATGAGGTCGCTTGACTGCCCTGCGCCATCGACACGCTTTGGGATCCAGTGCCAGGGCTGTGGCAAGTGCATCTTTTCGAAGATGGTGGTAGATGCGGACCGGTTTGGCTATACATTATATATCATCGCAGGCTCGTCATACGTCCGCCACGTCATAAAGAAGGAGTCGGCGGACGGTGCACTCCTCGTGGCGTGTAACTATGAGTTAAACAAGGTCATGCGGGCGCTTAAACGCAAAGACATCGTGACTTATGGTGTTCCGCTCCTAACGGACGGATGCTACAATACTGAGGTGGATTATGAAAACCTGATAGCGGTGCTGGAGAGTTTTGGAGCGCCCCATTCAGATAACCACCGCAGCCAATCCGAAAAATCCTGAAGCATGACGTTTTGGAAGCTGTTCAGTCGGGTTGTGGTAAATCAACACGGAACACGGAAGCAATTAGATTGATGAAACTGGTGTAATCAGCGTTAGTCTGTGGCTAAAAACAATATTAGCCACAGATTAACGAAGATGAACACAGATTATATGTTGTTTGTGCCGTTGAATCCGTTTAGAGACTCCACACAATATATGGTGTGTACACGTTCCGGGCGGATTCTAAATCAGATCCACAAAGTAATGGTGCAGCCGCGTATCTGCCACCATCTCGGGGTGGAATGCAAGCGCAAGCACGTTGCCCTGCTGCGCGGCAACGATACACTCTCCAAACCTCGCGAGTGGGGTTACGTCATCCCCGCACCGCACGATCGCAGGCGCACGGATAAAGACAGCTGGAAACGCCCCCCCTATAGGCGGAATGTCAAGTAACGTCTCGAATGACTCGTGCTGACGCCCGTACGCGTTTCTTCTGACTTCAATATCCATTATGCCGAGCAATCGCTGTTTTGTTCTTGTTGTCTGGCAATCTCCATGCTTCGCAAGGAGCACGAGACCCGCACAGGTGCCAAGTATCGGCACACCCAAAGCGGCTGCGTTTTGGATCTCTTCGGCGATGTCTTCCTTCCACATAAGCCGCGCAAGCGTGGTGCTCTCCCCTCCCGGAAGCACGATGGCGTCGCAATCAGGGACGAGTCCGCTCTGCCGTATCAGGACGATCTCGCCACGGTCGTTTCGCTCGGCAAGCGTGCGTTCCAGCGCATTCACGTGCTCTGCAACATTTCCCTGAATCGCAATGACACCGATCTTCATTCATCTCTGATTTTAGGAGAGATCGGATAAACGTTTCGACGAATTCTGCTGCATGTGTTTGCACGGTGTTGCTACATGATGTGTGAGGTAATCCTACTCTTTTTGCCGCCTCTGCACCCAATCACAGGAACATGACACTGGAAAGAGTTATGCCGCCTGCCAGAAAAAGATATGATAGCCCAACCATTAAGGACAAACAAGGAGAAAACAATGATAGAGATTGATGACAAACCCATCGAAGGGATGATCGCACTTGGGTCGGGGAGTGATGCCAGTGATCAAGAGATCCAGGATGCCGTCAAGGCGCTTAGCATAAAGACGACACTGACGCTTGATGAGATGGTGACCGTCTTTAAAATGTATCATGAGGGCTATAGTGATAGCGAAATCGCAGTATCGCTTGGTGACCGGAAGAAGATGCGCAATGTAGAGCGAGTAAGGATCAAGTGCGGTCTGTTCAGGTGGCGGGATTTTGAGACGCCATTTGACATCAACGAGTTCATCAGTGCGGTCGATGGAGGCAAGACCGATGCCGAGATCGCAGCGATGTTCGGCGCAGGCAAGTCCACGATACGCACATACCGGCAGGTGCTCGACTGGCATGAGACTTATGGTGCGCCAGACATACCGGTGAACGGATAACCTTATTAGTATCATCCATGCAATAACTGGTTGCGGGCTAGCCCGGGTAACCCGGCGTCACCTATCACCCGAAACCGCCGATATGCGGGGGGCGAAGCCAATGGAAGACATGCCAAACGCTATTTAAGATCGGATGCCCAACAATGAATCTCCGTCCTGCGGGGATGGCGTTGGTAGTGGAGTCTGCCGGAGGGCAGGTTTGCTATCTCTGTTGCGGAAAACGGTTTAGGCCCGGAAGGGAGCGGACATCACCGCAGACGCTTCATCGCTTGTAGGATCGCGGAGAGGAGGCGGGTTTCCGAACCACTGGATTGCGGGCGGGTGGCAACCATTGGCGTGCTCGCATTATTCTTATGACCGGGTGAACTCCGAATGATCCGCGCGATAATCGTTGGATCGATCGAGATGGGATGAGTTTTGCGAAACCAGGTCTCTGGGGAACTGTCACACCATCTGGTGCTGATAAATTTATGAGACGATTTTTACTCTCCTACTATATATAGTATTCTATCGAATGGGATAATGTGATAAAACAATTGGTATAGCGATTCATTGCTTGTCAGATAACAATACTAACATCACCATCAAGGATTCAGGATACACCCACTTCTTCGAGTCACCCTCTGATTTGGAGGGGGTACTGAAGTTTCATGTTTTGATAAGATATTGAGCTTGTTTAACAATTCTTCAGAACCTTTTTCTTCTTAGAATTTCATGATTTTTTCCACATACAGTTTATCTTCTAAAAGTTTGAGGCACATCTCGTATAAGTCGATTACAAGAATATTCACTGGCGTATCATTGAGATTGGAAGCTATCCTATCGATCGTCTGTCTGACGAGCAACTCTTTTTCAGGTGGATAATCAAATATCCGGAATGGCACTTCGTTACCAAGACCTTTCGCAGTCAAAAAATCGTCCTCCTGCACTTTTTCTTTCAGTAGCTCCAAACGCTTTTCGAATGTTATGGTAACTGCTTTAATAATGCATCAACCTCCTTATATCCACTATTTATAATATCATCAACATGGTACATTAAACATTCTGTTTGATATGGCTGTCAACTTGACACGGCGTTATGCCACAACTCTGATTTTTTTCGGATATTCGAGCCGGGGGCAGCAGACCTGTGACCCGAACAACAAACCGGCTCACCCCAAATTCACCCACAATACAACCGATACCCACACCCCTCGCACTCCCTCTCATCATTCACCCGCTCGAACCCATGCCGATAATCGGGAAGGGTTTTGACTAACACCATAGAAGTTGGCAACCCCTGAGTCCAGATACCTTTAAATCAATGCACATCATAGTATGATGGCACGGGCTCGTAGATCAGTTGGAAGATCGTCGCCTTTGCAAGGCGAAGGCCCTGGGTTCGAGTCCCAGCGGGTCCATCATGAGTACAAAGACCGCATGGATTAAAGCAGACACTGGTAATTGGGATGCACAGAAGCAGAGAATTACCACCAGTCTTGAGTCTGGTGTGGAATGCGTGCTCGCGTCAGTTGATAGTGTCGGGAAGGTGCGGGAACTTGGCGATATCCTGGTGGCATCCCCTGTCGCAGGAGAGGTCATGCCTGATATTGTGGTGGTCGGCATAAACGGGGAAGGCGATGGAACGCAGCCACTTCCAACCGATTTAACCGGATCGATGGATATTATCACGGCAGAAAAGTTGGCTTCCGAAGGAAAGACGGTTGCCGGATACGTGGTCATCCGCGACAAGAAGTACGAACAGTTCGCGGTTGAACTCGGCAAGATCTGTGATTATCTGATTGTCATAGGGACTGACTGGAAGGTTATCCCGCTTGAAAACATGATCGCAGGACTCTTTGATGAAAATGTTTTGATCATAGCCGGAGTTCAGGAAGCTGATGAGGCGAAACTCGCGATCGAGACGCTTGAGCATGGCGCGGACGGCGTTCTCATAGATACCGATGACCCCTCAGAGATCAAGCGCATCGTTGGCGTTGTGGAGCGCTCAGGCATTCCAACGGTACCACTTCAGGTTGCGCGGGTAACCGTGGTCGAACCCAGGGGTATGGGCGACCGGGTCTGTGTAGACACATGCTCGCTGATGTCGGTCGGAGAGGGAATGCTTGTCGGATCGCAGTCAAACGGACTCTTCCTGATACAATCCGAGGCAGAGGACAGCCCGTATGTTGCGTCCCGCCCATTCAGAGTCAATGCGGGCGCAGTACATGCTTATGCGAAGGTCGGCGAGAAGACGCAGTACCTATCAGAACTCTCTGCTGGCGATGGCGTGGTCATCGTGAATGCGCGAGGCGAGCAGAGGGACGGGATCGTCGGGAGAGTTAAGATCGAGAAGCGACCCCTGACGCTTGTCAAGGCTGAAGTCGATGGGAACATGATAACAACGATCTTGCAGAACGCCGAGACGATAAAACTAGTAGGCGCGGATGAGCGTCCAATATCGATCGCAAACCTCAAGGCCGGCGACGAGGTGCTTGTCCATTTTGAGGATTCGGCGCGGCACTTCGGCATGAAGATCGATGAGACGATCATCGAGAAGTAGTCTGGAAAGTTCGGTGCCATCAGGTGAGGCAGGGATTTTATACTGTGTTAAAGATGCGGTGCGTGAGTCCTGACTAATCTACCGGACAATCGTGTTCTTGAAGTTTTGTTGTTGGTACTCTTGTCCAGAAATCCATGATTGGTTATATGGATTTGCTCACCACATACTCCGACTTGCCTGCTCCAATCATCTCCCTGGGCTAATCTGATGTTCTGATCATCGAGATGGATAACAAGCAGACCGGTCCTGGTGACATTCACCACGCTGATTTTCCCTACGGCACTCAAGTCTGTCGAGTAGCTTAAGTAAAAGGAGTAGGGCACCTCATAAACAGGCTCAAGATGAGACCACTCACCTGATTTGCGCCCTATGGCACATTCTCCAATAATGAATCTTAAGCTTTCGTTGAACTCAATATCATACGGATCCGGAGCTATGCCGGTATATAGACTTCCGATACTTTTGTCGAAGTAGTATGTAGGGAAATCCAGAAAACTTGCCCCCACCAGATATTGGCAGTCAGGGTCGCCCACTTCCGGAGGAAGCATGCAGACCTCAAAGAATAAAAAATCTTCAGTTGAGTTATCTGTCTCTGGTGGGTGTACGGGGGTTTGAGGGGATAGATCGATCGCATCTACTGCACATTCTGGTTTTTCCGGCACATCCAGCACATAGATGTCATCGTTTCCATAATTCGGCTGAAATCCGAAGATCATCTTCGAGCCATCCGGACTCCATTCGATGTCATCTATCACTCCATACGGATACGGAATACTCAGCAACCGTTCTTTGTCGCTTCCATCGATGTTCATCACCCAGATGTCAGATGTATTCTCGAAATCATGCTCTGTTTTATATGAATACCAATTCGATGACCGCGAGATGTAAGCAACCCTCCGCCCATCAGGATTCCACTCAATATCCGCATCAGCTCCTGGACTTTCTGTCAACCGCTCTTTACCGCTGCCATCTGGGTTCATCATCCATATATCAAAGTTGTCCTGATCTTCTGATAGATATGTAATCTTTGTCCCATCCGGACTAAATTTCGGATCCGCATCGTAGCCGGGATTGTCTGTTAGTCGCTTCTTGCTCCCCCCATTTGCAGCCACCACCCATATGTCGATATTTTCGATGTGAGTCTCAGGAGATATTACAGGGTTTAAGAAGAATATCTTCTTCCCATCAGGACTCCACTCTGGTCGCGGTGGGCAGTTACTGCTCTCAATCCCGGATGCGAGTTTCACCTTGTTGCTCTCGTCAAGGTTCATCACCCAGATGTCTGAGTGCATCTCCGGACCTGCCATGAGCATCTCCCCGCTATGCCGAGCATCGTTGTATTTAGCGCCATCGATGTTCCAATCACCCTTTTCCTTTGTCACAGTTCCATTTTTCCACCACACGAGGTATGAATCGGTTCTATGGTATGTACAATAACACACTTTCGTTCTATCAGGGCTTATCGCCTGAAACAGATGTGTTCGCTCATTTAAAGACAGAAGCTTTTTTCTATTGCCCCCATCCATGTCCATTACCTCAGTTACCAGTAGCTCGGTGTATACGGGGTCATAATATTCGAAGTAGACCTTGCCAGAATGCAGCACCGGATTTGTGCCGTTTGCCAGCCTCGTTACATCGCTTCCATCCGCATTCATGACTGCAATGTAACACTCCGAACTGTAGCGTCCGGAACCAACGTCGGGTCGTGTTTCGAAGAATATCTTTGTTCCGTCCGGGCTCCACATAGGACCCTCGTCCGGGCCCGGGTTTGTTGTAAGTCTTGTCCCTCCGGACGCTGCGATCAGATCGTCCAGTTCCGATTGCGTGATCGCCTGCCTCACAGGGGATTGCATCGTCACAAGAGCGAATATGGTTACGCTGGATGCGATTGCAAGCAGCAAAACAATTGTCAGAATCTTTTTAGTCTTTGTCTTCATCGGTCAAGCCTCCTGCGTATCCGCTCAGTGCTCCAACGAGTGCACAACAGAGCGCAAACGCAATCTTTACAGCAAGTTCGATTGATTCAGGTTTTCTTATGTAAAACCCAAATCCTAAATCGAAGAGTGTTTCGAAGATTGTCAGTGCCCAGAGCATACAGGCAACCGCAATACCCGCTTTCCAGCTCCGGGACATATAGCCAATGATTATCACGACTGGCATGGAGATTAGAACCAGTCTCCAGCAGCCATCGATGTTCCACGGGATGAACCAATCCATACTGTCTGCGCCCCCTGTAGCCGCTCTTGCTATGGACCCTAATACGTAAAATGTGGATATGGTTGCGATTAAAGTTGGAAATAGCCACTGCTTTCGCGTTTTTGCTGTTACTTCTGTTTCGTTCATTTTTGTCATCTTTTCTTTTATCGCCCATCTTTAACTTTGACCGGACTACTTATATACTTAAGCAGAATCTCAACGAAAATACCTTGGAATCATATCACCAACAGTAGTTTCTTCCCATGTATCGCCTCACCTATGATGCTACTTGTTTAGTCGTCACCGAAAAATAAAATATTGAAATTTCAACTTTCTTCATGTGCATAACTGTCCTCTATCAAGCTTTTTATATGAGGGTCTACCTGCCAAAAATGCTACTTTATTTTTCT
>Ga0164318_10006123_pt1 | contig 11655 bp, 7 predicted proteins | sample GuaBasSedimGuay9_FD_113734 | JGI IMG/M metagenome (GOLD analysis project Ga0164318, IMG submission 113734) | Subseafloor sediment microbial communities from Guaymas Basin, Gulf of California, Mexico - Guay9, Core 4571-4, 0-3 cm | ecosystem: Environmental > Aquatic > Marine > Hydrothermal vents >... | reverse complement strand
TGGGGATCAAAAACCCTCCGACCCTCTTCCAATAAATTGTCCACTTCGCCGTTTTTAAAACCAATAAAGTTCAGTTCACGTGGACCAGTTTTACTGGAATGCCAGATATTATACTGATCCGGCTCCGGGCCACCGGTCCAGCCGAGAATTGTTGCATCAAAATTTCCCGGGTTGATGAACTCCTTGAGAAACGTCGCCCATTCAATAATCCGTAATTGAACCTTGACGCCAATCTCTTTGAAGCGCCGCTGAATAATTTCACCGGTTTTTGAACGGAGATCGTTACCCTGATTGGTGACAATGGTAAATGCCAACTCCTTGCCATCCTTGTCCAACACACCATTGCCATCACTGTCTTGCCATCCGGCTTCAGCTAAAAGTTCTCTGGCTTTATCTGGATTATATCCATATTTGGGAACATCATCATTATAAACCCAAGTATCAGGCTTGTATGGTCCGGTTGCCACCTTACCATAGCCGAGCAGGACACCATCAATGAGTTCCTGCTTATTGATGGCATAGGAAAGAGCTTGCCTGACCCGCTTATCCTGAAACAGGGGACGCTTCAAATTATAGCCAAGGTAGGTATAACCAAAGTTCAGGTAGCGATACTTATTATACAAGCGCCTGAATGCGGGAGTATCGGTCTGTCGATCAAACTGCAACGGGGAGAGCCCCATATAATCAAGACTGCCGGTTTGTAATTCCAGAAACTGGGTCGAAATATCAGGAATAATTCGATAAACAACCCGCTTGATGTAGGGCTGTCCCTCAAAATAGTCGGGATTTGAGTCAAGGACGATTTTCTCCCCCCCGAGCCATTCAGAAAAACGGTAGGGACCGGTTCCAATGGGTTTACGTGCCAACGGGCTCTTGGTGATCTCCTCCCCTTCCAACAAATGACGGGGGTGAATTGACATCGCCCAACTCATCAACGCCGGGGCATAGGGTTTGTCATAATGAACGATGAAAGTATACGGATCAGGGGTTTCAACCCCGGTCACCTGTTTGAACGATTCAGCATAAGCGGTCGGAGTTTTTGGATCGATATAAAGCTGGTAGTTAAATTTTACATCTGCTGAGGTAAACGGTGCTCCATCATGCCAGGTGACCCCTTTACGCAGGTGGAAAGTGATCGTTAAATTATCATCTGAAACATCCCATGACTCCGCCAGTTCCCCCTCTATCTGCAAATTTTTATCGTAACGAACCAAACCGTTATAAATCAGCCCATTGATCTCACTCGAAGCGGAATCAGAAGCCAGAACCGGCAACAGAGTGCTGGCATCCCCGATTGAAGATTCAATAAATGTATCACCAAATTCCGGGACATGGGCCTCTGCTACCCCAGGATGACTGGTTTCATTACGGTTGTTGCAGCCGCCAAGCAACAGTAGCAGGAAAACGATAAAAACAGGCCGATAGCTCTGTGCAAAAATAGTTTTCACCCGTCTATTCCAGTTCATTCGGTCAATACCTCAACCGGGATATTGTTGTGTGCTTTCAAAGATAATCTGGCGGGGTCAATCTTTGCATTGATCCGCAGCTCAGAGAGTTCCAGCTTAACTCGGGTCTTCTCCAGTGGCATATCAATCTTGATCCGTCGGGGGAACTGACTTGTCTTAGAGAAGTTTTGATAATCAACCAGCAGATATTTCTCCCCATCAGTAAAATAGTAACTACCGACCATCCTGAGTTGCCGATCAAATAATAATTCCTGCCGATTGTTGTAGTTATCTGACAAAGTCAAGGTTAAGTATTTTGCTGACACAGTAACATTGCTGTGCCGATACGCAATCAACGGTGGTCCGTACAACAGCAGGGAGAGCAGATCTTCAACTGCCAGGGGAACCCGTATAAAACGATAAAGATTTTCATAACTGGCCGGCCCACGGAAGAACCTGCCAGGAACAGTTGTATTAAGAAATACCGACAAAGTTTCGCCGTCAGAAGCCATCTGTAGCAGCAGCTGACCAAATCCACTGAGGATATCAGCCCGTAGGTGATCCGGTTTTTGCAACAGCAGAAACTGCTGGCTGGAAAAATACTTACCTCCGCTGGTCAGAGACACACTCGCAGCGGTATCCAAGGATGAATAACGCTCCGAATTAGCTGTGACACTCTTCAGTAACTGCTGAGCCGTAGGGACCTCGTTCCAGACCGGTTCTGCATGGTGAATACAGCCACACAGCAAGAACAGCAGCAATAAAATCAACCAACGCATTATGGTCTCTCCAACGGCAGCTGTCTGAGTTTTTCTTCAACCGAGACTGAATGAGGATCTTTTTTTAATGCAGCCCGATACGCTGACTCCGCCTCATCCCAAAGTTTCATGGCCCGATAAAGGTCCCCGAGATGCTCTTGAATCACCGCATCATCCGGATTGAGTTCAATAGCCTTTTCCAGCTGCTCACGACTTTCAGAATAGCGACCCATTTTAAAAAGTATCCACCCCAATGTATCAACGATATAGCCACTTGGTTTTATCGCCAGCGCTTTCTCTGCCCGAGACAGTGCTAATTCCAGATCAAGTCCGCTTTCGGCCTGTCCATAAGCGAGAAAATTTAAAGCATCAGGATTGGCATCATCTATCAATAGAATTTTTTCCATAACCGCTGTTGCAGACTGGTGTTCAGCCGATTTTTCATAGAGCACCCCAAGTTGGTAGAGCAACTGTACCGACTCGGGATATTTCTCCACGCCAGCAAGAGCGATCTCAATCGCCTGTTTATAGTCGCCACTATCGCCGAGAAAAACAACAAGATAGTAATATAAATCCGGGCGCTCGATATCCTGTTCAAGCAACTGCTGTAATATTGAAATAGCCCGTTCGTTCTGTTGAGATCGTTGATACAGATAAGCCAACTGCAGTGACGCTTCAGGATAAATTGGGGCATCAGCGGACAGCGGCTCCAGAACAGCAATCGCCTCTGCCAACTTTTCCTGCTCCGAGAGAGCCAAAGCGAGATAGTAACGACTGTCCCCCTCAGCATCACCTGTTTCCAGTAACAAACGAAACGTACTCTCCGCTTCGGTCCATCGTTCACGTTCTAACTGAATCAAGCCGATTTGATTCAAAGTTTTCACATTGCCGGGAAACTGTTGCTGAACCGCTTCAAGTTGGGCAAGAGCAGCGTCTAACTGGTTACGCTCAAGAAAATTTTGTGCAAGTCGTTGCCTGACCGCCGCCCCTCTCGGGTTTCTGATAATATAAGATTGATACAATTTCAAGGCAGCAGCAGGATCTTCCTGCTCCAATAGTTTTCCAAATTCCAGGACGACCTGCGACTGATCAGGTTGCCGCTGCAGCAACTGACGATAGATCGCAAAGGCCTTCTCCGGATGTTCTTCAAGCAGGTAAAGACGTGCCAGTGTAAGACTGGCAAGCTCGGCGTCTGGATGGTCTTGAAGCATGGCCTCCAATACCGCTATTGCCTCACCGTTCCTCTCCAGCCGAGCAAGTGCCATCGCCATACGTAGCGACAATACTGCGCTTTCGGGTTTTAACTGTGATGCTCGGCGAAAATGGTCAATGGCCAGAGTATACTTCTGCTGAAAGCTGAAAACATCTCCCAGCAGTTCGTGACCAGCAACATTTTCTGGATTCTCCGCCAACAGATTTTCCAAAACAGCAACTGCACGCTCCGGTTGTTGTCGATGTAAAAAAGCTCGGGAGAGTATCAGCTGTAAATATTCGGATTGCGGATCGAAACTGATAGCCTGTTCAAGGGCATCTATTGCCTCGTCCCAGCGATTTTCAGCTCCAAGAATCCTGAATTTACTGAAGAAAAAAAATGCTTTTGCGTCTGGATTGGTCAACTCCGACCGATACTTGACGGAGTGTGTACTTTCCTGGGCAGGCAATTGAGTTTGATTGACAGCAACACAACCGGAAATCATGATCAGGGCAGGAACCAGGCTGAAAGCTATTCTTTTAACACTTGCAACAGGATGAATCTTCAAAAACTGGTCCTTCAGACTAAAAGTGAAATTATAAAAAAAGTGTAACTTAGATTAAGTAGCACACTCATTTCACGGGGGTCAAATCCTTTAAAAACCGTTTGACTGACGCAAAGTTGAAATATCGGTCGAACCGCTTCTATGTGAAATTTATAATTAGTTGTTGTAATTCTACTCTGGCCGGATTAATCTGTAGTATACTCGATAATTATCGGGGAAAGGTACCACCATCTTTTCAGAACTTTATTAGATCTGGAGAAGGTCTGCTGATGAGGGAATCGCAAAAAAGTTCAATCAGAGAAGCGTGGATTCTCTGCCTGGTTCTAGGCATGATCATGATTAATTTCCCTTTTATCCATATTTTCAGCTCGGCACAATTGATTTTTGGCGTACCAAAACTGGTTCTCTATTTCTTTATCGGCTGGCCAACGTCAATTATTGTTATATGGTACTTTGTCCGCCACATAGGAAAAGAGCCACAAGATAGTTCCGTTGTGACAGAGGACAAGAGCGAACCATGATAGCGGCAAAAAGCATCCTCTTCATGTCTGTCATCTCTACAAAAACCGTCTTACTCATTTCACTCGGCTATTTTATCCTCCTGTTTCTGGTTGCCTGTTACGCCGAAAAATGCCGCAAGATGGACAACTGCCTGCTAAAAAATTCCCATGTTTACTCACTATCGCTGGCTGTCTATTGTACCAGTTGGACATTCTACGGCAGTGTTGGCAAAGCGGCAACCAGTGGTCTGGAATTTCTACCGATTTATCTTGGACCCACCCTGATTGCTTTTACCTGGTGGTTTTTACTCCGTAAAATGTTGCTTATCAGTAGACAACAAAATATCACCAGTATTGCCGACTTTCTTTCCAGTCGTTATGACCGCTCCACAACTTTAGGTGCAATCGTTACCCTGTTTGCAGTCTTTGGTATCACCCCCTACATAGCTCTTCAACTCAAAGCGATTTCTCAGACGTTAAGTATCCTGACGATGCCGGTAACGGCTTTTAGTTCAAGGACGGGGAACCTCTTTCCAGTCAGTATAGATATTGCGTTCCTGGTTGCCCTGTTACTGGCAATATTCGGCATGTTGTTCGGGGCCAGAAGCCTGGATTCCTCAGAGAAACATGAGGGGTTGGTTGTCGCAGTTGCCTTTGAATCTATCGTTAAGTTAATCTCTTTTCTCGCCGTTGGTATATTTGTTACCTATGGTCTTTTTGATGGATTTATCGATATTTTTCAACGTTTTTTAGTCCAATTTCCAGAACGCCGGAACCTCCTGCTCCTCGGGACAGATCAAACCCCCTATACAAAATGGTTTACATTAATTGTTCTGTCGATGATGGCGGTGATGTTTCTACCCCGCCAATTTCACATTATGATCACCGAAAACACCGATGAGGAACATATCAAATCGGCAATGTGGAAATTCCCTGCATACCTTTTTTTGATAAATCTATTTGTTTTGCCGATTGCTCTTGGTGGTCTGATTCTGAATGGGGGCGATACAACTCATGCAGATTACTTTGTTCTGACCCTCCCCATGTCAGCAGGCCACCCCTGGTTAGCGCTGCTGGTCTTTATTGGAGGAATCTCTGCCTCGGCCGGGATGGTCATGGTTTCTTCGGTAACAACGGCAACGATGATTCTTAATCATCTGGTCATGCCAGTCATTCTCAAATTGAACCTAAAGGCCCAGAACCTCTCCCGTGTCCTGATTAATATTAAGCGACTCGGAATCCTCGGGGTTATTTTTATTGGCTATATCTACTTTAAAGCAATCGGTGATTCCTATGCTCTAGTTAATATGGGACTGATATCTTTTGCTGCAGTTACCCAATTTGCGCCAGCCGTCATCGGTGGTCTTTTCTGGAAAAGAGCCAACCGTAAAGCTGCAATCGCAGGAATCAGTTTTGGCTTTGTCCTGTGGTTTTATACCCTGCTGGTTCCATCATTTGTCCGTTCAGGCTGGCTCAATTCTGACATTCTGAACAATGGTCCCTATGGAATCAGTTTACTCAAGCCCCTGGAGTTATTTGGGCTACATGGATTTGATATTTATACCCATTCCCTGTTCTGGAGTATGCTTTTCAACCTGGCAGCCTATTTAATTCTATCTTTTTTTGCTAAACAGACTGAATCTGAAGCACTTCAAGCGGAAACCTTTGTCGACATCTATCTGGATCAACCATTACAAGCTGAAAACTTAAAACGGATCAGTAAGGCACCGACGATCATGGAATTTGTTGAGTTGATGTCCAAGTTTATCGGTGAAAAAACTGCACAGGATGCCATCGCCGAATATCTGAATCAGCAGGAAATCAGTGCCAAAGGTGAGCTTTCTGATCATGACATTCCACAGCTGAAAAGATTTACAGAGCGGACGCTGGCTGGTCATGTCGGTGCGGCTCCGGCGCGGATCATATTGGATAATTACCTCTCCGCCCGTGGTAGTGAGATGGAAGATGTTTTTGATATTTTTGGTACAGTCACGATCGATCATGCCTCCAGTCGTGAGCAATTAAGTGTTTTGTATGACGCAGCCCAAATTGTTGCCAGTGAAGGAGATTTCCAGAAGACTCTCGACGGGATCCTTGAATTACTGGCTCAACAGTTTAAATTTGATCTCTGTGTGATCCGTTTTCTGGAACCAGAATCGATGACACTGATGGTCAAAAGTCTGGTTGGGACATCCTCGGAACATTTTGGCCAGTTTGAGCGCAATCCCAATATGGATACCTATATTGGACAAGCATTTATGACCAGCACCACCACGGTTGTCAATGATACCGATAACATCGACAAACCTGCATCAGCTCAACATATCAAGCGAGATGGTATCACCTGTCTGGCCCATACGCCGATTGTATTTGAAGGGGAGACAATCGGCATCCTTTCGGCTTTTTCTAAAACTGCAAAAGGGATTTTCACCAAAGAATTTATTGCCCTGTTTGAAAACCTGGCGGGTCAGGTTGGAATTGCCTGGCGTAATGACCAACAGCTACAAAAACTGCTTCAGGGGCGTGAACAAGAGCGGGAAATGCAGATCGCCAAGGACATTCAAAAAGGACTTCTCCCAACCAACCTTCCCACCTCAGGGGATATTGCCATTGCAGGACTCTGTGTGCCGGCTCACCAGGTGGGAGGGGATTATTATGATTTCATTGAGCGCGACAACTCATGCTACGACTTGATCATTGCTGATGTGTCGGGGCACAATATCGGGTCAGCGCTGATTATGGCTGAAACACGCACCTTTATCCATGCACGGATACAAGATATTAAGCAGCCGGCAGAGATGTTACAGGAACTTAACGGTTATTTTCTTAAAGATCTTGATCGTTCAGACCTGTTTGTCACGATGTTTTATCTGCAGTATAATCCCCAGAATCATCGAATCATTTATGGAAACGCCGGTCACAACACTCCCCTTGTTTGGAAAAAACGAAAACAACAAATAGAAATTCTGGATACCGAAGGTTTGATTTTCGGAATTAAAAAAGATATTTCTTTTGAGCAAAGAGCCACGGACCTTGAGCCGGGAGATGTTTTGTTGCTTTATACTGATGGAATCATTGAAGCCGAAAACAAAGACAACGTTTTCTTCGGCATAGAGAGACTCAGTAAAGTCCTTGAGGAGAGTGACGACCTGGATCCACCGGAGTTGATCGAAAGAATCATGACTCAAGGGAGAATTTTTACCGGCCGGCGCCATTTTATTGATGATGTTACTCTGGTTGCTATGAAGGTTTTAAAATAATCATTTGTGACATTGATTTAGTACCACCATAAAGGAAATAAGGTATAATATAAGAAATCAAAAATCCCGCAACGACACTAATAAGAAAAGAAGGAGAATTTAGATGCAGTTAAAAATGACCGAACAGGACGACATTGTAAACCTGATTATTGAGGAAGAGCGAATGGACGCTCATAATAGCGGCGACCTTAAGGAGCAGATGTTGCAGTTGTTTGATGAAGGAAAATGCAACCTGATCATTGACCTGAGTGCGGTTCGTTTTATTGATTCCTCCGGTCTTGGAGCGCTGGTTTCTGGCTTTAAAAATGCCAGTGCCCGCGAAGGCAACCTTAAACTCTGCTGCCTTCAACCTCAGGTCCGTTCAATGTTTGAATTGACCCGTCTCCATCGTGTTTTTGAAATTTATGTCAATTTGGATGAAGCCTTGAACAGTTTTTGATCAATCATGATAACGCTACGGAAAGAGACACATGTCAAGACGGGTCAAAGTTGACATAACGGTTCCAAATCAAACCAAATACCTCGGGGTGATCGGGCGGATCGGTGAGAGCATGGCGTATTCCCTGAAAGGCTTTCGGGGGAATCGCCGGGAGCTCGCCTATCATCTTAATTTGGTGCTGACGGAAGCACTGGCTAATGCAATCTGCCATGCTAACAGATGTGACCCGGATAAAGATGTCAGAGTTTTGATCTCAGCCTCTGATCGAGACCTGACTATCAAAGTTTTTGATCAGGGGCAAGGCTTTGATATCGAAGCTTCAGCTATCCGTAAAGCAAAATCAAATGCCGAAGGAGGACGGGGGATTCAAATTATTTTCAAGTTAATGGACCGGGTAAGATACATTCAAGAGGAGGACGGAAACGTTCTGGAGATGACTAAATACTTCTAACCATCAGCTCGCTCCATACTCTTTCAGCTTGCGTCTGAGAGTGAGCCGATTGATCCCCAGGGCATCCGCTGTGTTAGTCTTATTGTGGCCTGACTGTTGGTAAACGGCTAGAATATGTTTCTTTTCAACCTCGGCAAGGGTCATCGCCTCTCCGGTCGGTACAATTGCTTCAGAACAACAACCGACTAAAGTCAAATCCTCCGGAAAAATTGTCCCCCCGGCATGAAGCAGAGTCGCTCGTTCAATAACATTCTTAAGCTCTCTGACGTTGCCCGGCCAATGGTGTTTTTTCAAACATTCCAGAGCCGCTGGAGAAAACTCGCATCTCTTATCCAGATTGTGCAATAAAAATTCCTTGAGAAATAGATTAACCAGCAGCGGAATATCTTCAGGATGCTCCCGCAAAGGGGGAACTTGTATCGGAAAAACGTTCAGCCGATAAAAAAGATCCTCCCTGAACAGCCCGGCGTTGATCCGATCGAGTAGGTTTCGGTTGGTCGCTGTAACAATACGGACATCAACATGAATCGGCTGCTGCCCACCGATGCGAGTCACGGTCATATCCTCAAGCACACGGAGCAACTTAGCCTGTAGTCCCGGTTCCATTTCGGCAACTTCATCTAAAAACAGAGTGCCATTATCAGCAAGTTCAAAAAGTCCCTTCTGTTGACGATTTGCGTCAGTATAGGCCCCTTTTTCATGGCCAAAAAGCTCATTTTCCAACAGAGTTGCCGGCAAGGCAGCACAATTAATTTTAAGCAGTGGCCCTTCACTGCGACCACTCTGATAATGGATCGCCTCTGCTACGAGCTCTTTTCCAACACCACTTTCACCCAGAATCAAGGTAGTGGTGGTGTCTGCCTTGGCAACCAACAAGACTTCCTGACGAAGCTTTTTAAGGGCAATAGATCCCCCTTCCAAACGGGTCCAGGAACGTTTATTGCGTTGCTTTTCACGTTGTCTGAAAGTATTGACCTCACCCCGTAGCTTACGAGTGTCCATGGCTCGATCAACCAGCAACTGTAATTCATCGAGATCAAATGGTTTATTAATGTAATCAAAAGCACCAAGTTTCAGTGCTTTGACTGCAGTCTGTACCTCAGGAAATGCGGTCGCAACGATCACCAAACAAGTTTGAGGATCAGCAATTTCTGCCAACAGATCAAGACCGGATCCATCGGGTAATTTCATATCGAGAATCATCAGATCGAAATTGTGGTGGGCCATTGCCTGCCGCGCAGCAGCAAGCGTTTCAGCACTGAGAGTCAGATAATTTTCCTGACGGAAAAAGTCGACCAGACTTTCACGCAAGATCTCTTCATCTTCAACAATTAAAATTTGCCCGCGCATTTACTGTCTCCTTCAGGAAAAACAAGTTTGGCCTCGACACCACCTTCAGGGCGATCGGTAAGATCAACTTCCCCATTCAATTCTTCAACTAATTGCTTTACAATCGCGAGACCTAAACCGGTTCCATCTCGCTTGGTTGTGACCAGCGGCTCAAAAATCTGACCGGCCAATTCTACCGGCAAACCACACCCATCATCGCAAATTCTAATTTCCACCTGCCCTTCGTAACGGCGGGCATAAACGTCTATCTGCCCATTTTCACCACAAGCTTGCAGGGCATTCAAGATGAGATTCATAAGAATCTGGTGTAAGTGCTGAGCCTTGGAACAAATTAAAAGGGGATCAGAGCTCATATGAAGCTGCAAGTTAATCTGATTTCGATCCGCCTCTTCACAGAGTATGAATACCAGATCACGTAGAACCTGGCTGACATCGGTCCGCTCCCGCTCCTGATTTTGCTGGGGCGCTAGATAACTGGTCAGATGTCCCAGAAAATCTCCCAGGCGATCAACCAGATTTATCATTTTAGTGAGATCAGATTGCAGTTGCCGATCGAGATCTTTGCGCCTTTGCAGCAGTTGTAGTTTGACGCGCAATCCTGCCAGGGGATTGCCTATTTCATGAGCAACTGTTGCGGACAATAGACCTAAAGAAGATAATCTGTTGGCTTGCAAAAGTTGCTTTTCAAGCGTAACCATCAGTTTTTCGGCGGCATCTGCCTCCTTCTGGGAACGGCTGAGTGCGGCAACCTTTTTCTCCACCTCATCTTTTAAGAGAATATTCCAATTTAGTAACTCTGCGTGGGTTTGCTTCTGTGCTTGAGCCATTTCATTCAATGCACGTGATAATTCACCAAATTCATCCCGGCTGGTTATATTCGGGATCTCCTTAAAATGACCACCAGCAAACGCTTTGGCAAAACGAGAGAGCTGACGAATCGGAGAGCTGAAACGACGGGCAGCTACGATTGCCAGAACAGAAGCCAACAGGGCAAGTAACAAAAAGGTAAAAACATAGGTTTTTTTCAGTTGATTGAGCTCGGCATAGAGATATTTCTGCGGATAAGCAATGGCCAGATACCAGAGCCGCTCAGGACCAGCACTGACAGAAGCAACAGCCATAATATCACTCTTGACTGCCGCAACGGTAGGAGGTTCATCCGGTTTTGGAAGCAAGGAAAACAGTTGGTCGAAGTTATCAAATTCAGAGATGTCTGCAGTGAAAAAACTTACCCTCTCCCCCGACTTCTCCATTTTGATAAATTGGTGGTTCTGATTTAATAGAAAAATTCTGGTGCCAGCGACGTTCAGCAGGTATTGAAGCGATGAGAGTAATTTCTCACCAAAAACATTAATAACAACCAACCCCAATGTTTCACCTTCGGCATCAATAATCGGAGCAGCAACTCTGACAACCAGACGATTGGGCTCTTCTATCCGCCCAAACTCCATATTCAGATCGAGGTGGGAAACATATGTTTCATCACCTTTACAGTGAAATGCTTCCTGAATATAGTAACGATTGCTTTTATCCTGTAATTCAGACTCGGGGACAATAACTGCTTTCCCATCAATATTATTGATGCGCAAGTATTCATGACCATCGGCAGAAATGAACCGGATCTGATAATAATCTTTTTCAACCATAATAGACGCCAAAAATTCATCTTTAATCAATGCCCATTGATCGGCATCG
>Ga0164318_10006121_pt1 | contig 11655 bp, 9 predicted proteins | sample GuaBasSedimGuay9_FD_113734 | JGI IMG/M metagenome (GOLD analysis project Ga0164318, IMG submission 113734) | Subseafloor sediment microbial communities from Guaymas Basin, Gulf of California, Mexico - Guay9, Core 4571-4, 0-3 cm | ecosystem: Environmental > Aquatic > Marine > Hydrothermal vents >... | reverse complement strand
TGTTTTTTGGGCCTCGTTCATCAGCTCTTGAGGCGGGATGACCCTGTTGACAATGCCTAATTGGGCCGCTTCTGCGGCAGAAATCATCTTGCCGGTGAAAATCATCTCCTTTGCCCTGTTTTTCCCTATGATGCGGGAAAGGCGCTGGGTGCCGCCAAATCCGGGAATTAGCCCCAGGGTGATTTCCGGGAGTCCGAATTTTGCGTTTTCAGAGGCATAAATAAAATCACATGAGAGCGCCAGTTCCAATCCGCCGCCCAGGGCAAAGCCGTTGACAGCGGCAATGACTGGAATGGCAAGATTCTGAATCGCTGCCATGGTCTTATGGCCGTTTGCAGCAAAAGATTTAGCTTGCAGGGAATTTAATCCGGCCAGTTCTGTGATGTCTGCTCCGGCAACGAATGCTTTTTCACCGCTTCCTGTCAGGATCAGGACCCGGATCTCTTCATTGGCGGCAACCGACGCCACTACCTGAAAAATTTCATTCAATACTTCCGTATTGAGTGCATTTAATGACGTGGGGCGGTTGATGGTAATAATGGCAATATTATCAACAATTTCAAATAGTATACTGTTATAGGTCATATTTTTCTCCATGAGATTTTTAGATTTTTTTGTGATGATACAGGTAAATAAATTAAGTTGACAGTTTTGTCAAACACAACCATTATTTCAGTTGCTTGAACGCTTTATAGCTTATAGCGCATGAATTGATACCATTTCATTTAATATAAGGTGAAGGATGTAACACTTCATTTGCGAACCACTATATCGGCACGAAGCAATTGGAAGGGGTCAGTACTGCTAAAACCAAGACACAGAAAATATAAAAAGGGGGTAGCCGGAATAATTCCCGGCCAGTCTTTTTATAAAATGGCACGCCTGGAGGGACTCGAACCCCCGACCTACGGATTAGAAGTCCGTTGCTCTATCCAGCTGAGCTACAGGCGCATGTTGTTGAAAAAAAATCAATTAACATGATTTGTTTTTTTTGTCCATATCTAATATAATATTTTATCACATCAAAGTATCATATAATATTAAATTAACAAGCATGCTGAAAATAGTCTGTTTTTTAATTGAGAATTTAGTAATTGCTACTTATAATTTATTTTTATAAGCCTTGTAATATTTAAATTTAGATAATACAAATTCGGTCATTATTTCAAACTTTAAACGCAATGATGTGAAACAATATAAAATTTGGTGGTTGATACCATAATGAGTGATACAAAGAAAAAAAATAACGGCCGGGGCAAGAGTGGAAGAAAAAAAAATAAGGATATTAATAATTTATCAATAGATGCAACAAGAAAAAGACCAAAGACCGACAGTGGAAAAAGCCTTGTTGAATATGATCCGCTACAGCGTTATTTATCTGAAGTTAATCAATACAGACTGCTTACCCGGGAAGAAGAAATTGAACTTGGCAAAAGAATCACTGAGCAAGACGATTCAGATGCCGCGTTTATTATGGCCACTTCAAATTTAAGGCTGGTGGTAAAGATTGCCCTGGAGTTTCAGCGTGTGTGGATGCAGAACCTGCTGGATCTTATCCAGGAAGGTAATATCGGATTGATGCATGCGGTCCAGAAATTTGATCCGTACAAAAATGTTAAGTTTTCTTATTATGCCTCTTTCTGGATAAAAGCATATCTTAAAGTTCATAATGGACAACTGGCGATTGGTCAAAATTGGAACGACCCAGGGGCAGCGTAAACTTTTTTTCAAGCTTAAAAAAGAAAAACAGAAATTAATTGATGAAGGGTTTGTTCCGCATACCCAGCTTTTGTCCGATCGGTTGGGGGTTTCCGAGAAGGAAGTAATGGAAATGGACCAGCGGCTTGACGGCTGGGATCTTTCGTTAGATGCCCCGCTGAGAGAAGATTCTGATACTGAAAGAGGCGCATTTTTAAGTTCCGGTGCGACGTCCATTGAGAGCCAGGTCGCCAAAAAGGAAATTGAAACGCTTTTACAAGAAAATGTGGTGATATTCAGAACACAATTAACTGAAAGAGAGCTTGAGATATTTGATAAGCGGATATTTACAGACACGCCTTTAACTTTACAGGATATTGGTGATAAATATAGTATCTCCAGAGAACGGGTTCGTCAGCTTGAAAAAAGTATCATAAAAAAGATGAAAGTGTTTTTCAAAGAAGAGATCCCTGATTTTAATTTATATGAATAGGAATGAACTATTCTTAGTACAAACCGGGAAAAAAATGAAAAAGTTGATTGGTACGTTCGTTTTAATTTGTTTTGTTTTTATGCTTGAAGGGTGCGGCCTGAAGAAAGTCAATCCTGGTGCGTCTGAAGATCATTATATAGACGATCAGAGGATAAGCCCGCAGCAGGCTGAAGAAGATGGCCGTCCCGGAAACAGCTATTATTTGTTTATGGAATCTGAATTGTTAAAAGGACGCGGACGTCTGGATGAGGCCATTTATTTTATGAAAAGGGCAACGGAAAAGGATACGGAGTCATTATTTTTAAAAAAAGAGCTGGCTATTTTATATCTCCACAAGGAAGAAAATGAAAAGGCCCGAATAATTGTTGAAGAGATTCTTGTACAAGATCCGGAATCAGTGGATGCCCTGGTGATGTCCGCAACAATAAAAAAGACGTTAAATAAAGAAATAGATGTAAAGCCGATATATGAAAAAGTACTTTTAAATGATCCGGCACGGAAAAATATTTATCAGATTTTGGGGAAAATGTATTTTTCAGAAGGTGATATGGATAATGCCCTTCGCGTATATAAAAAAATGCTTGAGCAATTTCCTGATAATTATGTGGGATATTATTATATGGGTGAAATTTATGGTGTCAAAGCCGACTACGATAAAGCGGAAGCAGCGTTTTTGAAAACCCTTGAACTCGTTCCGGCACTGGATGAGGCCCGTCTTGAACTGGTTAAGCTCTATCGGTTAACCAAACAGAAAGAAAAGATAATCACCATGTTCGAACAAATTCTGGACCGGAATCCAGACAATATTGTTTCCGCGATTGAACTGGGACTTTTGTATAATAAACAGGATGCCGATAAAGCAGGGCCCATTTTAAAAGATTTGGGCAAACGGAGTTTAAGCGATACCCACATTATCGGAACCGTATTGCAATATTTAATCCTTCAGAAGCGGACCAATGATGCCATTATTGTCCTTAACGGTATGTCAAAAGGTGCCCCTGAAAGTTCCGAGATTTCGTATGCCGCCGCTATTGTTAATTACGAAAAAGGAAATATGGATCGGGCCCTTGAAAATTTTAAAGCCGTCAAATCAGATACCCGGTTTTATCAGAATGCCCTGATACACATGGCGATCATTTATTATAATAATGATAATTTTGATACGGGAATTGCCGTGTTAAAGGAGGCCATGACCAAGGTTCCGGATTCTGTGAAACTGGCATTAATCCCTTATCTGAGTTCTTTTTATAAAGAAAAGGAACTGCCCGAAGCATCCATCAATTTAATCCGGGAAGGGCTTTTGATTGATCCGAAGAGTATGGACTTGCTGTTTGAATTAGGCGTCATTTATGACCGACAGGATAAAACCGATTTGGCGATTGAGCAGATGGGCGCTGTTCTCGCATTAAATCCGGAACATGCGGATGCGTTAAATTATCTGGGATATACTTACGCAGATAAAGGGATTCATCTGGATGAAGCCGAAGCCATGATTAAAAAGGCCCTGTCATATAAACCGGATAATGGTTACATCATTGACAGTCTCGGGTGGGTATATTTTAAAAAGGGTCTTTTTGAAGAAGCCTTTCAGCAGCTCAAACGGGCGGTTGAACTCATTCCTGATGATCCGATTGTGTTAGAGCATTTGGGAGATATTTATGTTCAAATGAATGATCCGGCAACGGCGCATAAATATTACGAACAGGCACTTCAGAAAAAAGATAAGGATAAAAAAGGGTTGCAGGAAAAAATGGATGCATTGAATCAGAAGGGGTTTTAGGCCGGGTGAAAGAAATTATAAGCCGGATGAATACCAAAGCCTGCCTGGCCTTTTTTTTGGCCATTGTGCTTTTGCCGGCTTGCTATAATATTGTAAAGAAAGACGCCGGATTTAAGTTTCAAAAAGCGCCTTCTGAAGTGAGCCGGTTTCTTGCCATCATTGAACAGAAAAATGATGCGGCAAAATCTTTTAAGGGCATTGGAAAAATTCGTGTCTGGGACTCAGATAGCTCACGGACCTCCCGTGCAGCATGGCTTGGGGCAGTAGATGGCCGACTGAGAATTGAATTTTTGGGCCTTCCCGGCCAACCGGTGGCTAAATTTATATTTGACGGAAATCGGTATTCTTTCTTATCCCATATTGACCAGCAGGAATATGGCCAAACATGCTCAGATCCGAATTTGGAACTGGTGACCGGTGTCTCCATAAAAACCAGTGAGGTGATTGACTACCTGGCCGGCGGCGTACCGGTATATGAACATGATTCTGTTTCGGTGGCACAGGTGGCGCCGGGGGAATCGGGGGGAAAATTTGTTCTGACTTTCAGGAAACACTGGCTGGGCGTGGTTGAAAAAATATTTTTTGATGAATCGGTTCTTGAAAAAGTAGAAATATTTAAGTGGGGAAGCAAATCATATCAGGTGGCGTTTAAGGACATAAACGTCGTTAATGGACATCGTGTCCCGTTTCATCTGATCATTACCAATGGGGATGATCAGGGATTCAGTTTTACTGTTGACAGGCACTGGGCGGATATTAACGTGCTGCCTTCGACGTTTGCGATCCCCCCGGAAGAATGATGCTTACAGTTCATCGCTTGGAAGTGCATCAGCCAGTTGTACCCCCGTGAACGGGGATATCTTTTATACCTATAAAGCTTAAAATCTTTTTAACGTTGACCTGATGAATCAATCAAAGAAGGCTGTCGCTCTGGAATCCCGGCTGAGGCACTGCACAAATGTCATCACCATAGGTGTTCGTCCCGGTTTTTCAGACTACAGCGAAGAAGAGCGCTCGCTGATAATCAATGCCAAAAAGATTTATTATCCGTCATCTTTTTACGCTGATTTGTTTGCTGCCATGGGGAAGAAAATATTTCCCAGTGTTCACACCTACCGGTTTGCGCAAGATAAAATCAAACAGACAGCACTATTTAAGCTTTTGAAAATTCCTCACCCGGCGACTATAATATTTTACGGTAAAAAAAGTAGAGAAAAGATATTATCCTGTTTTAATTTTCCGTTTATTGGAAAAATTCCCCGGGGATCTGCTTTGGGCAGAGGCGTATTTCTGATTCATAATCAAAAAGAATTGGAAGAATACGGTTGTTTGACAAAAGTGTTATATATCCAGGAGTACCTATTGATTGACAGGGATATCCGGGCGGTTATTATTGGCGATCGTGTCGTGCATGCATATTGGCGGATTAACCCGCCGGGAGAGTTCAGAAGCAATGTGGCACTTGGGGCGGATATCTTTTTTGAACATATTCCGGAAAAAGCCCTGGCGCTTGCCCTTGATACTGCCCGGCGGTGTGGATGGAATGATGTGGGCATTGATGTTTGTGAAAGCGATAACAGATATTATGTGTTGGAAGCGAATATGAAATACGGCAGGGCCGGTTTTAAGAAAGCAGGCATTGATTACAGTCGGCTGATGGAGGCAATGATTTGTAATGGCGAAATATAGCTCAGATTCTCTTGAAACCTTAAGCGGTATTCTGGATCACCGGGAAGCGGAGTTGCTGGCTGATTTTTCCACACGAAGTATAGACGGTATTCGCAGATTTCCGGAAAAACGGCTTGAGAGTGACTATCGCCAGAATTTTGCCCTTGATGTGGATCGCATCCTCCATTCAATGGCCTATACCCGGTATATTGATAAGACGCAGGTCTTTTATCTGATCAAAAATGATCATATCACGCACCGGATGCTCCATGTTCAACTCGTTTCCAGGGTGGCCCGAACGATTGGCCGGTTTCTTGGGTTAAATGAAGACCTGATTGAGGCCATTGCCATTGGCCATGACGTTGGGCACCCCCCCTTTGGTCATGATGGCGAACGATTTTTATCAAATATATGTACTTTGTTTAATATCGGCGGTTTTCATCACAACATTCAGAGCGTGCATTTTCTGGAAAAGGTTGAACGTAAAGGGCGTGGCTGGAATCTATGCCTGCAGACCTTGGATGGGATTTTGTGCCATGATGGCGAAATTCATAACCTGCGGGTTGAGCCCATGTCCGGGAAAAGATTTTCAGATCTTGAATCAGAAATTGAGCGCAAGAAATCCGGTGATCCGGTCCGCCTTATTCCCATGTCTCTGGAAGGATGCGTGGTTCGATTTTCGGATACCGTCAGCTATATTGGACGGGACATTGAAGATGCCATCCGGCTGGGCCTTATTAATCGGTCTGAGCTGCCTGTTGGGAGCGTGAGTCGCCTGGGTGATACAAATGGTAAAATTGTATATTCTCTGGTTACGGATATTATTTTAAATAGTTACAAAAAGCCTTACGTCTCTTTCAGCCCTGAAGTGTCTGATGCCTTAAAGCGTTTGAAAAAATTTAATTACGATCGGATATATATGAATCCGGTTATTAAAAAGGAATTAAGTAAGATCGAGCAGCTTTTTAATGAAATGTTTTCCCGGTTTCTGGATGATATTTCAGCAAAAAAGAGGTCTTCGCCTGTTTTTAAAAATTTTATTGACGGCATGTCTGATGACTATATGGCCGCTTATTGCCCGGCGGAAATCGTCAGGGATTTTATTGCGGGCATGACGGATCAGTATTTTTTACGGCAATTTCCTGAGGTGCTGCGGCCGAGGCCTATCAGGCTTTGAATCTGGCGCTTTTTACGGAGCCGTCAGCCTTGATGCTTTCGTAAAAAGTTTCCAGATGGCTACGAGAAAAGTTCCATATACAAGGCGTAGTGATTTTTCAGACAAGAAATCATACATGTAGTATTTTGAATGGCTGAAAAATTGCTACAACGCAGTAGATGGGACTTTTTACGACGCCATCAACCTTGAGCAATTTAAGCGATGATTTATGTACGAGAAAAGAACGTATCGTGACTTAATTAAAGTCGGCGATCTGGTGTCCTTTGGTGTGTCGGTCAAGGAAACCGATTTGTGGATTTGCGCGGACCGGGTGCTTGAAAGCCAGGCAAAAGACCATGTTCTTAAAATCAGGGGATACATTGAATCTTATATCCAGTCATATCCCGGATTTTTTAAAACGCTTGTTCCATGGAATGTTGATGGGCCGGCCGCATTGATTGTCAGGAAAATGGCGGAAGCCGGTATCCGGGCCGGCGTCGGTCCTATGGCGGCAGTGGCCGGAGCCGTCGCAGAATCGGTGGGCAAAGCGCTTCTGGCATATTCGAATGAAATTATTGTGGAAAACGGCGGTGATATTTTTATTAAGCTGAATCGGCTGTTTACCTATTCTGTTTTTGCCGGTAAATCCCCTTATAATATGCGTTTTGGAATTCGTTTGAATTCTTCAGGTACACCGGTTGCCGTGTGTACGTCATCGGCAACCATCGGTCATTCTTTTAGTGCCGGAAAAGCGGATGCCGTATGTGTCGTATCTAACTCGTGTGCTGTTGCAGATGCTGCAGCGACCGCCATCTGTAATCACGTCATGTCTGAAAAGGAAATTCAGCAAGCCATTGATTTCGGAAAACAAATTGATGGCGTTTCAGCAATTGTGGTTATTGTCGGAGATAAGATCGGTATATGGGGGGACGCGGAGATCGTCCCGCTCTAACCGGCCGTTGAAAAACGATTGCGCTTGATAATACGGTGTTAAAATTTGACTCAAAATGCTCATCTATAGGCATAAATTCCGCTTTTCGTCAAATTTTGCCTTGCCATATTTTAGCTTTGGCCGGCATTCATAACGTTTTTCAACAACCTGTTTGTTCCGTAAACCCCATTTTGGTATATTCGCTTTGCAAGTCTTTTATACGAAAAAACGGTTGAATTTTTATATTAAAAAAGTCAATATACCAAATTACAATATGGTATTCAGAGGCTGTTTGAATAATCGAATGATTGTCCGGCGTTTTCAAAAAAAAGTTCGGTATTTTAGAAGAATAGCCATCCCAATTTCGTTTTAGGGTAAATAATTTTGTACCGTCAACCTGAAGATGGAGACATTTAAAATGAGAAAGGTTAAGATTGCTTTTTGGCTGATTTTATTGGGCCTGCTCGGGGTCATTTTTTGGCAGAATCAGACTTTTTTTCTTGAAAAAAGAGGCGTCGGAATTGATTATTTGATCGGTAATTATCAGATTCCGGAACTGCAAATAGCCCTTTATTTTTTGATTTTTTTTCTTGTGGGACTGCTTATTTCTTATTTCAGCAGCCTGTCAGAAAGGTTTGTCGCGCGAAAAACCATTCGCAAATTAAATGATGAATTAATCATTGCCGGAAAAAAGGTTTCTGACCTGGAAGCCAGTCTTGAATCACGGAAAGCAGCTGATTTAAATGCTGACCATACCATTACCAGTGGATCGGCAAGTGTCCCTGAACTATAAGTAGCGTAATCTTTTAAAGAGCATTTCGGTTCGAAAAATTTGCCCATGACGCAGCCTAAAATTACTCCCATGATGAAGCAGTACCTGGCGATAAAGGAACAGTATATGGACTATATACTGTTTTACAGGATGGGGGATTTTTATGAAATGTTTCTGGAGGATGCGAAGACGGCATCCCGCGAACTTGAAATTACATTAACCGCCCGAAACAAGAAAGATGACAATGCGATCCCTATGTGCGGGGTACCCGTTAAGGCGGCGGAGGGGTATATCTCAAGACTGATTGACAAGGGATATAAGGTCGCCATATGTGAACAGACAGAAGATGCGTCCAAAGCAAAAGGACTGGTCAAAAGGGATGTGGTTCGTGTTGTTACCCCCGGCATGGTAATTAATGATTCCCTTCTTGATGAGAAAACAAATAACTTTGTATTAGGCGTAACAAAATATAAAGATTTTTTTGGCCTTTCCTGTCTGGATTTATCAACCGGAACGTTTCGGGTGGCTGAAACAAACATCCCTGAATCGATTATTGAAGAAGCCCATAAAATATCGCCCACTGAAATAATTCTGGCGGAATCCGTAAAAACCGATTCTTTTTTTTCTTCTTTTTTAGAATCCTTTTCCCAGACCGCCGTTACATTCCTGCCGGATCGGGTTTTTTCTTTTCGGGAAGCGCGCACCCGCTTGCTTGAGCAGTTTAACACCCGAAGCCTGGAAGGTTTCGGATGTGAAAAACGACATGCCGGGATTTGTGCTGCCGGCGCCCTGATTTTTTATGTTCAGGATGCGCAAAAGCAGGAAATTAAACACCTTACAGGCCTGGAAACATATGTTCTGGATCAATACCTGTTAATTGATGAGGTCAGTTTTAATAATCTTGAGCTGTTTAAAAATTTAAAAACCGGTTCGCGCCAGGGGACACTGCTCGGCGTGATGGATGCCACCGTCACTGCCATGGGGGGAAGGCTTTTAAAAAAATGGCTGCGGTACCCCTTGGTGGATATTTTAGAGATTAACGCCCGATTAGATGCGGTTGAAGAAACAAAGAACAAGATCGCCAGCCGTAAATCCATTCGGGGACATTTAAAATCGGTTGCCGATATTGAGCGGCTGGCCGGCAGAATTTCTATGGGATATTCAACCGCCAGGGATCTTCTGGCATTGAAGCAATCCATTCTTGCCTTGCCGGCGATTGTTCTGGAATTAAAGCATCTGACGGCTGATTTGTTTCAATGGGATGAATCAAATTATTCACCGTTGAAAAAAACAGCGGAATTGATCGAAAGTGCCATTGTGGATGCCCCCCCGCCAACGGTCAATGACGGCGGGATGATCCGATCGGGTTATAATCAGGAACTTGATGAACTAATAAAAATCTCCCGTGATGGGAAGGGATGGCTGGCGGAACTGGAGTCCAATGAACGGGAAACAACCGGTATCGGGTCACTGAAAGTAAGATACAACCGGGTTTTCGGCTATTATATCGAGGTGTCAAAAAATCAATCAAAATCAGTGCCCCCGCATTATGTCAGAAAACAAACCCTGGTAAATGCGGAAAGATATATCACGGATGATCTTAAGAAATTTGAAACCAGGGTGCTGGGTGCGGAAGAGAAACGGGCTGCCCTGGAGTTTGAGTTGTTTTGCGAAATAAGGGCGCATGTAATAGATAATAATCCCGTGATTATGCGTACTGCCCGGTTTATCGCAAAACTGGATTGTCTTTTAAGCCATGCAGCGGTTGCCGACTTAAATGATTATGTTCGTCCGGAAATAAATACCGACGGGGTGATCCACATAGAAGACGGCCGCCATCCGGTGGTTGAAAAATTGCTGGCCGGTGAACGCTATGTACCCAATACCATCCATATGGATAATCGGGATCAACAGGTGTTGATTATTACCGGACCCAATATGGCCGGTAAATCGACAGTTTTGCGTCAGGTGGCGATTATCGCACTCCTGGCGCAGGCAGGCTCTTTTGTTCCGGCAAGTTATGCGTCTGTTTCGGTGACCGATAGAATATTCACCCGTGTCGGCGCATTGGATAATCTGTCCCAGGGGCAGAGCACATTTATGGTGGAAATGGAAGAAACAGCCAATATAATGAATAATTCATCGCCTGCCAGTCTGGTGATAATGGATGAAATCGGGAGAGGGACGAGTACATTTGACGGACTGAGCATTGCCTGGGCCGTGGCGGAGTTCTTGCATGACCTGCGCGGTGCCGGGGTTAAAACGCTTTTTGCGACCCATTATCATGAATTGACGGACCTGGGGAAGGTCAAGCCGCGGGTGAAAAATTTTAATATTGCGGTTAAGGAATGGAATGATGAAATTATTTTTCTGCACAAAATTGTTGAAGGCGGTACCAATCGCAGTTATGGCATACAGGTGGCGCGCCTGGCGGGAATTCCGGATCAAGTGATTAAACGGGCTAAAAAAGTGCTTTCAAATATTGAACATACCGGACATGTTTTGGGAGCCAAAGAAGACACCCGTGACGAAAAGAAATTATCAAACAGCGGCCAGATCCAGCTGAGCCTGTTTCGGGCACCGGAAAATGTGATTTTTGAAAAATTAAGAGCGTTGGATATCGCCTCGATGACACCGCTTGAGGCACTCAATTATTTAAGCCGGCTGAAGGAGAAAGCCGGTGGTGGGGTCATGGAACCTGCTATAAAGAAAGTATCTGATCATTGATGGCGTCGTAAAAAGTCCCATCTACTGCGTTGTATTGGTTTTTCAGCCACTCAAGATACTACATGTATGATTTCTTGTCTGAAAAACCAATATGCCTTGTATATGGAACTTTTAACTTAGCCATTCTTTTTACGAGAGCACGAGACTATCATCATTGATTCAAGAATTTTAATTAAATTATATTTCAGAATGTCAACATACTGTTGCTTTTTATGTCAAAATCAAAAACTTTCATAACGATATTAATTTGTTGTACAGTTTCAGTGTTTTGGTCATGTGCCTCATCCGGTTCAACATCAAAGAATCTTTTTTTTCAGGCGGAAGCATGCCGGAGCGAACTTCGGAAAAGTCCTGATAAACAGAAATATCGCAGCTACTGGTTCGGGTGCATTCGAAAATTCGAGACAGTCTATCAGCAGGCCCCGTCGGG
>Ga0164318_10006120_pt1 | contig 11655 bp, 11 predicted proteins | sample GuaBasSedimGuay9_FD_113734 | JGI IMG/M metagenome (GOLD analysis project Ga0164318, IMG submission 113734) | Subseafloor sediment microbial communities from Guaymas Basin, Gulf of California, Mexico - Guay9, Core 4571-4, 0-3 cm | ecosystem: Environmental > Aquatic > Marine > Hydrothermal vents... | reverse complement strand
TGATGAGGGATTCTTACCCATAAACTGATCTTTAAACTTGTGTGTCTTCATCTTGGTACCCAACCCCGGTGTTTCGGAGTGCGCCAATACAGCAGTATTGTTAATGGTTCCATCGGGCAGAAAGCCCACCATCAGGTAAACATCTCCCCCAAACCCCTTATCAGAATAAGTGTTCACGGCAACACCAATCACTTTTCCATCTTTTTGTGCATAGGTAAAAAGTAATGAATCATCTCCTTTGGCATCAGGGACTCTGGTACTCTCAATCTTATCGAAAGGAGGCAGCACCATTTTAATGGCTTTTTCCTGCTTTTTCTTTTTAGCGATGGCGATAGGTTTTTTAGTAAGCACGTAAACACCCCCGAGCGCACCGGCTGCAACACCTGCAATGACCAGCAGCGTAACGACCATATTGATGAAAGTGGACTCTTTTTTTGATCCCATTGTTACAAGTTTTACAAGTTAAGCTTCAATTTTAACACCCGGATTAGCACCAAAACGCTTAGGTTTAAATCCCCTGTTGATTAGTGGCACTACAGCATTCATCAGCAAAATAGCGAACGAAACCCCTTCGGGATAGGCACCCCACACACGAATCAAAACCGTTATTAACCCTACACCAAAACCAAACAGCAGCTGCCCGCCATGGGTCATGGGTGACGTAACCATATCAGTAGCCATAAAAATGGCACCCAGCATCAATCCGCCGGTAATTAGATTAAAAACCGGGTCGGCATAACTTTCGGGATTAAATCCCCAAAGAATACCGGTAAATATGACTACTGTTGCCAGCACCGCTACCGGAATGTGCCAGGTGATAATCTTCTTCCAAAGCATATATATACCTCCCAGCAGCAAGGCAATGGCTGAGACTTCACCCATGGAACCTCCCATTTGTCCAACCAAATCCTGCATGTAGTTGGGAAGTTCGGGTTTAAGTTGCGACATGGTTTTGCCCGCGCCCAGTCCCTCTTTAACTATTCCTAAAGGTGTTGGCCCCGTAATAACATCGGCAAGCCCCTGACTAATGGCATGAGGCTTCGGCCATGAAGTCATCTGCACGGGAAATGATATCAGCAGGAATACTCTGGCAACCAGTGCCGGGTTAAATATATTTTTTCCTAACCCGCCAAACGACATCTTCGCCATACCGATGGCCACAAGCGCACCAATAATAACCATCCACGAAGGCAAATTAGAGGGCACGTTAAAAGCCAGCAAAATACCTGTTACCAACGCCGAACCATCGGTAATAGTAATCGGTCCTTTGATTAAATATTTTTGAATCACCCACTCGAAAAAGAGACTTGCCGCGGCCGCCAACACCAGCACCCTTACTGCTTCCAACCCGAAAAACCAGACGGAAACCAGCATGGCAGGAATCATGGCAATGACCACTCCATACATTATTTTGGGGGTAGAATATTCTCCATGAACGTGAGGAGACCCTGAAACCGTAAACCTATTCATAATTTATTCTATTTCTTGTTTCTGCTCCTGATTAACTGACCTGTTTTATTTTTACCCAACCTCAAATAGTCGAGCAACGGGATGGCGGCAGGGCAAGTGTACTGGCAGGAACCACATTCGATACAATCCATAATTCTCTCCTTTTCGGCCATTTCATAATTTCCCAACTTCGATACTCTCGACAACAGATAGGGCTCCAGCCCCATAGGACATACGTAAGTACATTTTGAACAACGAATACAAGATTGCTCAGGCTTCCGATGTGATTCGTCCATGCGCATCAATAAAATACCCGAGGTTCCTTTTACCACCGGTGCATCTATCGAAAGAAGTGATTTTCCCATCATGGGGCCTCCGCCGATAACTTTGCCCGTATTGTCGGGGACACCACCGGCTGCTTCAATTAGCTCACTGATAGGCGTTCCCGTTCTAACCAAAAAGTTTGAAGGTTTTGACACTCCTTTTCCCGTAACGGTAACAACCCTTTCAAAAAGCGGTTTATTTTTTTGAACTGCCTCGTAAACTGCCAGCGTAGTCCCCACATTTTGAACCACACATCCCACCTCGATGGGAAGTTTTCCCGAAGGAACTTCTCGATTTACTACCGCTTTGATTAGTTGCTTTTCGCCACCTTGCGGATATTTAACCTTCAACGGAACAATTTCAATTCCTTTAAAATCTTTGGCCAGCATTGACAGATGGGCGATAGCATCAGGCTTATTGTTTTCGATACCGATAAAGCCTTTGGTAACTTTTAAAGCTTTCATCAATATTTCAGTACCAATCAGCAGCTCTTCTCCCCGTTCCAGCATCACCCGATGATCAGCCGTAAGGTACGGTTCACACTCCACCCCATTAATGATTAACGTGTCGGCTGTTTTACCTGGTGGCGGTGTTAGTTTAACCTGCGTCGGAAAAGTAGCGCCACCCATACCCACGATACCGGCATCTTTTACCTTATTAATAATCTCTTCGGGCGAAGCTTTAATCTCTCGTACAATATCGTTGGTGCGATCGATGTTTTCCATCCATTCGTCACCATCCACATTAATAATGATGGCAGGACGACGAAACCCTGATGAATCGAGTACCACGTCAATTTTAAAAACCTTTCCCGAAACAGGCGAATGAATGTTAGCGCCTATAAACCCACCGGCCATAGCAATCAGCTGCCCCACTTTTACTTCATCACCTCTTTTAACTATCGGTTTTGAAGGGGCTCCCAGATTTTGTCCCAGCGATACGAAAGCTTTTTTCGGAATCGGTAACGCCTCAATGGGTACCTGTGCCGAAAGCTTATTTTCGGACGGATGAACACCTCCCAGTTTAAATGTTTTTAACAATCCCATCTATTTTCGGATTTATTTCCGGTCGGCACCGGAGTCATTATTATCATCTTTACTATTAACCGCTGCTTTGCCTTTTGACAAGTCAATAGGTTTGGCTTCTGCAACCTCCTTTTTAGGAGCTTTTTCGGCTTTAGGCTTACGCGGTTTGAAGTTTACTTCCCATATAGAGTTCGTGGGGCAGACCTCAACGCATTTACGACACAAAACACATTTCTCGAAATCGATATACGAAAGAAAACTGGTGATGGTAATGGCATCGAAATTACAAACTTTTTCACACTTTCCGCAACCAATACAGGCTACCGAGCAGTTTTTAATGGCTACTGCTCCTTTCTCCTTGTTCACACACGACACGAAAATCCGTTTCTCTTTCGGTCCTTTTTTTCGCAGCTCGATGATATCGCGCGGACACGCTTCCACACAGGCACCGCAGGCTGTACATTTGTTGTTAACCACCGGAAGACCGGTTTCGTCGCTCATGTGGATAGCATCAAATTCGCAGGCATCCACGCAGTCGCCAAGGCCGAGGCAACCAAACTGACACCCTCCTTCGCCGGTGTACAAGGCGTGGGCAAACGAACAGGACGAGACCCCTTCATATTGAACCTTTCCGGGTGAGTTGGCATGCGATCCGTTGCAACGTATCACGGCAATCATCGGATCCTTAGCTTCTATTTCCAAATCCAGGGTTTCACCTACTTTTTGCATTACATCGTTACCCCCCACAGGGCAAAACAGTCCGTCCAGGTTTTTTTCTTCTTTGGCTTTTTTTACAGTCGCTTCGGCAAAGGCTCTACACCCTGGAAACCCACAGCCTCCACAGTTTGCCGAGGGAAGTATCTCCTCCACCTCATCAATCTTTGGATCCTCGTAAACCTTAAACTTAGAGGCTACAAAATAGAGGATTATTGCCGAAACCACGCCAATTCCCCCCAAAGCCAATATCGCTATTAATATTATATTCACGATTGAAAGTTTTTATTTTTAATTACTTTAATCGAACCATTTTCAATGCACACAAAAATAAAATATTTACGGAATAAAGAAACCCCATACATGTTAGTATTTAACATTCGTATGTTGGATTATCGATATATCGTAATAAATAGATGTTTAAAATCGTCGTGAACATACTCTACCATTTGATATGTTGACGATTAAGATTATTATATAGAAACGCTTTAAATAGAGCCATGTTAATAATTTAGAAACAATTAAAGAGTACGGTCTAAAAACACATTTTACGCTAAAACCGCAAATTTTTTTTAGATTTATTGAGGAAAACCGGACAGGTTACTTATCCAAATCATCAGTACTTACCAACGCTCCTTTACTGTAAACTTCCTTACGATAAAGTTTTCCCTTTTCATCGTAATAAAGCCATGTTCCATCCATTTCGCCTTCGCTGTATTGCCCTTTAACAATGAGTGTTCCGTTGGGGTCGTAGTTAACAAAGTCGCCATCCAGCTTTCCATTCACGTAAAAAGTGCGTGTCATTATTTGTTCATCCATAAAATATTTAACCCATTCACCGTTTTTAATGCCTTTCAGGTATTCGGTAACCTCGAAAGGTTTTCCTTCGTCAATATAGTAGGTGGTCGATTTTCCATCGAGCAAACCATTTTTGTAGTTCTCTTCAGAAACCAGTTTCCCATCAACATCGCTAAAGTACTTCCAAACACCAACTTTTTTTTGGTTGACAAAGTCGCCTTCGGCCATTTTTTTTCCATTTTCGTGGTACGAGATATTATGAGCTTTGCTACCATCCTCCGAAAACGTCATTACTGACTTAAGTTTTCCCGAAGGATAATAATAGTTAAACGCTCCTACAGGCTTATCATTTTTAAAAACCCCTTTGTATTTAACCACCCCGTTATTCCACATTTTAAGCCACTGTCCCTGTTTCATCCCGCTTGCATCCACTTTATTGTAGCCTGTCTGCCCAAAAGCAAGTTGGGTTAACAAAGCCAACATCAACAGCGGAAGTTGTAAAGCTCTTTTTGTTGAAATCATTTTTTTCTTATCATTTTTCATTGAGCGAAAATAGTAATTTTACGCTGATTTTCATTTACAACATTAAACACGTAACTTTTGAACGAATATTCATCAAAATTATTGGAAAACACAGTAAACGAATTATCCCGCTTGCCGGGAATTGGAAAAAAAACTGCGTTAAGACTTGCCCTTCACATTTTAAAAGACGACGAGCTGTATGCCGAAAAGCTGGGAGATGCCATTGTTAAAATGCGGCGTGAGATAAAGTTTTGCAAACGTTGCAACAACATTTCGGACAACGACCTTTGTGAAATCTGCACCAACCACAAGCGGGACGAAAACACAATTTGCGTGGTAGAAGATACCCGCGATGTGATGGCCATTGAAAACACAGCACAGTTTAACGGACTCTATCACGTTTTGGGTGGCATCATCAACCCCATGGAGGGAATTGGCCCCAATGATATTGCCATTCGTCACCTTATTGAGCGTATTAATACCGAGGAGATTAAAGAAATAATTTTAGCACTGCCGGCTACTGTGGAGGGGGACACCACCAATTATTACATTTTTAAGCTGGTGAAAGAATTTGGCATTAAAGTTACCACTATTGCCCGCGGAGTGGCCATTGGAGATGAACTGGAATATACCGATGAAATTACGTTGGGAAGGTCAATTTTAAACCGACTTCCGTTTGAAGAACAATAATCCAAATCTCATAATACAGCATGAACTGGAATCAATTAATAAACAGCACCCGGTTAGGGTCGAAAAACAGGAAAAGCACGGAAGGAAGCCCGGCAAGACCGGAATTTCAAAAAGACTACGACCGGCTTGTTTTTTCGTCACCTTTCAGAAGGCTTCAGGATAAAACCCAGGTTTTCCCTTTGCCGGGAAGCGTGTTTGTACATAACCGTTTAACCCACAGCTTAGAGGTTGCCAGCATTGGCAAAACCCTTGGCGACCGGGTTTCGATGGAGTTGGAAAAAGACTCCTCCATTGATTCAGGAACCATTCGCGAACTGGGAACCATTGTCTCCGCCGCCTGTCTGGCACACGACTTGGGCAACCCACCCTTCGGACACTCGGGAGAGTCGGCATTATCACGCTATTTTCAAACCGGGGAAGGCACAAAATATAAGCACCTCGTTTCAGAAGGTGAGTGGCAGGATTTATTACACTTTGAAGGCAATGCCAATGCCTTTCGTATTTTGGCACATTCCTTTACAGGTCGCCGGCAGGGTGGCTTTGCTCTTACTTACAGCACCCTGGCTTCACTGGTAAAATACCCCTTTCCGGCAACCGCTTTCCCTGAAAAAAAGAAATACGGCTTTTTTCAATCGGAAATTGAAACTTTTGCCAAAGTAGCCTCCAAGCTGGGAATACCTTTGTTAGATACCAACAAAAACGTTTATGCCCGGTTTCCTTTGGTTTACCTGGTGGAAGCTGCCGACGACATCGCTTACCAACTGATGGACTTGGAGGATGCTCACAAGCTCCGGATTCTTGAAACACAAAAAACAGAAAACCTGTTTTTACAGTTTTTTGACAGAGAGAAAGATGCCGAGTTTTTTAGAATGAGAGAGAGCGTTTACAAAGAAGTAACCGACACCAACGAACGTATAGCCTTTTTAAGAGCCATCGTTATTTCAAGGCTAATTAACGAAACAGTGTCTATTTTTATGAATCATCAGCATGAAATTCTGGAAGGAAGTTTTGAAGGCAGCCTGATAAAGCACCTGACAGGCAGCAGTGGAAAAGCGATGAAGGCTGTTCAGAAGTTATCGATTGAAAAGATTTACCGACATCCCGATGTGATTAGCATTGAACTGGCTGGTTATAACATCTTAGGCACACTGCTGGATGAGTTTGTTCCTGCCGTTATCGAGCCTAAATCAGATTATCATAAAAAGTTATTGTCGCTCATTCCCGGGCAGTACTACACCAGCAGCTCTTCGGTTTACAACAACATACAAACCGTGCTGGACTTTGTTTCCAACATGACAGACCTCTATGCCGTAAAACTGTATAAAGATATTAAAGGAATAACTTTTTAAAGAAACACGACTAAACACCAATCTCATTTTCATGACAGCACAAGAAAAACATAACGTAACAGAATATCTCTTCAAAAGCAGGAAAAAACTCCTTACCCGCATAAAAGAACTCAAAGAACTAACGCAGCCCATCGAACCCGATTGCGCCATTGGTCGTGTTAGCCGTATGGATGCCATCATCAACAAAAGTGTAAACGAGACTGCCTTACGAACGGCTGAAGACAAACTCAAAAACATCAACATCGCGCTGGAACGAATCGATGATGTAAAATTTGGCATTTGCATCTCTTGTGGAAAGCCCATCCCCATTCAACGACTGATGGTTATGCCCGAAAGCTCAAAATGTGTACGGTGCGCGGGACGATAACCTTCGGCTATTCAGCATCTGGTTTACCCTGAACTCATCGAGGGGAAAGCCAAACCCAGCATCATCAAGCATAGCCAAGAGGCTCCGGCAGTATAAGTCGCGCCGCCACAGTTTAACGAGTACAGAGAGTGGCAGTATGACTTTCCTTGCGACTCAGTATTGCTGTCAGTATCCCCCTACGGGGAATGGCTAACATATTTACGAAGTTACAATTCATTTTTCTCCTACGGAGAAAACTTGAGTTTGGATTTAACTAGATAACTTACCGCGTAGCGATTAAAGAATTGTATTTTACAGTTAGCCATCACACCTTCCCCGTAGGGGATACCGAAAATCGACGAACTACAAAGTAGTTACAGGTACAAAATAGAAAAAGCCCTTCCGACAACTGCTGAATCATTTCTTATAATTTTTTTTGCGGAATATCAACAGCAGAGTGATGAAGGGTTGCCCCAAAAGTTAGTAAATATTGGAAAGTAAAAAAAATTGCTTATCTTAGATTCGATTTTATGAGTGAAGAATCAAGAAAAATATTAACCCGATACTGGGGCTACACCAAATTCCGCCCGAAGCAGGAAGAGATTATCAATGCCGTATTAAACGGCCTTGACACTCTGGCATTAATGCCTACCGGAGGGGGTAAATCGCTCACTTTTCAGGTGCCGGCTTTGGTTAAAGAAGGAATCTGTTTGGTGATAACTCCTTTGATTGCGCTGATGCGCGATCAGGTTCATCATCTGAAAGAGCTGGGAATTCCAGCAGCGGCCATCTATTCGGGCATGTTTCACGATGAAATAGATGCCATCGCCTCGGGCTGTCTGCATGGCCGTTATAAGTTTCTTTACCTGTCGCCCGAACGGCTTACCACTGATAACTTTCGCGATTTTATTGCCCGTATTAACGTGAATCTTATTACCGTTGATGAAGCACACTGTATTTCGCAATGGGGATACGATTTCAGGCCTCCCTATCTGAAAATTGCCGAGATCAGAGATCTTTTTCCTGACATTCCCGTGTTAGCACTCACGGCTACTGCTACGCCCGACACGGTAGTTGACATCATGGAAAAGCTCCACTTTAAAACGCCCAATATCATCAAGGCAGGGTTCGAACGGAAAAACCTATCCTACAACATCTTTAAAGAAAATGACAAAACGGGACGGCTGCTGGCTCTTCTGAAAAAGGGAAAAGGCTCCACCATCGTTTACGTACGAAGCAGACGAAAAACCCGTGACCTGGCTGAAATCATTTACAAAAATGGTTTTTCTGCCACCTACTATCATGCAGGCCTTGATGCCGCCATACGCACACGCCGGCAACGAGAGTGGGCATCGGGAAAGGTCAGAGTAATGGTTTCTACCAACGCTTTCGGAATGGGCATCGACAAATCGGATGTAAGACAGGTAATTCACTACGACCTGCCCGACAGCATCGAATCCTATTTTCAGGAAGCCGGGCGTGGAGGACGTGATTTAAAACCTGCCTGGGCATCGCTGCTTTACAACAGTCGTGATATCACCGATGCAAAAAAAAGATACGAATCCTCATTCCCTCCCATCAAAACCATTCGGAAAATATACAACCAACTGGGAAACTATTTTAACATCCCTGTAGGTAGTGGCGAAAATACCGGCTTCGATTTTGAGATAAGCCATTTTTGTAAGCAATACGAATTCGACCTTTTGGAAACGTACAGCACCATTAAACTGCTGGAAAAAGAGGGCTTTCTTTATTACAGCGAATCATCCGGACGTTATTCAAAGCTTAAGGTATCCTTGAATAAAAACGAGCTCTATCGCTTTATGGTAGAAAACCCTTACGAAGACCATCTTGTGAAAGAAATATTGCGTTCGTATGCCGGTATCTTTACAGACTATATTAACATTAACGAAAAAATTCTGGCAAAACGAGTGGGTATGGATCCTGCTAAAATAGTAGATATGCTGACGGATTTAAGCAAGAAAAAGGTGTTGTCGTACATACCCATCAGAAGAAAACCCCAACTTGTATTTGTTTATCAGCGTCTTGATGCCGATTACCTGCAACTATCGAAAGAAAATTACGACTTGCGTAAACAGGCCGCCGGAAAGCGACTCCAGGCTCTGCTCGATTTTATCACCTCCGGTTTGCAATGCCGAAGCATTCAACTGTTGCGCTATTTTGGCGAAAAAACCAATCATCGCTGTGGCATTTGTGACGTGTGCCGGAAACAGTCCCGTACTGAGCTTAACGACGTGGAGATAACCAACATTGTATCCCGGATGAAAGAATTTTTGGGCACCGAAAGCAAACACCTCTACAGTATTGTTTCGGCACTAGGAAATTTTGAAGAAGAGAAAGTATTATCCGTAATCCAGTGGCTCCTCGATAACGAGCAGCTAACCCGGGAAAAAGATGAAACAATAAGGTGGTCGCAACAATTAAATATTGACCTGGAGTAGCCAAGAAACTTAAGAAGTTAATACCTTTGTAAATATTAAACAGCAAATTAACGACACAAACAGCGTTCTATTCAAATTAAATAAAAGAAAATGAAAGCACGATTATTAATTATTACCCTCTTAATCTCAGCAGTAACTTTCGGGCAAAGTACCCGGCACTCCTCACTAGGGCTGGAGTTGGGAGCCTCCATACCTCTGTCAAATTACGCCTCCTACGATGCAAGTCTCTTTTCCGACACATCCACCTCTTATCCCGGTTTTGCCAAAACCGGATTAATGATGCGTATGGTTTACGAACACAGGCTAACTCATAATTTCGGCCTCCAGGCTGATTTTATGTTTGGCTACAACAATGTTGACCAACTTGCCTTAGCCGATTCGTTAAGTTTAAAAACAGATGTAGACCTGAGTGTTACAGCCACCCGCCCATGGAATATCGGTGGTATTATGGTGGGACCATTCTTCAGAATCCCCTTTGGTGAATCATTTTCATTCATGATGAGAGCCAAAATAGGTGGCATAGGTGTTTACAGCCCCGAATACTCGATAACAGGAACCTCCAATGAAGACCAAAGCAAACTCGAATATTATCAATACGTTAACAAAACGTTTGCCTTTATTTGGTCGGCAGGAGCAGGATTTCAATATCGCACCGAAAGTTACAGCTTTAACCTATATGGCGATTACCTGAATGCAAAGGCTGATTTTGTTGATGTCACAGGACAAGACTGGAGTGCTACTCCTCCTGAAGAAAGCAAAGTAAACTTCCGACAGGAAGTTAAAGCTATTACCCTCACCTTTGGCATATCTTACATTTTCTAAACCACCCATGCCCTCTTTAAAGTTAACACCATCTTATTACCGGAGCACACAGGTTGTGGCACTTGCCCGTGATTTGTTGGGGAAATACCTGTACAGCAACATCAATAATCAATTAACCGGAGGCATCATTACCGAAACAGAAGCTTATGCCGGGGTTACCGACAAGGCCTCGCACGCTTACAACGGCCGCTTTACCAACCGAACCAAAACCATGTACCAAGCGGGCGGCATCAGCTATGTCTATTTTACCTACGGCATGCACCATCTTTTTAACGTGGTTACCGGTCCGAAAGAGGTACCGCACGCGATTTTGATTCGCGGCATCTATCCTTTAACAGGAGGTAAAATCATGCTGGCACGAACAGGTAAAAAAGTTGTCAACTACCAAGTTACCAACGGCCCTGCGAAAATGACCAAGGCGATGGGTATTACCAAAGCACATAACGGTATTTCGCTAACCGGAAACACCATCTGGATAGAAGACAAAGGCGTCAAAGTAGCTATGAAAGATATCAGCACCACCCCGCGAATAGGGATAGATTACGCCGATGAAGATGCCCTCCTGCCCTACCGTTTTGTGTTAGATTACCGAAGTTACTTTAATAATACTCTAAATATTAAATAGAAGTTGTTTAAAGTTACCCACTTAAATAATTATGAAATACATTGCAAATCAAAAAACAAATTCCATTATTTCCCTCTTTGGAGGGAAAATAAAGGAGGACTAATTAAAAAGATATTTGTTTTCTGATTTACATGGAATTACCCTTAAAAAAGTATTTAAACAACTTCATAACAAAACCCCTAACCATGAAATATCTCATCATCATTTTAGCTTTTGTTGCCTCTTCATGCAACCAACTGGAGAATAATCCTTCAATAAGTAAAAAAGAAGTTCTTGCCGTGATCATGCAACAGCAGGATTTTTGGAATCAGGGCAATATTAAAGGGTACATGAAAGGCTATTTTAAAAGCGACTCCCTGCGTTTTGCTTCTGGCGACCATGTTTCTTACGGATGGCAAACCACCCTTGACAGATACCTGAAAGGATATCCTGATAAAAAAACCATGGGAACCCTTCTGTTTTCAAATATCGATATAAAGTTACTCTCCCACAACACGGCATTGGTCTTTGGCCAGTGGGCATTACAACG
>Ga0164318_10006118_pt1 | contig 11658 bp, 8 predicted proteins | sample GuaBasSedimGuay9_FD_113734 | JGI IMG/M metagenome (GOLD analysis project Ga0164318, IMG submission 113734) | Subseafloor sediment microbial communities from Guaymas Basin, Gulf of California, Mexico - Guay9, Core 4571-4, 0-3 cm | ecosystem: Environmental > Aquatic > Marine > Hydrothermal vents >... | reverse complement strand
TTGAAAGTTTGTAAAGTTGAAAGTTTGTAAAGTTGAAAGTTTGTAAAGTTGGAATTACTGCACTACACTTTTCCAACTTTCCTCTTTCTACTTTCCTCTTTTAATATTTCCGTACAAAATTATTAAACTATTTCAATCAAAAAACATCATTTTATCAGTTTTCTTGCTATTGATGTACTATATTTGCAAAGTAAAGTGAAAACAATAGCTAGATGATTGAAATAAAAGAGGTTAAGTCAGATAAGGACAGAAAAGAATTTGTTAATTTTCAATTCAAATTATATAAGGGAAATGAGTATTGGGTTCCTCCCATGAAAAAGGATGAGGTTAAACAGCTAAGTGCCAAAACAAATCCTGCTTTTGATTTTTGTGATGCAAAATTTTGGACTGCTTGGAAAAATGGTAAGTGTGTTGGCAGAATTGGTGCTGTTATTAATAAAGATTACAATAAAAAAACCGGTAAAGAAATGGGACGTTTTACCCGTTTTGAAGTTATTGATGATAAAGAAGTTACCAAAAAATTATTTGAAACAGCCGAAAATTGGATTAAGCAACAAGGCATGATTGGTGTACACGGACCATTAGGTTTTACCAACCTTGATAATCAGGGTTTGCTAATTGAAGGCTTCGAATATCTTCCATCCATAGCTTCGGTTATGCATTATCCTTACATGCAAAAGCTTATTGAAGATTTAGGATATGTGAAAGAAAATGATTGGATTGAGTTTCTTCTTAAAATTGAAGAAGTACCTGAAAAAGCTCTCCGTCTTGTTGAAATAATAAAGAAGCGAAATAATCTGGAAGTAATTCATCTGAAAGAAAAAAGTGAAATGAAACTTTATCTTAATGATATTTTTCACCTACTAAACCGTGCTTTTGATGAACTTCCATATGTGGCTCCATTCTCTGACAAAATGATTGCAAGTGCAGCCGAAAAATACATGGAAGTATTACTGCCAAAATACATTGTAATTATTAGAAAAGAAGGTGAAGTTGTTGCTTTTATTGTTGGATTACCAAGTCTTTCTAAAGCAATGCAAAAAGCTGGTGGCAAACTATTTCCGTTAGGATTTACTCATGTAATGAAAGCTCTTAAAAATCCAGAAGTTATGGATTTATTACTCACAGGTGTTGATCCACATTATCAAAAAATGGGATTACCGGCAATATTAATTAGCGAGTTACAACGCTCCATGATTGATAACGGTGTTAAATATGTTGAAACTACAGGAATGTTTGAAACCAACATGAAAGGTGCCACTACCTGGAAAAACTACGATTATATTCAGCATAAACGTAGAAGATGCTTTGTTAAGGAATTTTAATTGTTTTTCGACCTTTAGCAATCAGTTGGGTGCAATTCCACACATCACGAAATCAAGATTAATTTCTCTTGCTCACGACAATGTGGGTTCAAAAAAATTAGAGTAAAAGAGTAAATTTAACGTTAGTCTTAATTTAGAAACGTTACCAATATTTGGTATATTTACAGAAAAACAAAAGAACATGAATAAAAATACATCATTATAATTAGGAAATTATTTTAGCTCATTTGTTGAAAATAGTATTTTGGAAGGACGATTTAAAAATGCTACTAGCGAAGTGATCAGAGCAGGATTAAGATTACTTGAAGAAGAAGAAAGTAAGGTTACCGCCTTAAAAAATGCAATTAGTAAAGGAATTGATAGTGGAATTGCAAAGAATCCAGAATTTGGGAAAAACTATGAAGGAATAGTGCCAACATTATTTGGATTGCGAGCAAAAAAACATATTATCTTCTACAGACTAATAAGCAAGAATGAAATCGAAATTACAAGGATTCTTCATGAGAATATGGATTTAAAGAAAGGCACTACAGGATTTAAAGTGGAGACTTTGTGTTAAACTATACTTATATTAATCAAAAAAACCGCTACAGAAGCAAACATTATTAATGTTTTTATTCCGGTAACGGTTTTGATTATTTAATATTTATTGAATTCAAAGGGTCACTCTTTTATCATCATCTGTGAGAACTTAATATCATTGCTTGATACAGTTATTAGGTATGAGCCTTTTGTAAGAGAAGACACATCAACGGATTGATTATTTACTATGTTAGATGAGAGTAGTAGTTTACCTCCTATTGAAAATACTGAAACAGTTGCCTTACCTTCAATACCTGCAATATTTAATTGATTTTGCATTGGGTTAGGAAATAAACTTAGCTTAACATTATCATTAATATTGTTAACCGCTGTAATAATGTTTGGATAAAATACAGCAGACAGAGTTGCATAAAGATCTATTTGCTGATCTCCTCCTGTTTCTATAAATGCTTGTGATACTGCATAGTAAGTGTAATCACCGGGACTTACGGTATAAGCCATTGTATGCGAAAAGTTATTTCCGTTATAATCGTTTGTAACAGCTTCAACGCTTATATTTCCATTATTAGATCCCCAATTATGGGTATTACTGGCAGCAAGAATAATTCTGTCGCCTTCGCTTGAGTAACATTCTCCACAAAAATTAACAACATAAATACCATCCTGTACAGCAGTAGTTTGAATGCTATCAACGGAAGTTATTTCAGCTACATTGAATTCTGACGAAATACCCACTTTTTCAATATTAAATTCACTGTCATCGGGTATAAATTTAGCCACAAGATTTGCATATACAGATATGTTACCGTTAGTACCATTCAATAAACTTGCAACAGCATAATAAGTGTGTTCACCAGCATCAACATTATATACTAACTTTTGTGAAAATGGGTTATTTGCCACATCACCATTTGTGAAAACATCTTGATAATATTCATCATCTAAACTACCTGCCACATCACTTGCCGACAGACCAATTGTAGTTCCTATTTCAGAATAGCAATATCCACTAAAGCTTACCTCAATTTTGCCCGATGCTGGTACATTGATTGTTAAAGTATCAATATCCAAATTGTCGGTTACTTCAATATTAGTAACAGAAACGGGAGATATTTCTACCACTAACTGATCTGAAGGTACAAATTCAACTGTTAATGCACCGTAAAAGCTTGTAAGACCTGTACCTGACCAAAGTCTTCCTATGGCATAGAAGGTATTGCTTCCTGCTTCCACATTGTAAACCATGGTGTGGGAAAAAGATCTATTATCTTGATCATTATTATGAATTGAAAGTAAAACATGTCCTTCATTTGAGCCCCATGAAGTTGAGTTGCTAGCAGCGGCAATAATTTTATCTTCTCCATCACCAATACATTGCCCGTTAAATGTTACAATTACTTTTCCGGCAATGGTCGGGTTAATTGTTAATTCGCCAAGAACAACATCCGTTGATAAATCAGCATTAGTAACAACAATTGGAATGCTGCTTACAAATGAGTTTTCTTGTTGTGCGTTTATGCTTCCTAATCCAAGAAGTATAAAACTGAATAAAAATAAATGTTTAATCATAATAGTATAGTTTAATTAATATTTTTTGCAAAGCAATGTAATTTTAGTCATATTTCTATCACCCGTTCGGGTGATTTTGTAAAATTCGTAATTTTTTTTATTATTTAACTTCAAAGCTATAATTCTGATTATCAGATTGATGCATATTTTAAACAAAAAAGGTTGACAAATTTTACCAATCCTTCCTTTTCATAAACTTTGAGTTCACTCTGAAAAACCATAAAATCTAATTTGTTTCTTTTTGATAGGGTTAGAATAAATATTAGCCTCTAATAAACCAATATAAAAGATGCCACTACCTGGAAAAACTACAATTATATTCAGCATAAACGTAGAAGATGCTTTGTGAAAGAATTTGTTGCTAAGTAGTAAACACATCTTGAAAAATATTGCGTGTATTCAACAGTATTTCATTTTGAATACTACAGATCTGTTACAAATTTACAATCAATCTAAATAGCAAACTTAATAGGGTGATATACAGACCAATACCCCCCCCTGTAATTACATGATTACCATTAAGGTTGTAATAGCTTTTATATAAAATACCAATTATTGTATTAATATACCAACATTTTGTTATAGTTTAGTCCCATATTAAACTAAAAGGACTGCTCCCTCCTCCACTATAAAACAAGCATCCTATTTGTTTTTTTTGTTATGCTTTTCATAAAAGCAGCAATAATATATTTGAATACATTGAATTTATTATAAACCGAATGGTTGATAATAAAATTAGGGATAGAACTATGAGTTATCGATATTAAAAATAAAACCCCCTAAACATAAAACTAATGAACATAAGACCAGTTATTATTCAAAAAAATTACGAAAGGAGGTGTGAGCAAAAGTAATTGATATTTTTAACAATCAAAATATCAATTCAATAAAGTTTAGACTACTTTATTATGGTAAATATTGAATAAAATAAATTATTAACTATTAAAAATTGAAACAATGAAAAAAATTATAATTTTATCCTTCTCAATAACTGTTATACTAATTCTCATGTATTCTTGTAATAAAGATAAAACTACTTATAAAAATAATAATGAAATAGTAGATAACAACCTTGACGTATCAAAATTTAACAACCTTTTTAACTTTAGAGATCAAATAAAAAGCCCTCTTAAAACAACCAATACAATAAGTTGTGATAGTGCTATGTGGTACATGGAAGCACTTATGAATGCCAGCAACAGTAGACCTGATAGTATACATCCTAAAAATGCAATTGACACAGCATATTTTTCAATGCAACTTGATAGTGCAGGTATGGTACCAATTAATATTGTTTCCACAACATATTATGAAATGAGAGATACAATTTTTCAGCGATTAGCTGAACTAGAGAGTGAAACTAAAGATTTGTGGGGCGCCGATTTGCAAATTCAAAGTAGTGTGAATACCCTTGATTTTATGGTTATATTTGTAATGGGTTATGACCTTCCTTGGGGTTATGATCCTTTTACTGAAGATGATGATTGGATTTTTGGACATACATTGGGATATTGCTCAACAGGAGCACCACCATATTCAGATGGAGGTGAAGAACTAGAGTGGAGACTTAATCACCCATATTTTGCAATTGGTGGCGTTGGTGTAATAATTGAAATACATGAAGATTGGAAAGTTGCAGATACAAACTCTATAATACTATATTATAAATTTGTACCAGGTGATAGCATCCCTCAGTGTATGGAGAATGAAGAATTAACAGATAGACTTTGGTTAACTCATGATGCTTTCTATAATACAGAAAGTAATGGAGGATGGTCGCCTAACGAAACTTGGACTTTTGAGAATTGTAATTTTTTTAGTTTTACAGAGCCAGATACAGTAGGGTCAGAAATAGGATATAAGTATTATCATGGTTGTCAGTATTGGTATGCAGAAAGAGCTGATATTATAATACACGACTAATAAGTAAACATAAATATGAGCTATATATTTTAGTCTATTGTATATAGCTCATTTAAGAAATAATAATATGAAAAAACTAATATTGATTTTCATTATAATGGTTAGCTCAATAATAATATCAGCACAAGGCTATTATAATATTATTAATGATACAACCTGGAATTCAGACACAATTTTTATTAATGATAACGTTAAAGTATTTGAAGACGCCACACTCTCAATTTCACATGGTACAACAATAAAATTTAATGGACAGTATTTTATTGAAGTTTTTGGAAAAATGAATGCTATTGGTCAACGTAATGACAGTATTCTTTTTACTGTAAACGATGCAACACATTTGCATGATACCAGTACAGTATTAGGTGGCTGGAAAGGAATTAGATTATTAGATAATTTAAATGATACATCTATATTTGATTACTGTATTTTTCAATATGGCAAAGCTGTTGTACCAGGAGTTCCTTTTTGGAATACTACAATTCCAGAAAACTATGGTGGTGCTTTATTTATTGATGGGTACAGTAGTGTTATAATATCAAATTCTAATTTTAGGAATAATTTTGCCAGAGATAAAGGTGGTGCAATTTATGCTGATACAATGTCATCTTTTAGTGTGGATAATTCAGAGTTTTACTCGAATCTTGCTAAACGAGAAGGTGGTGCATTATACATAGGAAATATCGATAATGTTTTGATTTCAAATAATCTATTTATTTGGAATGATTGTGTTCTAATAAGACCAGATACTATTTTGGGGGGCAATATATGGTCGGGAGCTGGAGGAGGTATACGTTTATATAATCCACTTGGGAATAGCAATGCAACCATAATCAATAATAAACTTTTTAACAATTTATCTGTATCCGGAATTATTTGTGATGCATTTCCTCAAACATATGTGTATAATAACATATTATGTAATAATTATGCAATAACATATTTTTGTAGCAGTCCCAAAACTCATAGCATTTTTTCAAATAATATTGTTGCAAATAACCTTGCCTATGTGACAACTGCTGGTATTGAATCTGCTTCTAATTATTTATTAATTAATAATTCAATAGTCTGGAATAATCAATGTGAAGTACCTGGTGGCAATGAAGGTCAAATTTATGGGATCTTAAATTATGAACCCATCGTAGAATACAATTGTGTTATGGATGGTTACGAAGGAGAAGGTAACATTGATAGCCCTCCATTATTTGTTAACCCATCTGCAGGAGTTGGAAGAAATTTTAGTGGAGCTGATGCCGACTGGTCATTATTAGATAGCTCCCCATGTATAAATACAGGTACACCCGATACAACAGGTTTATACCTGCCTGAATTTGATATTAAGGATAACCAACGAGTTTATGGTAACAGAATTGACATGGGAGCCTACGAAAACCAATATGTTTGGGTGAAAATAAATGACTCACCTGTTTTTAATAATTCAGTATTAGTTTATCCTAATCCAAGCAAGCAAGAGTTGTTTATTGAATTGAAACCCGGCATGGAAGGAGCCTGGATTGAATTAGTAGATGGTACAGGCAAACAGATAATACATTCGCAAATAACGACAATACCTGCTTTGTTTATGCCCACAGGACTTGAGTCTGGTATTTACTTTTACCGTATTTATAATCACAGCATAGTGTTTAAAACAGGTAAGTGGATTAAAATATAGTGTTACTATTTAATATTAGGGCTTTCTTTTATATCTTTCAGGTTGAGAGATACCTGAAAGGATGAAAATATTAATCATCCAAAAGCACAAATAATAAATGGAAAAATATCGTACTAGCTAGTATCTATCAATTAATAACAAATATACGTTAAAATACGCTGTTAAATTTTCAACTTTTTAATTTATTAAACGCATTTTGAAAAATGAAATCATTGTCTTGCTTATTTAATTGAACAACTTTATAAAAGATATAATAATATATTTATCTTGCATATCTTTAAAAAACAAATATGAAAAAAATACTCTTGCTTATCATTGTATTTTCCTTTTGCTATACTCTATTTTCCCAAAACCAATGGAATCAAATACATCCATATCCAACATTGAAAAACTTACACGATGTGCATTTTAACTCTGAAGAAGAAGGGTGGATAACTGGAAATGATTTGTCAGGAGGCTCAATAATGTACACAAACGACGCTGGTGTAACATGGGAGACCCAGACAAGTGGTCATGACACACCATACTCCTCACTGTTCTTTATAGATGATAATGAAGGTTGGGCAGGTGGATGGAAATGTATATTTCATACCAACAATAAAGGTAATACTTGGGAGAGTCAGCAACTACCAGATATTAGAGCATATATTAATGATATATTTTTTTTAAACCAAAATATCGGTTGGGCTGTTGGGGAAAGAAATACAATTTTAAAAACAACTGATGGCGGAGAATCATGGACTATAGAACAGTATTCATTTTGGTCCAATATTCGTTTTAATGGTGTAAGTTTTCGTGATACTCTTAATGGTTTTGCTGTAGGAGGAAGATCATGGGATGACTATGGTGTAATAATGAAAACAAAAGATGGAGGGGAAACATGGGTAGATGTTTCTCCTGAATACTGTTATGGTCTTACATCTATAACTTTTATCGATACCATAACAGGCTGGATTTGCGGCTATGGAGGTACAGCTGGTCAACCTGCAGAATTACTTAAAACTATTGATGGTGGACAAACATGGATAAAACAAGTAACTGATAATCACACCAGATTTAACGATGTTCATTTTGTTGATCAGGATAACGGGATGATATTAGATGCCAATAACAGAGTTTATTTAACTTCAAATGGTGGATTATCATGGGATTCTATAATTCCACCTGGAGGATATGATTTGGTAAAACTATCGTTTTGGGATAACAATGGCTGTTACGCTGTAGGTTACAACGGAAAAATTGTTAAAAGTACTAATGGAGGGAGTTCATGGGAAAATGTTGGTCAGTCAATAGGTTCAAATTTAACAAGCATTGGTTTTTTTAACTCATACACAGGACTGGCTACAGGTAATAATATACTTTACCAAACCGAAAATGGAGGCAATAGCTGGACACGGGATACCATCTTGAGTAAGACCGATTATTATTTGTTGCGCGTTTATGGTTTAACAGGTTACCTAGTAAGTTCAGATTTTAAAATGGCAAAAACATTAAATGGAGGGGAAAGCTGGGATTTGCTGAATATTCCCTATAATACTGATTATTATCAGGATTTGCAGTTTGTTAATGAGAATACAGGATATTTATGTGGAGACTTTGGTGTACTGAAAAAAACAATAGATGGTGGAATTACATGGGAAGATAAATCTTTAAATAGTGAATATAACCTCAATTCTATGTCCTTTATAAATGAAGAATTGGGATGGTTATTTGATATTTCCGGTAGGACTCTGTTAAAAACAGAAGATGGAGGAGATAGTTGGTCTGTTAATTTACAAGGTGATTTACTTAATATGTATTTCCTTGATGAAGATATAGGATTTGTAAAAACTGTTAATCCTCGTGGGTTGCTCAAGACTACAGACGGCGGTAATTCATGGGAAAATATTATTGATTTTCCATCAGGTGATGGTTTCGTATATTTCATTAATGAAAGTGTTGGCTGGTATATAGCAGGTTCAAAAGTATATAATACATACAATGGAGGAATAACATGGCAAGATGAAAAGATTTTTGACTATACCCGTATTAATGATATATTTTTCCTAGATGATAATCAAGGTTGGTTAGCAGGGAATGTTGGGTTTGTTGCTATTTGTGATTTTACTGTTAACATTGGTGAGGCTATAGTTAGTCCAAGTCCGATTTCGGTATTTCCAAATCCGGTTCATGAATATGTTGAAGTAAAACTTGACGATATACAAGGTATAATAAATGAGATAAAAGTATTTAATTTACAAGGAAAACAAATTATGCATTTTACAAACCTATCTGAAACAGGATCATTCATATTCAACGTATCAAGTTTACAAAGTGGTGCCTATTTTATTGAGGTTACAACAGAACAGAATGAACATGTGGTAAAATTTATAGTACAATAAAATTATTTTGTATCTTACATGTGATTTTATTAAATGAACATTTAGATTATTACCTTAATGAGGCTCATTGGATAATTCATACTGTTGATGACCCAAGTACAACAGACATAATTGAAGGAATACGACCATCAGAAGACATTAGCTTTAAGGTTGTTAGCGTATGGACTAGCGACCCTGAAACTCAGCCTTATTGGCATAAATATGAAGCAACATATGGTTATCCATATTTGTTACCACCATATGAATAAACTAAATAACAACCATGAGAAAAAGTAAAATTTTATTAACTGTTATTATCTTAATAAATATATATTTCATCCTTCCTGCACAACAGTTGCAGGAAGGTGGGTATCAAATATTTGATACGATTAATCTTTCAGGTACTGTACTAATTAATAATGATTTATTTATCGACTCAAATGAGATATTGATTATTGCACCCGGTAGTATATTGGAATTTCAAGGGCATTATCAAATAAAAGTTGTTGGTTTAGTTAAGGCAATTGGTACTGAAGCTGATTCTATTATTTTTACAATTAATGATAACGCTTCATTTTCTGATTCATCAACAATTGCTGGTGGATGGAAAGGAATAAACTTTTGGGATAGAAATGAAAATGATACATCATTTTTTAGTTATTGCAGGTTTGAATATGGGAAATGTGTTACTAGTAGTAATTCAGATAAAGATAGCAAAGGAGGGGCAATATTTTTAAGTAACTATAGTGGTATTTGGGTATCTAACTGTACTTTCAATAACAATTTGGCAACAAAAGAAGGAGGAGGTATTTATAGTTATGAAACATCTGTAAATATTATTACTGATAATATTTTTACTCATAACAAGACATATCATTATGGTGGAGGTATTAAAATCCAATTTGGTAATAATATATATATTGCAAACAATCTTTTTCAATATAATACTGCTTTTAATTCATATAATGGTTGGCAAAGCGGGGAAGGGTCGGGGATTAATATTAACACAGGTCTTTCGAATGCAAACATAGAAGTTTACAATAACAAACTATTTAATAATACTAGCTTAAGTACTTTGTACGAAAGTTGCAATGATTATTTAATTACAAATAATATTATTTGTAATAATTATGGTGCAGCATTTTACAGTGGGCATAGTATGACATATGGAAAATTTATAAACAACACCGTTAGTAATAATTATCTTGAATATTTTTCTGGTATCACAATATGGTCTAGGCATATTCAAATAAAGAATAATATTATTTGGAATAATATATCAATTGTTAATGATACTATTCAAATTTTTGATCGTAGCTCATTAGGTGCGGATATAGAATATAATTGTGTTCAATATGGTTATGAGGGTAATGGTAATATTAAAGATCCACCAATGTTTGTTAACCCAACCAAAGGTGCTGGCTTAAACTATAACGGAACTGATGCCGACTGGTCATTATTAGATAGCTCCCCATGTATAAATACAGGTACTCCAGACACTTCAGGATTAAACCTACCTGAATTTGATATTGACGGCAACCAACGAGTTTATGGTAATAGAATAGATATGGGAGCCTACGAAAACCAGTATGTTTGGGTAAAAATAAATGATTCACCTGTTTTTAATAATTCAATAAAGGTTTATCCCAACCCCGGTACAAACTTGCTAAACCTAAAAACTAATAATGAAGAATTAGATTTTGAATTAATTAACATAAATGGTCAAACTGTTATTAAACAGATGGTTGATAATAATTACCAAACAATAAATACCGAATTATTAAAATCAGGTATATATTTCTACAGGTTAATTAACAAACAAAACAATACCATAGAAACAGGAAAATGGATTAAGAAATAATTAATCAATTTTATTTAGTATTTCATTTTGAATACCACAGGTTTGTTACAAATTTACAATCAATCTAAATAACAAACATAATAGCATGATATACAGACCAATACCCCCCCCCTGTAATTATATAATTACCACTAAGGTTGTAATAGTTTTTAGATAAAAGACCAATTACTATATTATTATACCAATATTTTGTTATAGTTTAGCCTTATATTAAACTAAAAGGACTGCTCCTTCCTCCACTATAAAACAAGCATCCTAATTGTTTTTTTTGTTATGCTTTTCATAAAAGCAGCAATAATATATTTGAATATATTAAATTTATGTAATTATTTAGCAGCCTAATTCTGTAATAAAGTTTTTGCCCTCAAAGGTAGTTGAAAGTTCATTAAAAATATTTTTGTTATT
>Ga0164318_10006117_pt1 | contig 11658 bp, 12 predicted proteins | sample GuaBasSedimGuay9_FD_113734 | JGI IMG/M metagenome (GOLD analysis project Ga0164318, IMG submission 113734) | Subseafloor sediment microbial communities from Guaymas Basin, Gulf of California, Mexico - Guay9, Core 4571-4, 0-3 cm | ecosystem: Environmental > Aquatic > Marine > Hydrothermal vents... | reverse complement strand
GTGGTTTTCCCGTTATTTCATAGATTTCCAGCGCCCGGGTAATCCGCTTGATGTCGTTTATGTGGGTTTTAACGGCCAGATCGGGATCGACGTCCACCAGACGGTTGTACAGCGCCGCGGCTCCTTTTTCAGCCAGTTCCCGTTTTATCCTTTTCCGCACGGCATCATCCGTAACACTTTCCCGGAAAAGCCCCTGTGTTACCGCTTTCACGTACATGCCGCTGCCGCCCACAAAGATTGGCAATTTTCCACGGGATTGAATTTCCGCAACCACCTGCAACGCCAGTTCCCGATAAGCGCCGGCACTGATCTGTTCATCAGGATTGAGAATATCTACAAGGTGATGAGGTATCTCTTTTAATTGTCGCAGCGTCGGTTTGGCGGTACCAATATCCATCCCCCGAAAAACCTGGCGGGAATCAATGGAAATAATTTCACCATCCAGTCGTCTTGCCAGTTCAATCCCCGTGGAGGTCTTGCCCACAGCCGTTGGTCCGACGATAAAAGGGATGATCTGTTTTTTCAAATGTCGCTCAAGTTTGAAATTCCCAACCAATCTCTACGTCCTCTCAAACCGTTTGTCCAATTCTTTCAGAGTCAGGTTAACGATAATCGGGCGTCCGTGGGGACAGAAATAAGGATCGTCGGTGGCAAAAAGATTATCCACGAGATTGCGCATCTCTTCTTCTGTCAGTTTATCGCCGGATTTGATCGCAGCTTTACACGAATAGGATGCGGCAACTTTGGACTGAATGCTGGTGTCTTTTGTACCAAATTCCTGGTAATGGTCGAGAATTTCCTTGATGATTGTGGATTCATTTCCCCAGGTCATTCCCGCCGGAACCGCCTCGAGAGCAATTGTATTCTTCCCGAATTCACGGATACTGAACCCGATCTTTTCGAGAAACGGCAGTACTTCAAGTAACAGTGAAAAATCAGTGACCGACAGCTCGATGACCTGTGGAAAAAGCAATTGCTGACCACGCCACGGTTCCTTCGCCATGGCTTTAATGGCATTATCATAGAGAATGCGTTCATGAGCCACGTGCTGATCAATAATCACCAGCCCGGATTTCACCTGGGTAATGATGTATTTATTATGCAATTGATATAAGGGCACATCGGGACGATATTCCATTTTTGGTTCCGGAAAACCCTGCTCAACAAAACGCCTCGCCCGCTCGGTCCAGCGACCTTCCGGCTTCCGTCTCGAAAAATGCAATGGCATCTCCGTCTGATAATCCGGCGATTCAGGGGCTTTATCATCACCGATTTCGCTCCCGGTCGATATCAACCCGACCTCGGGATTTTTTTTCTCTTCCCTCTGCTGACGCTCAAAAGGTGCCGGAGCATAATAATATTCCGGTGAAAATTTTGACAGATCGGGGATCACATCCAGGATATCTTTCAGGCCGGCTTTGACGCTCTCTTCCAGAAAACGATAAACCCTATTCTGTTCACGGAATTTTACCTCCATCTTCGTGGGATGAACATTGACATCTACCGCCGAGGGATCCATTTCAAGATGCAGACAGTAAAAGGGATACTCGCCCCGGCTCACCAAATTGGAATAGGCTTTTCCAACGGCATAGTTCATCAGGCGATCGCTGATATAACGATTATTTACAAAAAGATACTGGTCTCCTCTCCGGGCCCGCACCAGATTTAGATTACCGATATAACCACTCAGCGTTATCCCGGCACGTTGTTCATCAATCCGGATCAGATTCTTTCGATATTCAACGGAATAAAGATTTACAATCCGGTCCAGCAGTTCTTCCGGTCGTAATCGCAGAACTTCCTTATCATTGTGAATCAGGGTAAACCTGACCCGGGGATGGATCATGGAAAACTTGCGGATAACATCGATAATATGCCGGAATTCCACTTCCCGGCTTTTCAGAAATTTCCGGCGGGCCGGAACATTAAAGAAAAGATTTTTCACAGAAATATTTGTTCCGACTGTCCCCGCAACCGCTTTGATTTCCCGGAAGCTCCCGCCTTCGATCCGCAATTCATAACCGCTGTCAGCCCCTTTTTCAACACTGATGGCATTAACAATTGACACCGCGGCAATACTGGCCAGGGCTTCACCCCGGAAGCCCAGTGTCCGAATCGCCATCAGATCTTCAGTCGTTGCAATCTTACTGGTCGCATAGCGTTCGAACGCCAACAGCAGATCGTCCTTATTCATCCCTTCACCATTGTCGATCACCTGGCAGAGCGATTTTCCACCGTTTTTAACCACCACGGTAATCTCAGTCGCCCCGGCATCGAGACTGTTTTCGACGAGTTCTTTGATCAGCGACGCCGGTCGCTGGACAACCTCACCGGCGGCAATTTTATTGGTAAGCTGATCGGACAGAATCTTTATTTTTGACATAAATTACATTTCAGCGATGGTTTTTTCCACCCGATTGAGGATTCTGCGTATTTGGCGCTTACTCTCTTTGCGAATTGAGTCAACCTTTGACTTCATTGATGCGACAAATTCCCGGTCGTCGATTCCGGCCAGATTAATCAAAACATTTAATCCGGCGCCATTGATGGCAGTATCGGCGGAAAGCGCCGCCACTCCGGCGTCGCTGATGGAATTGACATTGCCGTATTTTGCAACGATTTCGGTAAGCTCCAGCAATTTCAGACTTGTCTCCATAACCTGTAACGGAACATTAGCCGCATTTTTCGTCGCTTCCTGAATCGCAGCATTGCGTTTGGCTTTATCCTCATCGGTCTTCCTGGGCAACCGAAAACAGTCCATCACCTGATTGAATGCCGCCGTATCCAAGTCCATCAATCGCAACAGTTCATCTTTCAGATTTTGAGCCTGAACGGCTACCTCATTCATCTTTTTATTATGCCGCTCATACCCTTTTTTGCCATGGGTCAGATTGGCCACCATAGCCGTCAGGCTGGCAGCCAGAGAGCCACAAAGAGCGGCTACGCTGCCGCCGCCCGGGGCTGGTGAATCGGTGGATGTTTCATCAGCAAATTCACGTGCCGTCATCTCAACCAGCGATGTTTCGAATTCCCTGAACTGGTATTCAATGATTTTCTTCTGCGGATCAAATTCCGACACATCATTCAGACCCAGCGACTGGATCGCCGTGCGGATGATGGACTCTTCGGGAACACCCTGGGATTTGCCCTGGGTTTTGAGATAGTAACGCCCGGCCATCAATATTGCTTCGAGAGGAATCAGCCCGACGATTTCCGAACCGGTCACCCGTAAACCTTTCCGGTTTGCCAGTTTGCGGATTTCCTCGAAAACCACATGGGGCGGTGTGATTTTATAATTGGTTAAATTGATCGACACCTGGGCCATTTTATATTCATCAATATACCAGCCAACGGCTTTGGTTTCTTTCAATAAACCGGGTTGGCGCAAAGCCACGCCATTATCATCGCGGAGAATATTACCAGCCTTATCCCGCTTTAACCGACCTTTTTCACGAATCGTCAGCGCGATATCACTGGCCAACTTCCGGTCAGTGGTATTCAGATTAACGTTGTATGCAATCAGAAATTCACGGACCCCCATGACAGTTGCGCCTGAACGCTCGTTGAATTCGGCTTTGCCGAAATCGGGCTGCCAGTTCGGGTCTTTCAGCTTGTCCGCCAGCCCTTCATATTCCCCCGCCCGGATATTGGCCAGATTGCGACGCTCCTCCCTGCGGGCGGATTTTTCATACATATAAACAGGAATATTCAATCCGTCGGCTACTTTCCTGGCCAGTTCATAAGACAATTGAATGCACTCTTCTTCGCTGATTCCGGAAATCGGCACCAGCGGGCAAACATCGGTTGCCCCCAAACGGGCGTGAGCGCCGCTGTGCTTACGCATATCGATTAGCTCCGCCGCTTTGGCAATCCCGGCATAGGCGCCATCCAGAATCCCCTGGCGGGTGCCGATAAAGGTAACCACCGTGCGATTTGTATCGGCGCCGGGATCAACGTCCAATAATTTAACACCGTCAACCGCTTCAATTGCATCGGTAATGGCCTTGATGACATTCATATCCCGGCCTTCACTGAAATTCGGAACACATTCGATTATTTCAGGCATACATTCTCCTTAAACAGATGTTAACGAATACCATTTAAATAGAGTAGTAAGAGAACAACGACAATAAGCATAACCGCCAACCACCAGAAGGGTCGTCTGACTAGCTTTTTGGGATTGTGATGCAGCCGTTGAAAGTGAATCCGCCTACCGTCATTTTCGGAATCACTGCGACGGATTGAAAATTCCCGCCGCTTATACCTTACCATCACACACCTCCAAATATTTTAGAGAATAAATTTACAAAAGGATAAATAAAAGCGCCAAGAATGGAAACTCCGCTGAGCATCCCAAAAACGATCAAACCCATGAGCACGAAGGGCCCGTAGCGTTCCAGGTTTCGGTAGATATAATCATATTGCGGCGGTAAAATTCCATAAAGAATCTTTGAACCGTCCAATGGCGGCACCGGCAAGAGATTAAAAATAGCGAGTGCCAGGTTGATCTGCAGGCTGAATCTGACCATAATATAGAGCGGTTGTAGAACATTACCTGGTAAAAAATTAAAACTGCCGGTATTGAATACTCTCAGCAGCAAACCGCTAACAAAAGCCAGCAGCATGTTGGCGCCGGGGCCTGCTACCGATACGAGCAGCATGTCCCGTTTCGGCTGACTGAAATAGCGTGGATTAACCGGCACCGGTTTGGCCCAGCCGAAGCGAACCAGGAAAATCATCAATGTTCCAAAAGGATCCAGATGAACCAGCGGATTCATGGACAGGCGCCCAGCCATTTTGGCGGTCGGATCGCCCAGTTTATAGGCCATCCAGCCATGGGAAAATTCATGAAACGTCAGGGCCAGTAAAATTGGCGGTGCTAATAAAACAATATATTGTAAGTTCATTTATACCTCGGGTGAAAGGTTCGATGTTGCTCGATCAGATATTCCCGGTCAAGATGTGTGTATATCTGCGTCGTGGAGATATCCGAATGCCCCAGCATCTCCTGAACAGCGCGCAGATTCGCCCCGCCTTCCAGCAGATGGGTCGCAAAGGAATGCCGGAAAACATGGGGACTGACCTGTTTCCTGATATCGGCCAGTTTTACATACTGCTGAATAATTTTCCAGACTCCCATGCGGCTTAAGGGTGTTCCACGCATATTAAGAAAAAGAATATCACCGCTTTTTGTTCCCCGTCGCAACAGTGAACGAACCGCCGTAATGTAGTTTTTCAGATAACTTTTCGCCCGCTCGCCAAAGGGTACAATGCGCTCTTTCGATCCTTTTCCGAAAACACGGATAACATTATGCCGAAAATAGACATGACTCATCTCCAGTGAAGTCAATTCCGACACCCGCACACCGGTGGAATACAGAGTTTCAATAATAGCACGGTCGCGTATGCCTTTATTGGTATTAATATCAATGGCTGCCATAATAGCGTCAATTTCACTGAGTTCCAGAATCTTCGGTAATCTTGCCGGTAATCGGGGAGACTGCAGCATTTCCGCCGGATTTTCCCGAACCAGATTCTCACCAACCAGAAATTTATGAAAGGAACGAATAGACGAAAAATTCCGGGAAAGACTGCTGGCAACCAGGCCTAAATCGGCAAGAGTATTGATGAATTTCTGGATAATACTGATATCAATTTGATCCGGCCTCTTAACACCTTCATCCTGGAGAAACTGGCAATAGCGATTTAGGTCGTTCCGGTAGGCTTCGAGTGTATTTCCGGACAGATTACGTTCTATAGAGAGATAATTGATAAAGTCTTGAACCAAATGTTGCATTCACTGAATTGCTTATCATTATTGGTCGTTGAGTGATTGTTCAATAAGATCACAGAGAATATGCCCGACGGTAATATGGACTTCCTGGATCCGCTGGACACTGGTTGACGGAACGATGATACTTAGATCGGCAACTGCTGCCATTTTTCCACCGCTTCCACCGGTTAATGCAACGGTCTTTAGCCCCTGCTGTTTAGCAAAAACCATTGCTTTCAGGACATTTTCAGAGTTCCCACTGGTACTGATTCCGATCAGCACATCACCGGGGCTGCCAAATGCCTCGACCTGGCGGACAAACACTTTTGAAAAGTCATAATCGTTGGCCAGCGCCGTCAGTGTCGATGTGTTCGTCGAAAGTGCGAGAGCAGGTATCGCCCTGCGCTCTTTCCGCAAGCGGGCAACCAATTCCGCCGCAATGTGCTGGGCATCGGCCGCGCTGCCGCCATTTCCGCAAAGTAAAATGCGCTGTTGCCGGTGGACCGCGGAAATCAGCAATTCTGCCACATCGATAACGGCATCGCTGCAACATTCGGCAAATTCTCTTTTCACCTGAGCGCTTTCGCTCAGTTGACGATCTATTTCTGACTGAATACGATCCCGGGAAACAGGTAATGACACTAAGATTTTTCCTTAATATGGACAGCCCGGGCAAATTCGTTGATGAGTTTAATATTATCGGAGTTGTCGTAAATATTACCGGTCACAACGAATGTGGCTCCGGCTTCGGATTTCAGGCGGGCTTCTTCGGGCGTCCGAATTCCTCCGCCCACAATTACCGGGATATCTATATAACCGGAAACGGCCTTGACGATCTCATTGGGAATTGCCCGGTCGGCGCCGCTGCCGGCTTCCAGGTAAACTGTCTGCATGCCCATGTATTGCGCCGCCAGAGCATGAGCAACGGCAATATCCGGTTTCCCGACCGGCAAGGGTCGGGTATTACTCATAAATTCCGCTGTGGTCGTCCGCCCGGATTCAAACAGCATATAACCGGTTGAAATAGGTTCAATGCCCAGTTTTCTGATCGTCGGTGCCGCAATGACATGCTCGCCAAAGAGATAGTATGGATTGCGGCCGCTGATCAGAGACAGGTATAACACCGCATCGGCTTTGGGCGATAATTGCTGAACCGATCCAGGGAATATAATGACCGGCAATGTGCTGTTTTCACGAACGAGTTCAATGGTTTTTTGAAAACCGGCATCCAAGATCAGGCTGCCACCAACCAGGATAGCATCCGCACCCTGGGCACAGATTTCTTTAACAAAGTCTTTGAGTTCGGCATCCTTCCGGGTATCCGGATCGATCAGCACAAAATAGGCCCCGCCTTTTTTCTCTGCAACCGCTGTTAAATGCTTAAATACTTTCATACTTTTCGAAATTTACTCAAAAAATTGATAAAATCATCCATTTCCTGTTGATTGCGTTTTTCTGTGACCGCAATCAAAAGCCGATGATCCCATTCCCGGGAGAACCTGCCCATATCCAAACCGGCAAATATGTTATTCTCCAAACCCATCTCGACTATTTTTTCAGCCGAAACCGGTGTATGAATCATAAACTCATTAAAAAAGGGTCTGTCCGGATAGGCTAATGAATACCCGGGCAGTGTATCGATTTTTTCAGCCAAATAGTGAGCGTTATCCAGAGACAGCCGGGCAACCTGCCGCAGGCCGTTTTTACCCATCAACGCCAAATAGATAGCTGCCGCCAGGGCCATCAGCCCCTGATTGGTACAGATATTGGAGGTGGCTTTTTCCCGCCGGATATGCTGTTCCCGGGTCTGCAGTACAAGCACATAACCCGGTTTTCCGTCAATGTCCGCGGTTTTCCCGACAATTCGTCCCGGCATGCTTCGGATCAAATCCTTTTTGGATGAGAATATTCCCAGATACGGACCACCGAATGCCTGATGAATTCCCAGTGGCTGACCTTCGGCAACGGCAATATCTGCATCGCACTCACCGGGCGTTTTCAACAAAGCCGCGGCCACCGGATTGACAGACATAATTAACAAAGATCGGTTGGCATGCAGCTGATCGGCAATACCCTTTAAGTCTTCAATATTCCCAAAAAAATTAGGAGACTGAATCAATAATGCGGCTACCTGATCGTCCAGATAGTCATTCAGCGAATCCAGTTTCGTAACACCGTCTGATTCCGGAATATACTGAATTTCAACTTCCCGGGTTTCAAGATAGGTATCCAGAACCTTGCGGGAATTTATATTGATCAGATCTGAAACCAGAACTTTATTACGACGTGTCTTATTAACGGCCATAATAGCCGCCTCAGCCAGAGCTGTTGCACCGTCATACAAAGAAGCATTAGCGACTTCCATATCCATCAGATGGCAAATCATCGATTGATATTCATAAATCGACTGCAACGTTCCCTGGGCAACTTCCGGTTGATATGGTGTATAAGCCGTGTAAAACTCAGAGCGACTGATCAGAAAATCAACCGCTGCCGGAATAAAATGATCATAACTGCCAGCCCCCAGATAGGAAATCGAAGATTCGGTGTCACTGTTTTTTCCAGCCATTCCGCTCAATTTCTTGACCGTTTCCAGTTCTGATAATGGTTCCGGTAGTGAAATCCGGTACTTTTTCAGAAATTTTTCAGGAATATTATCAATTAAATCTTCAAAGGATTCGACACCGATTGCTGCCAGTATCTCTTTTTCGGCATCTTTTGAATTTGGAATGTAATGCATATATCAAATGAGCTTCTTATAATCTTCGGGGGTTAGTAATTCATTAACTTCGGCTGAATCTGAAAGTTTTATCTTGAAAATCCAGCCTTTTCCATAGGGATCCTGATTCACCAGTTCGGAATTGTCAGTCAAGGCATCATTGACTTCAACAATTTCTCCGGATACCGGGCTGTAGACATCGGCAACCGTCTTTACCGCTTCGATAGTACCAACGGAATCACCTTTGGTGGCCGAATCGCCAACTTCCGGCAATTCAACATAAACCACATCACCCAATTCACCGGCCGCGTATTCGGTCACACCGACAGTAGCAACATCGCCTTCAATCAAAGCCCATTCATGATCGTTTGTATACCTGAGTTTTTCCGGTACGTTCATTGACACTCCTCCTTATAAAATTTTCTACTGAAATTTAAAATCTTTCAGAAAATCGATATGAATATCCCCGGAACGGAAATTCGGGTCCCGGAAAATCGCCTGGTGAAAGGGAATCGTCGTGGCGACACCTTCAATGATGGTTTCTTCCAAAGCCCGCTCCATTCTGGCAATCGCTTCCTCGCGGCTCTTGCCGTGAGTAATCAGTTTTCCCAGTAATGAATCATAATTCGATGGAATTTCATATCCGGCATAGACGTGGGTATCCATGCGCGTTCCAGGCCCTCCGGGTGCATGAAATGCCGTTATCTTTCCCGGAGATGGTCTGAAATTTTTATGGGGGTCTTCGGCATTAATCCGACACTCAATGGAATGCCCCCGTAATTTGAGTTTATGCAGCCAGCGCGGCAGTTTATCGCCGTTGGCAATATTAATCTGCTCTTTCAGCAGATCGCAGCCGGTCACCATCTCCGTTACCGGGTGTTCAACCTGAATCCGGGTATTCATTTCCATGAAATAGACATTGCGGTGTTTATCCATCAGGAATTCAATGGTACCGGCGCTGGAATAATTGACCGCTTTCGCTGCCCGGACGGCAATCTTGCCGATTTTTTCCCTTAAATCTTCCGTAACAGCCGGCGATGGCGATTCTTCAATCAGTTTCTGGTGGCGCCGCTGAATCGAACATTCGCGCTCACCGAGGTATGCCACATTCCCGTAATTATCACCCAGAACCTGAACCTCGATATGACGGGCACCCTCAATCAGTTTTTCCATATACATTGCCGGATTTCCAAAGGCGGTCCGCGCCTCTTCGCTGGCCATGGAAAATTCCGCCTCAAGCTCTTTCTCTTCGCGAACCACACGCATGCCGCGACCGCCACCACCGGCGACGGCTTTCAGAATAACCGGATACCCGATATCGGCGGCCGTTTTTTTGGCGATTTTAATATCACTGATGACATCTTCGCTGCCGGGAATCACCGGAACGCCCGCCTTCATCATCGTAGCCCGGGCTTCGGCTTTGTTCCCCATCCGCTTAATTACTTCCGGCGACGGACCAATAAAGAGAATTTCGTTGTCCCGGCACATCTGGGCAAAATCCGGGTTTTCGGCCAGAAAGCCATATCCGGGATGAATGGCATCGGCATTGGTCACTTCCGCCGTGCTGATGATCTGGGACTGCTTCAAATAACTACCTTGACTATTCGCCGGACCTATACAGACGGCTTCGTCGGCAAACCGAACATGCAGTGATAAAGAATCAGCCGTCGAATAAACGGCAACGGTAGGTATCCCCAGCTCCTTACAAGCCCGGATAATTCTCAAAGCGATTTCGCCGCGGTTGGCAATTAGAATTTTTTCAATCAAAAGCTATTCAAACGAATTCTGTTCAACTTACTAAACTACCCGTCAGGATCGATAATAAATAAGGGTTGATTATATTCTACGGGTTGTGCATTACTGACTAATATTTTAACCAACTTGCCCGACACTTCCGACTCAACCACATTCATGATTTTCATGGCTTCGATGATGCAGAGCGGCTGTCCGATGGAAATATGGTCACCAACCTTGACATAGGGTTCCGCATCGGGAGCCGGAGCCTGATAAAAGGTTCCGACAATCGGCGATTTAATCTCCACTCCGTTACCATTATTGGCGTCGGATTTCGATTGATGCTCTTCGGCAATACCGGCAACTTCGACAAATTGCGGTTTCTGTTCAGTCTGACTCACCTCTCTCGCGGAAACAACATTCGATACATTGCCGCCGAAATTCTTCGCAATCCGAATCTTCTTCCCCCAGCGAGACAACTCAATCTCACTGATTTCATGGGATTCCAGAATTTTTACCAGTTCCAGAATTTGCTTCTTATTCATATTATTCCAGGGTTATTCCTTAATTCGCTCAACATAGGCACCCGTTCTGGTATCGATACGGACGGTATCACCGACATTCAAAAATAGCGGCACCTGTACGTTCAAGCCAGTCTCGAGAACCGCGTTTTTAGTCGCACCGGTAACGGTATCACCTTTCATGCCGGGCTCGGTTTCGGTAATCTGCAAATTAACATGCGGCGGAATTTCAATATCCACAGCCTTATTGCCATGAAAAAGGATTTTAACGATCTCGTTCTCTTTAATGTATTGAGAGGCCTCTTTAAAAATCTCTTCCTCCAGAGGAACCTGTTCGTAAGTCTCCGTATTCATGAAAATATAATTATTGCCGTCATGATAAAGATATTGCATCTCATTGGCTTCAAGCCGGACAACATCAAGTTTTTCACCGGAACGAAAAGTGTTGTCAATAATCTGACCCGTTTGAATATTTTTTAATTTGGTTCGAATCCGGGCACCGCCCCGGGCCATTTTGACATGTTGAAATTCGATAACCCGAAGTAAATTATTGTTTAAATTGATGATTAAACCGTTCTTAATATCTGCTGTCGTTGCCAAGTAATTCTCCTTATTAAACTTATCGTGCCGTTGAATTTACCGCCTGATGCTGTTAGTGTCAACCACTTTTTCCACCCGTTTCTAATCGTCCAGGTGGCTCTGTCTTACACATTATCACAAAGTTTTGGTCTTATCACGATTTTTGTTTTATCTTTCAGCAATGATTACGATATCGACAAGTTATTGGCCTGAATTACTGAGTTTCGTGGGGTACCTTTGCCTGCCGGTTTTTCTCTACGCCGAAATGCATTACCGATTGCCCTTTTTCAAAGGCGCCTTATACCAACGTCAACCGGAAATTTTATTCGATT
>Ga0164318_10006116_pt1 | contig 11659 bp, 11 predicted proteins | sample GuaBasSedimGuay9_FD_113734 | JGI IMG/M metagenome (GOLD analysis project Ga0164318, IMG submission 113734) | Subseafloor sediment microbial communities from Guaymas Basin, Gulf of California, Mexico - Guay9, Core 4571-4, 0-3 cm | ecosystem: Environmental > Aquatic > Marine > Hydrothermal vents... | reverse complement strand
TCCCTGGGACACCAGGAACATATCAGAAGTCAGAAGGCCAAAGTGTCAAACGGAAACCAGGACGTGACACAAAGTCGGGGTGTAGTAGCCGATGTTCTAATCGGCAAGAGATGCGCGTTAGAACACGCGCTACTACATTGTGCGCGAATAGCACGCGCTACTATGTGTTCGTTGCTGGTTGATTGTTGTTCGTTGGCGGGGAATGTAGTGGCCGATGTTGTAATCGGCCTGCAGGCAAGAAAGAAGAAAGTGCGCCTTAGGACAGGCGCTACTACACCTCCAGCCCCGAACAACCAACAACGAACAACCCAACAACCCGCCCTGCCGTGGCCGCCGACCTCCGGTCTTTGCGTGCTTTGCGCCCTTTGCGAGAGTTCCTGCGTTGTGCTTGCCGATTGTGGCTCTCTGAGAGCGGCTGGTACACCTGCAGCTACAAGCGGGCATCGAGGAGATGGCGGTTGCCGAGGGTTACGCGCCGAAGGCCCGCTTGCCGTGCAGCGTCCAGGCAGCGGAAGGCGTGCTCGCGTCCTGTCACGGGTAAGTCCTGCATGAGGAAGTCGGGATGAAAGGCAAGCAGGTTGTAGGGAATGTCCGGGTCCAGTGCGGCGATGAATGAGGCAAGGGCGTGTACTTCGCGGGCGTCCACATAGCCCGGTACAAGCAGTGTGCTGGCGATGAGGAGAGGCGGATCAGGACGTTCGCTTGCCCCCCGGGCGGCACGGCGGAAGTTCGCCAAGGTGAGGCGGTTGGTGATGCCGGTCAGTGCCAGATGAAGGGTTTCGTCGAACGCCTTGAGATCGAATTTGACACACCCGCCGGATTCCAGCGAGATATCCAGCATCCGGTCGAGCCCGGAAGGCGACATGGAGCCGTTGGTTTCCCAGCAGATCCTCAGAATGCGGCCTTGAGCTCGCTCGCGCGCCAGTCGGGCCGCCTCCAGAGCGAAAGGAAGCTGGGCAGCGGGATCACCGCCGAAGAAGCAGATACAGGCAGTCCGCTCACCCACTGCATCAGCCAGTTCGTCGGCACGGCGGATGGTCGGATGGAGTGTCTCGTACCGGAAATGCCAGTTCTGGCAGAAGAGGCAGTCGAAGGTACAGGCATGGAAGAACACGGCAAGATTCTCGTATCCGTGCTCGGGTCCTGGGGAATAGGCGAAATGCGGATAACCGGCACCGGTGCCGCCGGGGCACACCCAGTCAGCTACGCAATTGGTGGGCAGGGGATCATGATACCAGGAGACATTGGCGAGCTTCTCGGTAGCACCGGTCAGTTTTCCCTGTTCATTCCAGCGTGCGCCGCAGTAGCCCGCCCGCCCTTCCGGAATGCGGCATCGGTTTACGCAAAGGTCGCACGGGATTCCGCTGTCCGCCCGGGGAGGTGAGGGTTCCAGGCCGAAATGCTTCCGGGCACGACGGTGAACCTGCAGGGCCCGGCGTCGCGCCTCGGCGGGTTTCCCGCGGATGCATTGGAGGCAGATTCCCAGCTCCCTGGAAATCAGGGAATCGGATTGTCCGCAGATGGAACAGACGCCCATCGGTAGGATAGTATATTCCATACCTCGGTTGCCGCGCAGCGGAGAAATCACGTAAAGGCGGTTGTTCGGGTGTGGAGCGGGCGGCAGCATAGCCTTCCAGGGATACTCAGGATGGGGATGCGGCAGACGGGGGTCAGTAACGGAAGGTTACTTTCACTTCCAGGGGGTTATCACCCGGATCGAGAAGGAATCCTGCGAGCATGACCGTGAAGTCATACCAGAAATGCGCCGCGATCGGCCGGGCCAGCCGGTGGCGGTCGGCCTGGAAGAGAGAGCCGAGGTACCAGCCTGCCGCGGCCCCGAAGGCCGCCCGACCGATAGAGAGCGACCCGTCGAGGTCCACAAGGTGGGCCAGGCCGAACAGGGCGGCGCTGGCCTGAAGTCCGCGCCGGGGGCCCAGTGCGGCTTCCAGCTCATTCTGAAGTATGCCGCGCCACAATGCTTCCTCGGCCACCGCGGCGGCCAATGAAATGGAGAGGGCGTCCGCGCTGTAAAGCGCGAGTGCTTCGTTACGGTGCAGAGTGGTGCCGAGCATGCCGACCCGGCGGATGTCGTCGAAGCGGTGCTGCTCTCCTGCAGACGATGCGGCCACCAGACCGAATGCCAGACCGGCGGCAGCCAGAACCGCCCCGTTAAGCAGATTTTCCCGGCGGAAGGGAGAGAGGGCCAGTTGCGGAGTGGGAGTGGGGTCGATGCCTGCGGCCTGGAGACTGAGTCCGGACTTGCGGTGCGCATTGCGATAGGTGGTGAAAAGACTGAGTTCCCACTCCTTGATTGCCAGCAGATAGAAGCTGTTGATCTCGTCCGGGCGGTCAAGGTGGTCGTTGCGGTTCTGCAGCCACCCCCCTGCCGTTGCCAGTGCACCCATGGTTCCGGCGTAGCCGAGCGCGGTTGCGGTCTCGCCGAGGTAGAGGTGGCCGCCTCCCGGGATCAGGTCTCAGATGAGTGCGGATTTTACCGGATCCCCGCTTGCCAGGCATCCGGCCGTCGGAAACAGGTAGAGAGTGAGAAAGAAAGCGGGGAGGATCAGGCGGTGAGCGCCGTGTATGCAGGATTGCGGGCGGTGCCGGTTTAATGTATGAGATACAGCCATGAAGACCCGCGAATCGGAAAAATCTTCCTCTCGCCGTCGCCGTCCGATTTTCGCCCGCCTGGGACGGACGTGTCAACTGGTGGTGAGCGAGGTGGAGGACCTGCAGTGGGCCTTGGACATGGATGAAGCGCTGTGGGTGGCCAACGCGGCGCCAATCGTATCTCTACGGGCGGATCGTGCCTTTCTGGAATACGTGGATTGCGATCACGACGGCCTGATAAAGGCGGGGGAACTGCGCACCGCGATCAGATGGACGCTGGATGTATTGCGGGACTATTCGGGTCTGATGGAAGGGCGTGACGGCGTGGCGGAGTCGGCGATCAACGGCGATCATCCCGACGGCAGAGAGATACGAGAGACGCTTCAACGGATCCGCGCCTCGGGTGGAGCGGTGAATGACGTTGTTACGGTAGCCCGGATTCGCGAGGCACGCCGCCGCTACGAGCGGCAGCCGGTCAGCGAGACGGGGGTCCTGCTGCCGCAAGCGGTGGATGGACGATTACGGGAATTCGTCGAGGCGGTAATCGCAGCCACCGGCGGGAAGGAGCATCCCGGCGGTGGAGTCGGGGTCACCCGGGAGCAGGTGGATCAGTTCGTCGCGCGCGCCCGCGAGTACCGGCGTTGGGCGGAGAAGGAAGGCGAAGCCGCGCAACGGTCCGGGCTGGGGAGCAGGGCGGCGGCAGCTTACCGCGCCTACAAGGAAGTGGAGGAAATTCTTGAGCGGTACTTCGCGGCCTGCGAGATGGTGTCTGTGGCTCCATTCGCACGCGAATGGTTGTGGCCGCTGGCGGAAGGAGAACGGGATCGGGTGCGGGCAATGACTGCGGCGGAGTTGCGGGACCTGCTGGTGAAGTGTCTGCCGGCGGAGCCGCGGGATGACGGTACTTTGGAGCTGTCCGCGGTGGTGAACCGCGAGTGGCGGGCGCGGATCGAGGGTTTCTGGAAAAGCGTGGTCGAGCGGCTGCTGGGTCCTGGCACGGTGGCGATAACCGCCGAACAGTGGGCGGATATCCGGAGCCGGGTGCAGGAATACGGGCGTTGGCTGGATGCCTGTCCGGCGCCGGAACTGCGCGCCGTAGAGGATCGCGTCCGGGATTATGCCGAAGCTGGCTATGATGAGGAGCTGGGTAAGTACTTCGAGCGGGGTGAGGCTACGGCGATCGATATGGAGGGATTGAGGAAGGCAGAGAAGTTGGCCCTGTACCAGCGCAACCTGGTGGCGCTGGTGAACAATTTCGTGAGTTTCCCCTATCTCTATGACGCCGAGCGGCGGGCGATGTTCGAAGAGGGTGAGTTGGTGATGGACGGCCGGGTTTTCCGGCTGGCGGTGAGGGTGACCGACCGTACGGTGCACAAGCAGGCGGCGGCCCGGAATCCACTGTTCACCATGTACGTGCAGATCCGACGGGAGCGTCCGCAGTCGGAACTGGAAGTCGCGGTGCCGGTGACATGGGGTACCCGGGGCAACTTGAGGCAGGGCAAGCGGGGTGTTTTCCGGCATGTTGACGGGAGCGAATGGGTCGCTGAGGTAAAGGAAATCGTGGATTATCCGGTGAGCCTGTGGGAGGCGGTAATGTCGCCTTTCCGGAAAATAGGGGAAGCGCTTGCCCGCCGGTTCGAGCAGATGACTTCGGCCGCGGAGCAGAAACTTGAGGCAGTGGCTGCAGGCCGGGAGAAGGTCCCGATAACTTCAGGCATGGCTGCCGGAGGCATTCTGGCCGGCGGGGGAATCGCCTTGGCAGCGGTAGGGTCTTCGGTGGCCTACATCGTCAAGACCTTGAGTGCGTTGAAGTGGTGGCAGATCGTCAGCGGTATCGGCGCGGCGGTTGCGGCGGTGCTTCTGCCGGGAATGATCGTGGCGGAGCTGCGCCTGCGGCGTGCCGATCTGAGTTCACTTCTGGAAGGCTCCGGTTGGGGTATCAATGCACAGATGCGTCTTTCCCGCTGGCAACGGAGATTCTTTACCTACCGCCCGCGCTATCCTGCGGAGAGCCGGTTCGTGCCACGTTGGAATGTGCGTCTGATGGTGCTGGGCGCGGTGGCGGTGTTGCTTCTGGCGGTCAAGCTGCTGCAATGGACCTGGTTCCATTGAAGGAGCGGGATGACTTTGCTTGCAGGGGCGTGCAGGGGAGATTAAGTTGTGGAGCCTCATTACGGGACCGGCGGTCAGGTCCTGCTGCCCGATGGTGTAACGGCAGCACACGGCCCTTTGGAGGCCAGGGTCCAGGTTCGAATCCTGGTCGGGCAGCCATTTTCAGTGTTCAGTTGCAGGTGAATTTTGGGTTTCGTTTATTGCCGGTTCTGTCATAGTGGAGGCAAGTGAGAAAAGAGATTTGAGAGGGGTATGAAGGAGGTTTTGACCCGTGAACGCTTTTGAGGGCCTGCTGGGTGTTGAGCGGGGATGGGAGCTGAAGATCTACTCGGGCAATGCCAACCGCGACCTGGCCGAGAAGATCGCGCGGAAGGTCGGCATCGGGCTGGGGGAAGTGGATATCGAACGGTTCCCCGACGGTGAGATCATGGTGCGCTACAAGGAAAATATCCGCGGCAGAGACGTCTTCATCGTGCAGCCGACTTGTCCGCCGCCTAATGAGAATCTGATGGAATTGCTGATCATGATCGATGCTGCCCGCCGGGCGTCCGCCAAGCGGATCACCGCGGTCATCCCGTACTTCGGCTATGCGCGTCAGGACCGCAAGGACCGTCCGCGGGTGCCGATAACCGCCAAACTGGTGGCCAACCTGCTTTCCGCTGCCGGGGTCAACCGGGTGCTTACCATGGATCTGCATGCTCAGCAGATCCAGGGATTTTTCGACATACCGGTAGATCACCTTTATGCCCTGCCGGTGATCGTCAACCATGTACGCGAGCTGCAGGTAGAGAATCCGGTGGTGGTTTCACCGGATCCGGGGGGGTTGAAAATGGCTTACCAGTACTCCCGCGCGCTGGGAGCGGGACTGGCGATCGTGGCCAAGCAGCGGGTGTCTGCCCGGGAAGTGGAGACCTATTACCTTGTCGGCGATGTCAAGGGACGGACCGCGATCATGGTGGACGATCTGACCACCACGGCGGGCACGCTGTGTGCGGCGGCAGAATTGCTGCAGTCGCATGGCGCGCGGGAAATCTATGCTGCGGTCAGTCACTGTCTGATCAACGAAGAGGCCGCCGAGCGTCTGCGGCGTTCCCCGATCAAGAGGCTGATCACCACCGACAGCGTTCCTCAGAAGGATTGGGGTGAGGGTCTTCCCTGCACGGTGCTGTCGGTAGCTGATTTACTGGGGGAAGCGATCAACCGTATCCACACCAATCAGTCGGTGACCTCGCTGTTCCGAGTGGGCCGGGAGGACTTGAGGATCTAGCCGGATCTATTCATCAATTCAATCAGTTGATGGATAGGTTACTCTGGCGGAACATGTTGCGCCAGAGACGGGCTTGAGGGACAATGGCCCCGATCGTCCGGTAGGTAGCCCACGTGGCGGCTCCAACGGCAGGAATTGTTCGCGTTCGCGACTAATTCAGGTTAGAAAGGCGTCTATCCTTTGCCGGAGTGGATTTGGGAGGATTCGGTGGCCGCGGCTTGACTCCAGGGGGGATGCGTGTTGAATGTATGGCGCTTTGGGTCGGAGTGTAAGTCATTCGACAGGGGAAGGAGAGGCTATCCATGGCGGAAACACAGCTATTGAAAGCCGAGGTGCGCCGCAAGACGGGCACGGGGGAAGCGCGTCGGCTGCGGTCCCGCGCGCGGGTTCCCGCGGTACTCTACGGCCACGGGGTCGAGCCGCGGCATATTCATCTGGACGGGCACGAGCTGGAAGTGATGCTCAGTCATCATGTAGGCGAGGTGATGGTGGTGCAGCTGCAGATAGGTGATGAGAAGCCGGTCAAGGCCCTTATCAAGGAGGTCCAGCACGATCCCTTGACCGATCGTCCCATCCACGTGGACCTGCTGGCCGTGAAGGTGGGAGAACGGGTGAGGGTCAGAGTACCGATTGAGCTGGCAGGAGAACCGGCGGGAGTGCGCGAGCAGGGCGGCGTACTGGAACAGTTGCAGCATGAAGTGGAGTTTGAATGCCTACCTGACGACGTACTGGAGTTCGTGCGAGTGGATGTATCCGCATTGAAGGTGGACGAGCATATCACACTCGGTGATCTACCGCTGCCGGCGGACCGGTATCGTATTGTGGGGGATCTCAGCGCAGTGGTGGCTACGGTGGTGCCTCCGAGAGTGGCCGAAGAGATCGCCGCAGAAGAGGAGGCAGCGGCCGCCGAGGAGCCGGAGGTGATCAGCGAGAAGAAGGCCGAGGAACGCTCAGCGGAGGAATCGCCTGGCGAGTGACTCGCGGAGTGCGTGGATCTCACGAATCGGATGGCAGGGCATGCAGGTTGTGGTCGGATTGGGCAATCCCGGCAGGCGCTACTGCAACACGCGGCACAACGTGGGCTTTGCAGTAGTGGAGAGACTGGCGGAGCAATGCGGGAGACGGTTCCGCAGAAAGTGGGGAACGCAGTCCCTGGTGGCGGCGGTTGTTTTGGAGGGAAAGAGAGTCTGGTTGTGCAAGCCGACCTGCTTCATGAACCGGAGTGGTGCAGCCGTCCGGGCGCTGCTGCGGAAGGCCGGTGCCGGTTCGGATGGGCTGGTGGTGGTGGTTGACGATGCCGATCTGCCGCTGGGCCGGGTACGAGTCAGGCCACGTGGGGGAAGCGGGGGACACAACGGGTTGAAGTCGGTAATCGCCGAGCTGGGCACGGAAGACTTCATCCGGGTGAGGGTGGGTATCGGCCGGCCGCCGGCTGGCGGAGACATGGTGGAGTATGTGCTGTCCGATTTCAGGCCTGAAGAGCGGAAACGGGTAGATGAGGCCGTAGCCCTGGCTGCAGAAGCGGTAAAGAGAATAGTGGCAGAAGGTGTGGAATCAGCTATGAATTATATCAACCGCTGATAAGAAGCGGCATGTTCGGCGTGTAGTGCCGGGCTGGATGGTTGGAAGCAGGAGGTGGAGAGGTGCGCAGATACGAAGCAATGGTGATTTTTCCGGGGGAGATGGACACCGAGCAACTGAACGCCGCGGTGGAAGCTGTCCGAAAGGAGGTTGAGGCCGCAGGCGGAACTGTGGATAATGTCACCCGAATGGGGAAGCGGACTTTCGCCCGGATTCTGCAGAGCCCGCGGAAGCTGGCCGAAGGCTACTATGTGCTATACGAGTTGCGACTGGATCCTGCGAAGGTGGACGCGTTACGTGGTCGCCTGGCGCTGCGTGATGAAGTCTACCGTGTCCAGATAGTCCGGATTGAGGAGCGCGAACAGGCAGCCGGATCGGTGCGAAGCAAGGATGAGCCGGGTGAAGCCGTAGGAGCAGAAGCGGACAAACGTTGAGGAGGAACAGAAAGTGGTATCTCTGAACAGGGTATTTCTGGCGGGCAACCTGACACGGGACCCGGAGGTGCGCTATACCCCGTCGGGAACGGCGGTGGCCGATCTCAGTCTGGCGGTGAATCGCACTTACACTTCCGGTGGCGAACGGCGCGAGGAGACCTGCTTCGTGAATGTAGTGGTCTGGGGCCGGCAGGCGGAAACCTGCGGTCAGTACCTCGCGAAGGGGTCACCGGTACTCGTAGAGGGCCGACTGCAGCTCGACCAGTGGCAGACGGATCAGGGTGAAAAGCGGAGCCAGTTACGGGTGGTCGCCGTGCGCGTTCAGTTTCTGGGCCGTCCCCGGCGTGCTGATTTCGGTGGAGCACCGCCGGAGGAACCCGAGGCGGCGGGTCCCGAAGAGGTCCCGGACGCTGAAGCGGAGGTCGAGGACACCCCCTTCTGAAATTGGGATTGCCAATCGCGGCGGCCGTGTTTTCTTATTGAGCGGTTAATGTGGACAGTACTGTGCAGGGAAAGAGTGAGGGCAGGAAAGAGCGGAGAGATCAGCGATGAGTACGAAGGGCAAGAGTTCCCGCGGTAAAGCCCGGAGGCGTGGTCTCCGGATAGCCGAGCAACTCGGAGAGATAGACTACCGCGATGTGGAGTTGTTGAAGAAGTTTACTACGGAGAGCGGCAAGATCCTTCCGCAGCGGATCACCGGTGTGACGGCGAAACAGCAGCGCCAGATCAAACGTGCGATCCGCCGCGCACGGGTTATGGGCCTGTTGCCATAGGGAGGAGATGGGGATGGCCACTGAGATCATTCTTCTGGAGGACGTGGAAGGTCTGGGCGAGCAGGGTGACATTGTCACCGTGGCAGACGGGTATGCGCGCAATTACCTGCTGCCGCGCAAACTGGCCGAAAGGGCTACGCCGGAGGCGCGTCGGCGCGTGGAAAAAATCAGGCGTGCCCGCCGTGAGCGCATGGAGCGGGAACTGGAGGAAGCCCGCCGGCTCGCGGAGCGCCTGGCCGGCCTGAGGTGTACGGTTCCGGTGAAGGCGGGAGTGGACGGCAAGATCTACGGCTCGGTCACTTCGGCTTCCATTGCGGAGGCGCTGGAGCAGGAAGGTGTGCAGGTGGACCGGCGGCACATAGAGCTGGAGAATCCCATAAAGGAATTGGGCGTTTTCAAGGTACCGGTCAAGCTTCATCCGGAAGTCCACGCGACCCTTGAAGTATGGGTCGTGGAGGAGTGATCCATCATGCAGAAGGCAGTCAGCCGCGAAGTGGTCGCTGATGCCGGCCGGCTGCCTCCATACGACGAGCGCGCTGAACGCGGAGTTCTGGGATCCATCCTGCTGGACGCCTCGCGGGTGATAGATATCTGCATCGAAAGGGGCTTGAATGCGGAGGCCTTCTACCTGCGGCGGCATCAGATTATCTTCGAGACATGCGTCGGTATGCACAACGACAACCGGCCAGTGGATCTCGTAACGGTCGGCAACCGGCTCCGGGAGAGCGGGCGCCTTGACGAGGTGGGCGGCGACGCCTACCTGGAAGAACTGCTGGAGGCTACACCTACTACCGCCCATGCGGAGTACTACATTGATCTGGTTTATCAGCACTACCTGCGGCGGCGGATAATCGACAAGTCCCGTGAGGCGATTGAATTGTGCTATTCCTCAGACGAGGACGCGCGCCTGCTGTTGAGCAAGGCTGAAGCAGGCATATTTGAGATTTCGTCATCCCAGCGGACGGGCATTACACCATGGGCGGAACTGATCAAGAATGCCATGGAGGAAGTGGAGCGGATCTATACTACCAAGAAGGGAGTGACCGGCATACCTACGGGCTTTATCGATCTGGACCGTATTCTGCAGGGATTCAAGAAGGGCGAGATGGTGGTCCTGGCGGCGCGTCCCTCCATGGGGAAGACGGCGCTGGCCCTGAATATCGTCGAGCACCTGGCCACCAGTCATAAGGAGGATCCGGAAGAGCGTCCGGTGGCCATTTTCAGTCTGGAGATGTCGGCGGACCAGCTGGTGCGCCGCATGTTGTGCTCTCAGGCGAAGGTTCCCTCTCACAAGCTTACCGGGGGCTATATCGGCGAAATCAATCATGCCCACCTGGCACATGCCGCTGACCGCTTGATGAAGGCGCCGATCTTTCTGGATGATACGCCTGGTCTGGAGGTGCTGGAATTGCGCTCACGAGCACGCCGCCTCTATCGGCGGTTCGGTATTCAACTGATAGTGGTGGACTACCTGCAGTTGCTGAACTATCCGCAGTATTCGCGAGAGGGGCGGCAGCGGGAGACGGCGGCGATTTCCGGGGCGCTGAAGGCCATGGCCAAGGAGCTGAATATTCCCGTACTGGTAATCAGTCAGTTGAGCCGTGCTCCGGAGAGGAGGGAGAGCGCCAAGCCGCGCCTCTCTGACCTCCGCGATTCGGGAACCATTGAACAGGATGCCGACGTGGTCTGCCTTCTTCAGCGGCCCTCGAAGTACGAAGACCACGAGGAGCGGGAAGACAAGCTTCTGGCGGTGCTGGAGGTGGCCAAGAACCGGAACGGTCCCACCGGTGAGGTAAGGCTCAACTTCGTGGAGGAGTATACCCGGTTTGAGAACCGGTTGGAGGGAGTAGACCGCTTTGAGGGGGAGGCCGGCGCGGAGGAATTCGAGCCATGAGGCGATGCGGATTCCTGGCGCTGGTCTGCGTGCTGGGGGCAGTGTCTTACCAAGGGCACGCTGCAGCCCGCCCCTCCACCCGAGTCGCTGAAATCGTCGTCGAGAACCTTTCACCGGTTCCTGTGGACGAGTCGGCGGTCCGGGCTTTCATCAGCCTCAAGGAAGGCGACGAGTTCTCGCGGTCAGCCTTGGCGGCGGATATCCGTTCGCTGGAGCAGTCGGGGATTTTCAGCTACGTGCAGGCGGCCGCCGAGGAAGTGCCGGGAGGCATCCGGCTGATCTTCCGCGTGAAGGCCCGCCCGCGCCTGCGCAAGCTGGTAGTGAAGGGGGCGCACCGCCTGAGTGAGCGCCGGATCAGACGCCTGCTGAAGATTGAACCCGGCGATCCGGTGGATGATGCGGTCATCGGGGCGGCGATCCCTGCGGTGCGCGATGCTTACCGCAAACGTTATATCACCGATGTGAAGATCGACTGGCAGATCAAGCTCGTCCCGCGGACGGCTCTGGCCGACGTGGTCCTGAAGGTGCGCGAGGGACGTCCGGCGCTGGTACGCACGATCCGGTTCGAGGGCAACCGGGTGTTCTCCGCGCGACGACTGCGCCGGGTGATGAAACAGAAACGGGCGGACTTCATGTCATGGATTACGCGCGCCGGGGTTTTCGTAGAGGATCAGCTGGAGGAGGACTGCGCAGCAATCCGAAAACTGTATCTGGATGCCGGCTACCTGGACGTCGAGGTGGATGAGCCGGAAATACGTCGCCGAGGGAAATACGTGGAGATAGTCATTCGGATCCGCGAAGGGCGGCAGTACCGGATAGGCCGGGTATCCGTTGAGGGGGCCGAGCTGTTCAGCCCGGAAGAGCTGGTGGAGAGGGCTGCGCTCCGCCCCGGGGCCATTGCGGGATATGCGGAGATCATGAAAGCCCGGGAGCGGATCGCGGGCGCCTATTCCACGGCAGGCTACCTGGGTACGCGCGTGACGCCTGA
>Ga0164318_10006115_pt1 | contig 11659 bp, 11 predicted proteins | sample GuaBasSedimGuay9_FD_113734 | JGI IMG/M metagenome (GOLD analysis project Ga0164318, IMG submission 113734) | Subseafloor sediment microbial communities from Guaymas Basin, Gulf of California, Mexico - Guay9, Core 4571-4, 0-3 cm | ecosystem: Environmental > Aquatic > Marine > Hydrothermal vents... | reverse complement strand
GGGAGTTGGGAGAACTTAAGATGTGGCGATGTGATGTTTTTGTGAGCGGACCAATAGCAAGCAAATGGGGGTTTTGTCCGGCAATTTTTAATCTAGAAAAGTGCGCTAAATTAGAAAGTTACACAACAAAAATATAGAGCGAGGATAAAACTTAAATATTTGATTCCGTGTGATATTGAAGACCAAAACTAGCTTATGGGTGAAGAGTGAATGCCAGGTTCTAAAGCGCCAATGGGTGAGTTCGCAGCTAGAAAACTACGATTAAAACGGAAGAAGTTCAGGTGGAGCGATATAGACTATAAAAGACGGGCACTTAGACTAGATGAGAAAGTCGATCCACTAGAGGGGGCTCCGCAAGCAAGAGGAATTGTGCTAAAAAAAGTAGGTGTGGAGGCAAAACAACCAAATTCAGCAATACGAAAATGTGTAAGAGTCCAGCTTAACAAAAATGGTAGGACAATAACAGCATTCGTCCCCTTAGATGGTGCACTGAACTATATTGATGAACATGACGAAGTAATTGTCGAGGGTATCGGTGGAGCAATGGGCGGTGCATTGGGCGATATTCCAGGTGTGCGATGGAAAGTCGTGAAAGTCAATGGTATTTCACTAGAAGCCATTTGGAAAGGCAAGAAAGAAAAACCAAGGAGGTAAACGAAAAGTGTCTGAAGAGACTGATCAGGAGATTAAGTTATTTGGGAAATGGAGCTATAAAGGAATTGAAGTTAAGGATCTTGGTCTTCAGAGATACATTCACTTAAAACCAGTTTACGTGCCACACACTGAGGGGAGACACGAGCACAAAAGGTTTGGTAAAGCTAAAGTTCCAATTGTAGAGAGACTTATAAACAAGTTAATGTCTCCAGGAATAGTCAGGCGTACAAAAGGATTGCGACGCAGTGGATGGGTATCTGGAAAGAAAGTGAGAGCTACAAAGATAGTAGAGATGGCCTTTGAAATAATCCATCTGAGAACTGGGCGCAATCCTATAGAAGTCCTTGTTAGAGCCATTGAGAATAGTGCACCAAGAGAGGAAGACACTCGTGTTGTATATGGAGGAGTTACATACAGGCAACCAGCAGATACTGCGCCACTAAGGCGTTTGGATCTTGCATTAAGATTTATCGTTGAAGGCGCTTGGAGGAACAGTTTTTCAAATTTAACAAGCTTTGAAGAAGCATTAGCAGATGAAATAATCGCTGCTGCATATAACTCTCAAAATAGCTATGCTATTAAGAAAAAAGATGAAAAAGAGCGCATTGCTCGTTCAGCAAGATAATAAGTATTATAAAAATCCAAATTATTTAAATATAGAATAATTTTTTAAATTATTGTGACTCTTAAACAAAGTGTCTTAGATAAAAGAATAAATGTGTGAGAAAGATTTATTAAACAATCATATGTGTTGTGATTAAATAAAAAGAGGGATTAACATGCCAAAAGAGAAACCACACCTAAACTTGATAATTATTGGTCATGTGGACCGTGGAAAAAGCACCACAATGGGGCATCTCTTATACTTAACAGGTGCTATTGATGAGCGAAAAATCAAAGAGTTAGAAAAAGAAGCTGCTGAGAAAAAAGATGTTTCATTTAAATTTGCTTATGTTCTAGATCATCTCAAAGAAGAACGTGAACGCGGATTAACTATTGATCTAGCATTCCAAAAATTCGAGACTTCAAAATATTACTTCACAATCATTGATGCTCCTGGACATGCAGACTTCGTCAAGAACATGATTACTGGTGCTTCTCAAGCAGATGCTGCAATTCTTGTAGTTAGTGCAAGGAAGGGCGAGTTTGAGACAGGCATTGGATATGGCGGTCAAACAAGAGAGCATGCATACTTAGCATTTGTACTTGGTGTAAATCAGCTTGTTGTTGCTATTAACAAAATGGATGTTACACAGCCACCATACAGTAAAGAAAGATATGAAGAAGTAAAGAAAGGCATCACTGAACTATTAAAGAAAGTGGGTTACAAAGTTGATAAAATAAGATTTGTTCCAGTAAGCGGTCTTAAAGGCGACAACCTTGTCAAAAAGAGTGAAAACATGCCATGGTATGACGGTCCAACACTTGTAGAGGCATTAGATGAGTTCCAAGTTCCTCCAAAAGAAATTGATAAGCCACTTAGAATCCCAATTGAAAACGTTTACTCAATTACTGGTGTTGGTACAGTACCAGTAGGCCGTGTTGAAACAGGTATTCTAAAAGTTGGCGATACTGTCTTGTTCTTACCACCTAATAAGAAAGGTGAAGTAAAGAGCATTGAAATGCACCATGAACAAATACCACAAGCAGAACCTGGAGACAACATTGGATTCAATGTACGTGGCATTGCTAGAAATGAGCTTAAGAGAGGGGATGTGGCATCACACCTTGACAATCCACCACCAGTAGTACTTGAATTCCTAGCTCAAATCCAAGTAATACATTGGCCTGGCAAAAGAAAAGATAGTGGTATAGTCGCAGGATATACACCAGTCATGCACATACACACTGCACAAGTTGCAACAAGATTTGTAGAGCTTGTTGAGCGTGTAAAACCAAATCCAACTAAGAATCCAAAGATGTTATTGCCCGGAGATGTAGCAATTGTCAGACTTAGACCCACAATGCCAACAGTAATTGAGAAATTCAGAGACATCTCAAGGCTTGGTAGATTCGCAATACGTGATATGGGAAGAACAGTAGCTGTAGGCGTTGTCATAGATATAACTGAAAAGAAGCAGATCTAACAATCAATTAATAGATAATAACTGGTGACTTAATATGCCACAGAAAGCCAGAATACGGTTATCGAGCACTGACCCAAAAAAGTTGGACAGTATAGCACGGGAGATAGTAGCTATTGCTAGGAAGACTGGAATTAAATTCTCTGGACCAATTCCACTCCCAACAAAGAGAATTAAGATTACCGTAAGAAAATCTCCTTGCGGAGAAGGCACAGCAACATGGGACAGATATGAACTGCGTATTCACAAACGACTTATTGATCTTGCTGCAGATGACAGAACAATGAGGCAAATAATGCGAATTAAAGTACCCGATGATGTATATATAACTGTGGAAATCGCCTAGTGCATATTTATTTCAAAGCTTAGCTTATTTTTTAATTTTTAAAATAACTCAATTTTTCTCATTTTTCCTTCTTTTAGCAATTAGTAAATTAGACTAATTTAAAGAAGACACAAATTAGTTAGTTTAAAAAATGTTATTACAAATAATGGCGCCGGGGGTGGGATTTGAACCCACGCGTCCCGGAGGGACACAGGCTTTCTTTTTCGAAAACTCAAGGCCTGCGCCTTAGTCCACTCGGCCACCCCGGCAAAAACAGTTATATATTGAAGAACAATTAGAATTCATAAATCTTTTGCATAGTGTGTAGGTGGATTTTTAAAATGCCCGCGGGATTCAAATTCCTAGAACATACGGCCGATGTGTATGTAGAAGCATGGGGCAAGACTTTAGAAGAAGCATTTGAACAAAGTGCATTAGCCATGTTTGAAGTGATAACCGATACTAAAACCGTAGAACCAAATGATAAACGTGAAGTTACTGTTACTGCAGAGGATGAATATCTGTTGTTATATGAATGGTTAGAAGAGTTACTCTTTTTATACGATACTGAAAACCTGGTATTCTCAGAGTTCAAAGTGGAGATCTCAGGTGATGAGGATGAGGGATATACCCTTAGTGGCCTAGCTAAAGGAGAGGTATTTAATCGTGAAAAACATGAACCGCGTACTGAAGTAAAAGCCATTACTCTAAATATGATGGAAATCATTAAAAGTAAAGACCTTGTAAAAGTTAGATTTGTCTTGGATATTTAAACTGAAAGAGGCTTACTTTGCTAAGCCAAGTGAATGACTATTTCTCTTGCTATTAATTTTGGTTGTACACTCTTGTGGCGTTTTACTAATTTTACAAGACCATATTGCTCAAAGAACTTTAGATCAGTATATATGTTTTTTATATTTCTTTTCAAAACACGTGATAATTCGCTTATCGATATATATTCTTCTTTTGCGAGCGTAAATAGTAATTCTAATCTTTTAGGTGATAATAATTTGTATAGATCCTTAGCGGGAATTATATATTCATTTTCATCAATGTAATCAACTTCTCCCTCTTCTTCATATTCATTATACGCATGTTCTAGTTGTTGGAGAAGAGTGTGCAAATGCCGTAGTTTTGAATCGTTAACAAATGCTGATGTTTTACGCTCACTTTTACTGATAAGCGCTCTAAGTTTTTTAATAATTTCCAGTAATTCATCGGGCTCAAACGTTTTATTAATACGAATAGATACAGACACATTCAATCACCTTTGGTACATCAGACCAAAAAACTATTTATATCTTCCGTCTTAATGTTATCATGGTGATTAAAATGTTTAAAGGACCGCTAAAAAAGGTTGACAGGTTCATATGGGAGATTCCAAAAGATTACAATCCAAGAATGAATGTTCCAAGTAGGATCTTTGCTGATGAAACATTACTCGAAAAAATGAAAAGCGACTTAACACTAGAACAATCAACACATGTCGCGCAATTACCTGGTATTTATAAAGCATCAATTGTGTTACCAGATGGACATCAAGGATATGGATTTCCAATTGGTGGTGTTGGCGCTTTTGATTATGAACATGGAATTGTTAGCCCAGGTGGCGTTGGATATGATATTAACTGTGGTGTTCGTGTTTTAAGGACTAACTTAACAATTGATGATGTCAAACCAAAATTAAATGAGCTAATAAGCGAGCTATTTAGATTAGTACCATCAGGAGTTGGAAGTAAAGGCAAAATAGGTATGTCCTATGCGGAGTTAGATGCAGTTATGCAAGAGGGCGTCCATTGGGCAGTTGAACAGGGATATGGATGGGAAGAAGATATCACACACTGTGAAGAAAGCGGCCGTCTTAGTTTTGCTAATCCAGATAAAGTATCAAATAAAGCCAAACAAAGAGGTCTTCCACAGCTAGGCTCACTTGGAAGTGGAAATCATTTCTTGGAAATCCAAGTTGTGGATAAGATATTTGATAAAGAAACAGCAAAGGCATTTGGTATATTAGAAGAGGGACAAATTACTGTCATGATACACACAGGTAGTAGAGGCTTCGGACATCAAATATGCTCAGATTACTTAAAAATATTAGCTAGTGCAAGACATAAATACAATCTCAAGTTTCCAGACCGTGAATTATCATATGCTCCAGTTCATTCAAAAGAAGGCAAAGATTATTTAGAAGCAATGGCAGCAGCTGCAAATTTCGCTTGGGCAAACAGACAAATGATTACACACTGGGTAAGAGAAGGTTTCGAACATATACTCCGCAAAAGTGCAGAAGATATGGATATGTTTTTAATTTATGATGTTGCTCATAATATAGCCAAAATTGAAGAACATAAAATAAATGGCACAACAAAGAAAGTTATTGTTCATAGAAAAGGAGCCACAAGAGCATTTCCAAAGGGCCACCCAGAAATACCCAAAGCATATAAAAATGTTGGTCAACCTGTTTTAATACCTGGATCCATGGGCACAGCGTCATATATTTTGGTTGGTGGCCAAAGAAGTATGGAATTGACATTTGGCAGCACTGCTCACGGTGCAGGGCGATTATTGAGCAGAGCAGAAGCAACTCGAAGATTCTGGGGAAGTACTGTGAGAGATAATCTAAGTAAACAAGGTATTATTGTAAAGGCAGCTACAATGAGGGTAATAAGCGAAGAAGCCCCAGCAGCATATAAGGATGTTGACCGCGTAGTTAAAGTTAGCCATGACGTTGGCATAGGAAAACTTGTAGTAAGAATGAAACCACTTGCAGTAGCTAAAGGATAATTAAGTTTCTTCGTCTTCGCTCTCTGTTTCTGAACTTTCTACATTTATCTCTCCAGCATAATACTTATCGACAAAATCACCGTAAGCATCAACTGGTTCAGAAATTTCATATATTTTCACTTGTGCGGTTAAACCACAGGATCCACAGCTCACAATTGCAAAACCTTCTTTTTTGTTCATTTCAACATAGACTGAGCGATGGCCACAATTGGGGCATTCAAAAACTGTTGGTAATTTGGGTTTCACGCGTTTCTCAATTTTTCGTCCTTTTCTTCGTCTGCCCATAACAAATCCCTCTAATTATTATTTTTATAAAGCAAGATTCAAGACTAATGTGAGTTTTTTTCTATAATTTCTTTTAATATAATTTCAGTTTCTTTTTCTGGATCAACATTAGAAATTCTTTTGGCAATTAGCTCAAGATTATTGGTAAATCTATTTATTTGAACTTTACCATCGACAATAATGTAATTTCCAAGTAACCTACTTTTAATGTCGGATATAATCTCGTCTGTAGAGGTATTTTCTAATATTTGTTGAGAAATTTCATTAGCAGAGAGTTTTATAACCTCCTCTGCAACATCCCCTATTAAAGTAACAGGTATTACACCACTTTCATCGTCTACTGTGATAGTTATTGCAATCTTTTTCTTTGGATTTTTGATTTCACCGCAGTTAGGACAAACCCATTTTTCTCCTAAATGCTCCAACTTTGTACCACATTTAGGACATGCCTCAAAAAGAACTAGTTTATTGTACATATTAACTATAATTCCTGTAATTCGAACAAAGGTATCGGGCTTTAATTCTTCTATTTTTATTACTGGTAATTCAACCCGTATGTAAGGCAACTTTGTTTCATCAATTTCAAGAATAGTATTATCTGATATTTTTTTGACAACGGCGCTTTGATTTAATACTAATTCATAGAAACCACTCCGATTTATCCTAACATTACAATGATTTATTTCAATTATGGTTCCAGGTGTAACATCTTTTAGTTGTTCAGCCAAATCATTCCATGCAATAACATTCATTTTTCCAGTTTCATCAGCAACTGTAAATACTAAGCGCTTTCCAGTTGTTCCGTCTTTTCTTGTGAATGTAGTAAGTTTTGGTTCAGAAATAACCTTAACAATAGTATTAATATCAACATCAGAAGGCAGTATTTCCGCTAATTTACTAAATGATTTTTCTTTTTGTTTAAGAGGACGTTTTAACACTACAATACTTTTGTCAGAATCTATATGAATCTCTAATTTCCCTTGTATACCTTTCCTACTTCGAACATTAGTTAATCTTAGTTGTGTTCCCTCTTCCAGAGAATCTATAAGTTTTGCAGCGTCATTCCATGCAACACAAAGAATCTGTCCACTCTCGTCTGAAAAAATAAAAGCTAATCGGTCACCAAGCTTGCCATCACTTCGTTTGAAAGTTGTTTTCTTAAACTTTCTAGTGAGTGTGCCCTCAATCTCTAGGCCGTAATCAAAAACAGATATCTCACTAATTTTTTTCTTATTCAATACTACTTCAGAGAGAGCATTTACTTCTTCATCAGTAACTGTTATTGAGCCATAGAGGCCAATATGAATTTCGCGCTCACCTGTTAAACTTTCTTTTACAATTCCACCATCAATGCGTACAACATCATTACGTTTTATTCTCCGTGTCTCAAGTATCTCTGCTTTATCATTCCACAGAACTACTGTAATCATGCCAGTATCATCAGCTATAACAATTTTTCCAATTTTGCCTTTACTACCGTCTTTTTTTGTATATTCTCTAACACCAAAGATATTAATCACTTTTCCAATAAGTGTAACATAAGAGTCTCCAATTTGCAAATCCTTTATCTTTGCTGAAGACACAGTGACATCTTGCGGTAGGGATGAAAAAACATTAACACCTAATTCTCGTGCTACAATATGTGCTGCACCTTCATCAGAAATAAACTGAGCACCTAGCTCCTCTTTTATCGCCTTTATTCTTTCAAAAATTTCTTTTCTTGTTAAACCAGTTTCATTTATAATTGCTTCAATAATCTCATCCAAAGAGAGAATCATAATAAACACCACATAAGGATAATTAATTTTTTATTTTATACACGCTTTAAGATTTTTATTATCTTCTGCAACTTATTTGTTCTAAAAAAATATGTATTTCTCGCCTAAATAAACTCATGCCTTCTCCAGTTTTCAATGATAATTGAAAAATTTTGTTTTTCTCAATCAAAGCAGGTTTTAGTAATTCATGAATTTTCTCGATAACTTTATCTCTATTCTTGGGCAATTTATCGATTTTATTAAGAACTATAAACAAGGGTATTTTTAATTCATTGATAAAGGTTATAAATTCGTAATCAATAGGAATTATTTCTTTTTTTATGCTCCGCGCCCAAGTATCTAAAAAGGAAGATGTGTTAATGACAAGGATTGCTAAGACAATTCTTTTTGCGTTACGCTCAATATACTGAACAATCTGTCTTTTTATCTCTTCTATTTTTGTTCGTGACAATGTAATCATTTTTCCAAATCCAGGAAAATCAGCAACTAGTAAATTCTCACAAATCCTATATTCATGAATAGCTTTTGTTACTCCTGGAGTTTTACCAATCCTGGTCTTTACTTTGAAAAATGTTTTAATTAATGATGACTTGCCTGCATTAGGTTTACCAATAACAACTATTATTTTAGGAGCTGTCCCAAAACGGCCTTGTTTTGACATATTGCCTCTCTGCCTTTATAATTTCTGATAGAAGATCCTTTTCGGATAATTCGGTGTTCTTTAATATTCTCTTTGCAGTTTCTGCACCAATTCCATGCGCAGATAGAGCTAAAAGTGCGCGTTTTCCATATGTTAATACAAGATTTGCTGAAAAAACACCTTCATTAAGTAACTTCCGCTCATCTTTACTAAGCGGTTTTCCTTCCTTATATTTCTTGACTATGTTTCGCAATTTCTTTTTATCTTTAAATTTCGAAACAGCCAATAACTTAGATCCACATACAGGGCATACCAAATCACTTTCAAGAAGGGAGGATACGCTTCCTCTTACTGCCCATTCACCACAATACATACATGTGAGAGTTATTCTACGCTTTAATAATCTTTTGCGCACAATGTTTATTATCGCATCATTAGGTTTAATACCAGGGCTTTTTAATAACGATGAGGAAATAAGAGGAGATAGTTTACTTAAAACTGATAAGCCTTCAGATTTCGAAATATGAAGTGTTATTTCACCAGTTTGTATCATTTTAAGCACTTGCTTTGTTCTGTTAATATCGAATTTGAAATGAAGTAACTCTCGAAGTGCTGCTGAATATACAGGTGTGTTACGATAGACTTGTATTAGATACTTTAATTGCCCTTTAGAGATCTCGGCTCCGCGTGCAAGAATTCCAAATTTTTCTGCAACTTTTTTAAATTGCCATAAGAACATAGGCGTGTTTCTTGCAAGCGTTTCTAATAATTGTTTCAAATGATCCACACTAAGTTGTTTTAGGAGTATTTCTATCTGCTCAAGTGGAATCCTATATTTGCTACTTAAGAAAATTCTGTATGGATCTGACACGTAACTAACGAGAAATCCAAGTTGTGATGATAGTAAACTACTTAATATTAATCCAAGCGTGTTATTAACTAATGTACCAAATGGCGCGTTTATAATAACATTATTTCTTTCATACTCGATCAGGATTTCATTGTCATGAATATGATTATAGGATTTGCTCAGGAGTTTAAGAACGTCAACTACTAAAGAATAAGCATCTTTTGTCAAGTAATAATTATCTATTAGGTATCTAAGTGACTTATTATTCATAAAGTCTTCAAGAATATTAATTCTTAATTTATTTGCTTCTCTGGCTATCTCAAATGGTACAGGTATGTTTTCACCCACCCACTTCGCAACTATTGCGTTTTCATCGGATGATTCTTCAACGTATATTTTTTCTTCTTCAAAATTAATAACACGCCAGGCCCTTCCAAACATTATGAAATCAGTACCAACATCAATATTTTTCAACACAAACTCTTCGTCAAGAACTCCAATCTTTTTCTTAGTGCTTAAATGGTAAACATCATATTGTTTAGTATCTGGAATTGTACTAATATTCTCAAAATAAAATTCACGAGTTTTTCTAATAGGTTTTAAAAAAACATCGTCAGCCGCAATTTGTCTTTCAGTAATCATAAAATCAACAACTGATTCAAATAGTTCGTATGACAAATTGCGATAAGGATATGCCTTTCGCACCATATTAAAGATAGCTTTTCTTGTAAGTTTTCCTTTTGTAAGAAGCAAGCCACAAATTTGATGTGCCAGAACATCTAGAGCCAAGTCATACAATTCAAGGCGTTCAATTTTGTTTTTCAAGGCATGTTGCAAAATTATAGCAGACTCAAGAATCTCATCAAAATAAGGAGTAATGACAACACCCTTTGCTGTACCTGAAATGCGATGACTACCTCTGCCTATTCTTTGTACCAGTCTAGAAACTGTCCTAGGAGACATAAACTGAATAACAAAATCAACATGACCTATATCAATACCCAATTCTAAAGATGATGTGCTAACAATAGATTTCAAATTTCCAGCTTTAAATTCATTTTCTGCCGCAATTCTTACTTCTTTAGAAAGCGAACTATGGTGTACTGTTGTATTATTTATAGCTTTTAATAACAAATTACTAAGTACTTCAGCTGTAACTCGAGTATTTGTGAATATAATTACACTGGTATTTTTATTGATATATTCAATGAACTTTTGCACACTGCCAGAGATTAACGGATAATAAATTGGTTCTTTACCTTCTTGCCATAATTGGTCTGTCGCTGAAAAGACTGCGTCAATAGAAATTTCAAATGATCTTTCATCATTTGATATAACTATTTCATATGGTTCATTATTGACAATTAATTTTATAACTTCATGAGGGTTGCTTATGGTAGCAGATAATGCTATTTTTTGTACACTCTTCCCTATTAGATCTTCTAAACGAATAATCCCCACACTAAGTTGAGTGCCACGCTTTTCTTCAGCAATATCATGTAACTCATCAATTACAATAAATTGAACAGTCTTTAGATGTTCTTTAAACTTCGGAGACACTAAAAGTATCTGAAAAGTTTCTGGTGTGGTTATCAAAAACACAGGAGGATGCAGTGTCTGACGGCGACGTACGTACATTGACGTGTCGCCATGCCTTATTTGAACAGAGATACCTAATGCATCACCAATTTTTATAAGACGCTGAAATATATCTCTATTCAATGCACGTAGTGGGGTAATATAGAGGACTAAAACGCCATAAGTATTTTCCAGTTTCTTTTTAAGTATTGTATCAAAAATAGGTAGCACAGCAGCCTCTGTTTTTCCACTACCGGTTGGTGCTATAATTAGAACATTTTTTCCTTTCTTTATCCTCTCAATAGCAGTTTTTTGCATATGAGTTAATGAAGTTATGTTAAACTCCTTCTTGAGAATATCATATAACATGCCAGAAAGAAGATTTACCATGGCGTACACCAATCTACAAAAAATGATAGAAAAATTATTCTAGCTCTTCCTCGATGATAACGTAACCCAATATTATTATAACTATTACTACGCCAATTACAGTCATAAGAGTATATAGTTCTTGTCCAGTAATCAATGCTTATCACCAGTGAGAGTTAACAAATTTCTGTTTATTTATTTTTCGATTCATTAGTATAACCAAATAATAGATATTATGTTTCAAGAGAAACAACTCTCAATAAAAAAGATTTTTGAGCAATTATCAAAAAGTATTATAAAAGTGTTTAGGTT
>Ga0164318_10006114_pt1 | contig 11659 bp, 10 predicted proteins | sample GuaBasSedimGuay9_FD_113734 | JGI IMG/M metagenome (GOLD analysis project Ga0164318, IMG submission 113734) | Subseafloor sediment microbial communities from Guaymas Basin, Gulf of California, Mexico - Guay9, Core 4571-4, 0-3 cm | ecosystem: Environmental > Aquatic > Marine > Hydrothermal vents... | reverse complement strand
CGACGCGGCAATCACGTTGCTTTTGTCTCCAAGTTTACCTTTTGCCCAAAAGCCATGAGATTGCCACGCTTCGATCTGCGCCGATGGCGCATCTCTCCGCTCGCAACGACGTTTTGGCTGCCCCACTTCAATAATATCTTTTTCTTGATATTTCCCGATTATGCTTTTATTTTATACTCATAAGTGGAGCAAGACATCTTTGATCGGCTGTTCGGCTGGATTCGGCAGAATGACTGGACAAATAGTAAAGCATTTTAGATTGATAAATTAGAGATAAATATTGTGCGGGAATCCATTTAAAATGAAATACTATTATGTCTATATATTGGCCAGTAAAAAGAAATGGGACGCTTTACACCGGAGTTACAGGCGACTTAATAAAGAGGGTGTATCAACATAAAAAAGATTTAATACCGGGTTTTACAAACAAGTATGGTGTCCATAAATTGGTATATTTCGAGCAACATGGAGATATCATAAACGCCATAATACGTGAGAAGCAGATAAAGAAATGGCGGAGGGATTGGAAAATAAACCTGATCGAGCGAAATAATCCGGAATGGCGGGATTTATATTATGAATTGGTTTAGTAAGATGGATTCCCGCCTTCGCGGGAATGACATTGGGGGATAAATTAATGCCTATTAAGGTAAATGTTATGATTCTTGGTCATCGAGAATAAAATGAATGTTATTTTATAAAAAAACCGTCAATTACCATAATAAAATTAACTGGAGGTTATTGGACATGAAAAAGACAACATTAATATTGGCTGGTGTTTTCTTGTCAATATTACTGGGTCTTTCCGCTTATGGCACTTAGCTAGGTTTTGTTGAGTTGAATGCCGAAGGCAGGTTGGAAATCGTAGGCGAGCCGGAAATTGGAAAAGATATTGAAGTAATCTTTACATTTACTCCCCTGGCCGAGTTAAAACATACTAAAGGAATACCTGACACTGCGAAAATATGTTCTCATCCCGATTTGACTTTCATCGGCGGCCCTTCGGGATTCCGACCTACGATTACTATTTGTGGTGTCGGGTGCGGAGACCCGACACCACCTGGGAAATTAGAAGGCAGGATCGCTCATTCCGCTGGAGGCGGAATTTCGGATCACTGCCCTATATCTTTTTCATGCTTCGTGTGAAATGTCAGGAGTGTAAAGCTCCTTCCCTGCTAAATTTAAAAACTTATTAAGAAAGAGCAGATGTGGCATCTGCGGCCCACGGAAATCCGGTATAAGCCGGTCAACCCGGGAATATTATAAATTACCGGCGAAAGCCTATGAATCCTTTCAGTCGGCTTTCACCGGCAATAAAAAGCAGAATGACATCCCCCCTCGTATTAAGCCGGCTGGGCCGGAAATACGTAGCTGTCATCCTCTCTATATTTAAGAGTAAAAAGACCGCAAAAAAATACAGGCAGTGTCAAAATAGATTAAAAAAACCTGGAAATTGCTTTGAAAGGTAGAAGGGCATTTTTTAAGGTGTACCGATTTTCTCGAGCTCAAGCGATTTGTTTCGCCTGATTGTAAGACTGCCTAACCGCCTCTGTTCGCTAATTCTATCCGTTCTTTGATTGAAATGTCCGTGGCAGACAGCGCTCATAAATGTTTTGAAATTACGGCCGAACCGTTCGATAGAAAACCGCTCGGCATTGGCCCGGATTTTTTTCGGCTCGAACCAGCGGTTTAGCTCGAATCTGCGGATCGCATCGATCACCGAGTTGGCTGTCTGGCGACCGAAAAAGAGCCCGGTGATACCGTCGATAACCGTCTCCTGCGCCCCGCCTCGCGCATAGGCGATAACCGGTGTTCCGCAGGCCTGGGCCTCGATCGGGATAATCCCGAAATCTTCCTCGGCGGCGAAAACAAACGCTTTTGCCCTCTGGAGATAATCCCTGAGTACCGGGGTTGGTTGAAATCCGAGAAATTCGATATTATCCGATGCTTTGCTCCTGATTTTTGTCAGTTCCGGGCCGTCGCCGATAACGATCAGCTTTTTGTCCGGCATTTTCGCGAAGGCCTCGACAATAATATCGATCTTTTTGTACGGTACCATCCGCGATGCGGCCAAGTAAAAATCTTCTTTCTCAATTTGAAGGCTGAAATTCCGGACATCGACCGGCGGATATATGACGGTCGATTCGCGGCCATATATTTTTTTTATCCGCCGCCCGATGTAATTGGAAATGGCAATAAATTCATCGACACCGTTGGCGGTCCGGTAATCCCACATCCGTATCCGGTGCAGGATATACCGCGCCAGCCAGCTTTTCAAACCTTTTGTCAGACCCGATTCTTTCAGGTACTGATGTGTCAGATCCCAGGCATAGCGCATGGGGGAATAGCACATGCAGATATGAAGCTGGTCGGGGCCGGTGATGACGCCTTTGGCGACGGCATGACTGCTGGATATGATCAAATCATATTCCGACAGGTCGAATTGCTCGACCGCCAGCGGCATCAGCGGCAAATACGAACGGTATCTGGTTTTCGCTTTGGGGAGTTTCTGTATAAACGATGTCGTGACTTTTTTATTCTGAATGAATCCTTTCAGATCATCGGGCAAAAATTCAACCTGCGCATACAGGTCGGCCTGTGGAAACAGGTTAAGCATCTGCTCGACCACCCGTTCCGAGCCTGAATAATCGACAAACCATTCATGCACGATGGCGACTTTCAGCCGGCTCAGGTCGTATTGTTCCCGGTCGATCATCGCGCGACATCCTCGGTTGCAGGCGTATTATGCTTTGTTGTCGATTCTGTCGCCGTTACCACCCGGATATTTTCCGGCGAACGTTTCAATACAATTTTTCCCGGTATAGCCTGTTCGCGGGCAGGGATGATTTCCCCGAAATCTTCCGGGGCGACATTTCGCCAGTGGTGCAGAGTTTTTTCGAATGTGTATTTGAAATCAAATCCGTTTTCAAGCAGGGCCCCGGGAATAATATGGGTCGGGGTGGCCGCTTTTTTCACCCGGACAGGGTGGATCGGATTTTTGAAGCCGAATATTTTTTGCACTATTTCCGAGATTGGAAGCAAAACCATGAGCGGTATTGGGAAAATAACCGCCCGTGTTCCGGAAAAATGCTTGATGACTTCGACAATTTCGGACAATGGCTGGGTCGGGGTTTCGGCATAATTGTAGCAGAGATAATCGCGATCCATATCCATCGTGAAGTCGATACTGTCGAGCAGACCGTAGATATAGCCGTACGATTTATGAATTTTCGGGGAACCCGGAAAAGCGAAATAACCCTTTTTGATAGCTTTTATCATCCTCATAATATTTCCCGGATCGCCGGGACCGTAAAGCACTCCCGGGCGGGAAATTATCAATCTTCGATGCGGATAGGCGCGTTGCCACATCTCGTGGATCAGCTCAGCCGGATATTTCGAACCGCCGTATGGAGTCGAGGGCTGTATCGGGCTGTGTTCATCGGTCGGCCCGGCAGTCGGGCCGTAAACGGAGATACTGCTGGTGAAATAGATGCTGTCGCAACCGGTCATGTCGGCGTATGCGCAAACATTATGCGCCCCTTTGAGATTGGTTTCGAAATATTCTTCACGGATATGTCCCGGCTCGCGGTGAATCGCGGCCAGGTTGAAGATCCATTCCGGGCGGGTGTCGATCAGATCGGCCGGGATCGGGTTACGGACATCAGTAAACGAGGTGGTGATACCCGGTTGTCCCGCCAGGCTGCTGGGTCGGATATCGGCCAGGTGGACATGATCGAATCTTCTGGTTTTAAGAAAATGCCGCGCCAGATGCGTTCCGACAAATCCGGCGCCTCCAAAAATAACACAGCTTCTCATGCTTTGATCTCTTCCTTGAGAGTAAGCCGTCGGCGTATTATTGCCGGCAGTTTGATATCGAATTCTTTTTTTATGCCTTTTTTCTCGGCGGTATCGGAAGCAATAACTCCCAGGACCGTCAGGAAAAATGTCAAAAATCCGGCCAGTAGTGTGATGGTCAGGCGATGCGGGCCCGATTTCAGGGTCGGCAGGGAAGGGGTATCCAGAACTCTCACAATCGGGACATCCTTCTGCGCCTCGAGTTTGGCCAATTCATACTGCTGAAGCACGAGCATATAGGCCTGTGATTTTATTTCAAGTTCCCGCTTCAGGCGGGCAAGATTTATCAGTATTTCAGGGTCGGTAGTCATATCCCAGTCACGGTTGACTGCCTGGTACTCCTGCAGGTTATCCTCGGCCTCTTTAAGCTGCTGTTTGCGGTCGGATACCTCGCGTTCGAGATAACGGACATTGTCCTTGGCCCGTGATCTGCGTTTATGAAGATTGAATGATTCCAATTCTTCGAGATACCGGCCGAGAATCATTTTCGAAAGGCGGGGATACTTTGTTTCTACAGTCAGAGATATCACCCCGGTTTTTTTATCCATGTCGATGGTGGTGATCTCTCTCAGCGCATGACGTAATTTTTCCGGGTTGTCGCGGTCGAAATATTCCGGCAGAGTCAATCGAACGACCTTATCGTCATGCACAAAGGAATAGTCTCCCTCCAGAACGGCATCGGTAACCGTCCTTGAGTTCAATATGTTCGGGAACAGCTCCGATGAGTTTTCATCCTGCGTCATGAAGGCATCGAGACCGGCCAGTTTTTTCAGGTTTGCCATTTTGTCGATTTTCCCGGAGGGGAGAATCGATGCGGTCGATCGGTATTGATTGGGAAACAGAAAAGCGATACCGGCTGTAAGTATCATAACTGCCAGAACTGTTATGGCGATAATTTTTCTCTTGTGCAAAAGAAGCCCGGTGATTTCGGGCAGATTGAGTTCGTTCGATCGGTTTTTTGTGTCTGTTCGGCCGTTTACCTCATCCGTGAGACCGGCGCTTTTTAGCGTCATTTTTCTTTTCTGCATTGGCTACTCCATTAGCTCAGCACTTTTTGTTTATGCAAGCCACATGCCGGAATCAAGTTTTGAGATTAAAATAATATGTTGTTGCGGTGCAAAAGGTTTCGTGGGCAGATAAATGAGTCAAATCACGATGTTTTCTTATATTGGAAATAAATTCTGTAATTTGATGGAAAATATTTCGAGATGGGGGCGTTTAGCTTAACTTTTTAATGGTTTCCAGAAGTCGTTGGGCCGATTTTTCCCAGTTGAATTTGCGGGCCTGCGAATAGCCGTTTTCGATCAGCCTTTGCTTGAGATTTTCATCTGAAAGAACCTGATTGATTTTCGCGGTAATATCGTTTGAATCATAGGGGTCGCAGTATACGGCGGCCTCGCCGCAGATCTCGGGAAGCGAGCCGGAATCGGACACGACGCAGGGGCATCCGCAGGCCATCGCCTCGAGCGGCGGCAGACCGAAACCCTCGTACAGCGACGGGTAAACAAACAGGCCGGCATGGCGATATAGCTCGATCAGGCGGTCGTCGCTGATATGCCCGGTGAATTCGATTTGATCACTCAGACTTTCAGTTTTATCCAAAGTGCTTTCGGCAAAGACTTTGCTTTTACTGCCGACAATGATCAGTTTAAGATTGCGCCTATCGAGCAGGCTGAATGCCTCGAGCAGTCGAGTGAAATTTTTTCTCGGGTCGATCGAGGCCACACAAAGAATATAATCCTGCGTGGGAATATCAATTTCATTGGATTTCAAGCGGCTGAAACGCTGATTGGCGGCGCAGTGGATGACTTCGATTTTGGCCCTGTCGATTTTTAAAACATCGGCGATCTCGTTTTTCGAAAATTCGCTGTCTGAAAAAATAATCCGCGAGCTTTTGGCCACGCGGGGCAGGAGCCATTTATAAACTGTTGCGAATTTCCACGAGTACCACTCCGGATGCCGTAACGGCGCGGTATCATGAATGGTAACGATTTTGTTTTTGTAATTTATCGGGGCCATATTGGCCAGGTTGATCAGCAGGCCGCCATGCCCCTGATTTTTCATGAACCGCGGCAGTTCATACTGCTCCCATATATAGCCGGTGAAATGGCCGATAATTTCGGCCCCGAGAATCTCGGCGATTTTATCGTGAATGATATTTTTGGGTGCGATAAACCGAATATCGGGTTGAAGCTTTTTAAGCACCAGCGATATTTCGATGGCATGACGCTGAACCCCGGTCAGGTTCTGTGTCAGAAAACGGGCATTAACTATCACCGCACCTGTCCCTATCCCACAAAGCCAGCATGAAACCGAGACAGATCATCAGGGTCGGCGATTCGATGACATTGAGTGTCGCGCCGTAGGAGAAAAAAATCAGAGCGAAAACCAGAAAATAGATATTATATCTTTCCGCCGGTTTAATAGTCATGATCTTAGTAATTAACCAGAAAATAATCAGGCCGAGAATGATAATCCCGAAATTTACCAGGAGATAGACATAAACATTATCGGCGGCGTTGTATAAGCCCGGTTCGAAATATTTCTGCGCCGCGCCGATTCCGCCCAGACCGCGACCGGTGAAATACATGTATGAATCCGACAGCAACCGGTAGGCGTCGGGCCACATAATCTCCATCCGCTCGATATACGAGGCCGAGACAGCGGTCATGACGATATCATCGGAATTGAGGTAGCCGGTCAGTATTTTCGGCGATGTTGCCGCGAGTATCGGCGGAACAACGCCATAGATAAAAATCAAAACGAGCAGAATCTTAATGACAACTCCGGCTGTACGGCTGAACCTGTTGCTGTTATTAATCGTTTTTTTCAAGAAAATGTAAAACAACAGCAATATCAGAAATGCGAAAATAGAGGATTTGGCGGTGGTCAGGACGATTCCCGCGAATGACAGAAGCAAAAGTGGTCGGTCATAAATTATCATCTTTTTTGAGCGGAAATCACGACTCCGAATTGTTACAGTCAGGTACAGGGCGGACAAGCAGAAAAGCAGAATGGCAGTCTCATAAGAAACGCGACCGAAGCCTGACAGGCGCGGCAGACCGAGGGTCCACCATTCGATAGAACCGGGAATAGTGACACCGTAGGCATCGTATTCGAACCCGATCCATGGAAGCTCGAAGAGCATCTCGAGTACAAGTCCGAGAAGGATGATCGGAGTGAAAATGCGGTACAGCCGGACAAAGAATTTGGTTTTCAAGCCGCACATATAGACCGCCATCAGGCCGACAAAGAAGGTCAAGATGATTTTCAACCCGAAAGCGACCTGCATCAGAGAAAGACCGTTTACCAGTCCGACAATCAACCCGTAGCATATCAGTCCCGCAAGCGCCAGCATCAGTTTGTTGATCCGGGCGGTCATGGTTGTCTGAAGGGCAAAGTAGAAGAATATCAGTATAAGAATCAGGTCTTTGAGATAGACCAAGATCGGCAGGCCGGCGCTGTAGAAAAAATAGCGTAGAGGGGCCTCGAAAACGATAAAGCCGAACCAGACGTACAATATTTTTTCAAAAAGGTTTTTCATTCAGATACCTGCGAATATACTTCGATGTACTTTTTGACCACATTGTCAATCTGAAAGATTTTTGCTTTTTCAAGGCAGTGGACGGACATCTGTTCTATTAGCCCGGGATCGGCGATAAATTTGCTTATCCTGTCCTCGAGATCGCCCGGGACCGCCGGATCGAAAACGAACCCGGTTTTGTTCACATCGACCACCTCCGAGGTGCCGCCCATGCCGGTCGCTATAATCGGTATTCCGCATGAATATGATTCGATGACGATGCGCGGAAAGGCGTCGTCGCACAATGACGGGATGATGGCAATGTCGATCTGGCTGTAAATGTCTTCCGGTTTTCTGTGTCCCATAAATTCAATTTTATCACCCCGGAAGCGTTCAATCAACTTTTTTTCATACCTTTTGGTAATACCCCGTCCGAAGATTTTCAGTTTGGCCCTGTCGGGATTCATCGCCGCAAACCGTTCGAGAAGGTACTCGGTGCCCTTGATCGGCGCCATCAGGCCGACACAGCCGAATGTGACAGGCTCGTCGGCTCCCTTTGTTCGGTTATTGGCAAGATTGAAATCGGCGGCATTGTATATAAAGGATTTGATTTTCGATTCCCCGAAGTAACCGTAGCGCAGGTGCTTATCCAGAATAAAGCGGCTGACGCCGACAACGGCATCTATATGTAAAGAATGCCTTTTACGCGGGATAGAATATAGCCGACAGCCGCCGCATTGTTTTTCGCAATTCTTGTCGTTTTTGTACATGGTTGAGTTGGGGCACAGCAAATAATGGTCGCGGATGGTGTGCACGATAGGCAGTTTGTGTTTTCGGGCCGTTTCCCATGTCGACACCGAGAACCCGGCCAGGTTATTGGTGTGGATGAGATCCGGTTTTTCCGCAGTGATTATATCTGCAAGACGTGCCGCGGCGAAAGGATTGTACGAGTCGAGCAGGTGCCAGAACGGTTTCTTGTATGCCGGCTGTTGCTTGGCGGTGCGCATCCAGTACGCGTTGGGGATCCTGAGATAGTACACTTTGATATCATTGACTTGGTCAGTCGAATCTGTATCCGCGGTGGAGACGATCACCGGCCGGACACCATGCTTTTTCAGACCCTCGGCCAATAGCTGTACCGAGCGTTCCGCCCCGCCGACATTATTGGGATGGTAGAGGCTGTTTATGATCAGGATTTTATTCATATCAATCGGGTGCCGGGCGGCTGCCGAAATTCGAGATCCTGGCTAGCGTATTGACAATCGCCGATTTCTCGTAATGATCAAGCATCATTTTATAGCCCAGATAAATAGAAAGCACAATAAGCACAACTGTTGCCGCTGACATTATTAAAATATTCGAAATAAAAGATACGGCGTAAGACACTCCGAGCACGGCGATAATCCAGATATAGATCATCCGAATGGCATTACTCATTGAAATATCAGAGAAGGGCTCGTGTTTTTTTATAAGCCCGTTTAGAATAAACATTTCGACAGTCAGCCGCGCCGCCCAGACGACAGCGACACCGGGGATACCGATATGTTTTGTTAGTAAATAAAGAGCCACCCAGTAGAACGGCAACTCGATCAATTGCAACTTTGCGGTAATATCCGGCCGCCCGATCGCCTGGATGGCGTTGAATGGCACCCTTGCCACCGAGGAAAAAAGAACGCCGACCGCAAGTATTTGCAGAACCGGCGCCGACTGATCGGCGAAGTCCTGACCGAGCCAGAGAAGCAAGAAGGGTCGGGCATAGACAATGACAGCGATAACCAGCGGTGTCATGACGATCAGGATATATTTAATTGCCTGTTTGTAGAGCTTGACAAGCTTTTGTGTGTCGGCCGCGGCGTAAGCACTGAAGGCAGGGAAGAGCACCCCGAGAATTCCGATCGGAATGACAAAACACCGGGTAATCATGTCGTAGGAGGCAACATAATATGTAACGGCGGTCATGGTCAGGATGGAGCCGATAAAGAAACGGTCGAGGTTACCCATCATGGGACCGATCAGGTTGCTTATACTCAACCATCCTCCATAGCGCAGGAGTATTCCGACAAATCCCTTATTGCCGCCGCTCTCATCGGGTGATTTCTCCAGATTTTTCCAGCAGTAATATGAGTAGAATGTCAGCGACAGAAGTTTGCTGACCACAAGCATCCCGACAATCGGAAATAGATTTTTGGAAAACGGCAATACCATCAGGGGAACAAGAAGAGTGGCCAGACTTGAAGGAATCTTGATGGCATTTATAATACCGAATTTCTGTTGCGCCTCGAGAACCCCTCGGGTGCCGGTGATCAGCAAGACTAATGGAATCGAGAGGGCCAGCAGGTAAAATGCGGCGCGGGATTCTTCGACAAGTTGCGGAGGAATATTCAAGAGGGAATTGACCATCCATTCGGTCAGAAGCGCCACCAGGCCGCCGCCGGCGATACCGAAAAGAAACAGCAAAGTCAGCGCGGTAGTGACCAGTTTCCTTATTCGATGATATTCACCGCGGGCCATATATTCGGCGACAAATTTCGTGGTCGCGCGTCCGATGCCCATATCGAACAGGGTGAAATAACCGATCACCATCCAGGCAATAGCCAGCACCCCGAAGCTATCGGTGCCAAGCCCCTTTACCAGGATCGGTATGGTGATAAGCGCCACCGGTATCGGTGACAGGTATCCGATCAGGTTGTAAAAAGTATTGCGGGCCAGAAGTTCCCCGTCGAGATGACCCGGCCCCTTGTTTTCGATTTTAGCATTAAGGCGCTCGTTATTCATAAATCATATACACCGTGCAATTATAATCAGGCTGAAATCGGGGCAGGAAAAAGAATATGAAAAAATTTTAATCATCCCTGATCAATTCCGGGTTTGGATTTCGCCGGGAAATCCCCTTTGTATTTTTACCGTATCTAATCCGGCATCCATGCCGACATAATCGTTCAATTAATGGGGATTAATAGGGTAAAGTCAACTATTATAATATGGCTTATTCGCCCAGTTCCGCCTCGAGCGCGGGGATGATCGAATCAAGCTTATAGGCGGGGGGAGTCTGTTCATAATATTGTTTGAATATTCCCAGCGCCTCCTCCTTCTTGGCCCGGTCGTCCTGCTCGGTCAGGATGTTGGCCAGATTTATCCAGGTGGGGATACTTTTCGGATTGATGGCCAGGCTTTTCCTGAAGAACTCCTCGGCTTTGGGAATATTATTCAGCGAGATATAATTGACGGCAATATTAGCATAGGCCTCGGACGAGGGGCCGAATCTCTCCAGGGCATCGAAAAGGACGTTACTGGACTCTTCGAATTTCCCCATTTGCGACAATGCCCGGGACAGGTAGAGATAATAATCCTTCGACTCGGGATCATCGGCAATAATAAGTTTACAGTACTTTACAGTCATATACATATTCATATTTCGATAATGGAAATCAGCCAGTTTCGGCCAATACATCTTCTCGTTGTCGCCGGTGAGGACCATGACCGCGATAGCATTGATGGCATCTTCATAATCTTCATACATCGGCGCCATTTCGATAATCTCCCGGTTGATCTCCCGGTCATGGACATACAGGATTTTAGCGCGCCTGAAATATGTATAAGCCGAATCGTAAATATCCAGTTTCTTGAAACTCAGTCCCAGGTAGTAAAGAAGGTCGCGATCAGACGGTTTTTCCCGAAGCGCCTTTTTGAATATGTTCACAGCCTTGTTGAAGTCGCCGCTATCGAGAGCCCGACGTCCCTCAGCTGTCAATTTACCGACATCGGCCGCCTTCTCCCCGCAACCGATCATAAATAACAGGCCGGCCAATAATAGTGTCGAAGTAATATATCTTGCAGTCGTATATCTCATTACCGTGTATAATAGCGAAAAACGGCTTGATTTTCAAGCAGGTTTAGATCATTTTGAACCGGATGAAGACTACTGTATTTTTTTTACTGGCTTTACTTTCCGTCTATTCATTCTGTTTTGCCATCGACTTACCGGCGCCTATCGAAAACGGTAAAATCGCGGTTACGCTTGTATATGATCGGATCATTGACGGAATAGAGTTCAACAGTGCCAATCTCGACCGGTGTCTGCGCAATCACCTTGATTATTATCTCTGGCATAAGGGATGGGATTATGAATTTGTCGATAATGATACCACGGTGAGGGATGATTTTCGCTATCGTCTGCAGATGAAAGTAAAGGCCTCGTTTAAATCCAAAAAAATCAGGTCGATCAATGGAGTGGACACCAGGGAAACAAAATACGGGTGATTTCTCAAAATCGAGACCGAT
>Ga0164318_10006113_pt1 | contig 11661 bp, 11 predicted proteins | sample GuaBasSedimGuay9_FD_113734 | JGI IMG/M metagenome (GOLD analysis project Ga0164318, IMG submission 113734) | Subseafloor sediment microbial communities from Guaymas Basin, Gulf of California, Mexico - Guay9, Core 4571-4, 0-3 cm | ecosystem: Environmental > Aquatic > Marine > Hydrothermal vents... | reverse complement strand
CTTCTTTTTCTTTTCATTCCCCATATAATATCTCCCCCATAAGATAGTAGGAAGTATTATGTCCTTAGGAATTAATATACTTGAGGGTTATACAACAGCACCGCGACTATTTGTTTTACCCTTTCATTTATATTTTTATTCTTGTATATATTCATATATAGAAATAGGTTAAACGTATATATAAATCATTTAATTTGGTTAATTATTCAATTTGGCCGATAGTCATGTTTTATACACTTTTGCTGTCTGAGTGTTTTTGCTGTCTACTGTCTTCTTCTTGTGTTGGATATTTTTTGCTTATAGATTTATAAGTATTACTAAATAATTTCTGGGTATGGGTTCTTTAAGTGATAATCTTTTTCCTTTTGAGACGAAATGGAATCAGAGGGATCATGCTGAGATGCTGCAACGATGTAAATCGTGGCTTGGCGACGGTGAAATTCTTGATGTTGGATGCGGGCGTGGTGAGAGCACATATTATTTGGGGGCAACTGGGTTTGAGTTGAAGAAATTCTTTACATGGAAGAACTTTGACTGGAAGCCGTTTGATGCGCGTTTTTTGGTTGCTGATGCGGTTCATTTGCCTTTTAATAGTTCTGTTTTTGATGGTGTTCTTATAAATAATGTGTTAGAACATGTGCCTGATAAGGAGAGCATGATATCTGAATTGAAACGGATAACAAAGCCAGGTTCTACATATGTCTTTATTCTGCCGACCGCGAGGTGGAAGATTTACAAGTTTATTGATTTGCCTAAGAATTTTATTCGGATTTTGCGTGGATATGAAACAATGGACTGGTGGGTTCACGCACCGAATGTTCATGGTTTGAACTGGTTTTCGGAGTTTAATGATTTTAGGAATTGGGAAAAGTTGTTGTCAAAGTATTTTCACATAGAAAAAAAAGTTTGTAAACTAAATGGGTTTCAGTTATTGTTTAAGTGTTCAGATAAATAATCTCTTTTTTGTATGAGTTATCTGTTGGTATTATTTTTGATTATTTTGTTGAGTCTGTGTCCTATTTTTTTTGTTGTGAAGTTGTTTTTGAATAGTTTGTAACCGTTTTTGCTTATTTTGTCTCTTAGTTTCGGGTTGTTTTTTAGAAAGAGTATTGATTGCGCTATTTCTTTTGCGCTTCCTGTTTTGCATAAGATTGCGTTTTCTTTGTTTTTGAGGTATTTTTTTACTGCTTTTGTGTCTGCTGTTAGCAGTGGCTTTTGCATTGCGAGGATTTCGTAGGCTTTGTTCGGGATTACGTTCTGTGCTTTTGTTGTTGTGCCGAATACGCCGAGGCAGATGTCTGCATCTGCGATGTATTGCGCAATTTCTTTAAATGGGACTGCGTTTTTGAATTTTACGTTTCCAAGGGTCTTGTTTTTGTCTCTTTCGTACCTGAACCATCTGTTGTCTCCTATGAACATGAATTCTATGTCTTTTTCGTTTTTTAGAAGTTTTGCGGCTTCTACGATGTGGGGGAAGCCGTGCAGGGGGTTTGTGTGACCGTAGTAGAGTATCCTGAGTTTTTTGGATGTTCTTGTTTTTTTGCGCGGATGGAATATTTCCTCATCTGCACCTATTGGAATGCATGCGAATTTGTCTCTTTTCAGGTTGAATTCTTTTATAAAGTAGTCTATGTGTTCTTCTGTGTCAAGAATTACGAGGTCTGCCATTTGACATGATGTTTTGTCAAGCCAATGATAGTAGATTCCTTTTGGACTGTATCTTGTTCCGTATTTCCATTCGTTTATCATTGTGTCGTAGGTGGATATGAATGCGTCAAATATGATTGGCTTTCTTTTTATTATGGAGATTATTTTTGCTGTGAACATGTCTAAGTGTGATGGGTAGGCTGCGAATATTATATCGAAGTCTTTTTTGAGGGCTTTTTTTATTAGTGTGAAAAATCTTGTTTTTATGCTTTTTTGGCTACTGCATTCAATTATTGTTAGATTGTTCTCTTTTGCGCCTTTTATCAGGACCCTATTTCTTGCGTAATCTTTGTTGTAGGAGCCGAAGTATAGGATGCGCATCATATCACACAATTGTGCTTATTTTTCGACCAGGCCTTTTTCTTCTAGTTCTTTGTTTGCTTGTTCTACTGTATCTGTTGCGCTTTCTTTTTCTGCCCACATTACGAGTTCTTTCATGCCCTGTTCCAGGGTGTATGATGGCTCGTAGCCTAGTTTTGTCCTGATTTTTGTGATGTCTGCGTAGCAGTGCCTTATGTCGCCTGCGCGGAATTTGTTTACTATTTCTGGTTTCATGTCTTTGTTGTAGAGTTTGGTTAGTGTGTTTGCGATGTTCAGGATGCTTGTCGGGGTTCCTGTTCCGACGTTGAATATCTCGTAGTTTGCAGCGCTTTTTTCCATGGCGAGTATGTTTGCTTTTGCTATGTCTTTTACGAATATGAAGTCGCGCAGCTGCAAGCCGTCTTCGTAGATTAATGGGGGGTTGTTGTTTTTTATTCTTGATGAGAAGATGGCGGCGACGCCTGTGTAGGGGTTTGAGAGGGCCTGCCTTGGGCCGTAGGTGTTGAAGTATCTCAGGGCGACTGTGGGGATGCCGTATGTTTTACCGATGAGAAGGCTCATCTCTTCCTGGTGTTTTTTTGTCATTGCGTAGATTGATGTTGAGTACAAGGGTTTTGTTTCGTCTGTTGGTACTGGTTTTAGTGGTTTTTTGCATTTCGGGCATATGACTTCCCATTTGTGTTCTTTTAGCTGTGTTTCCGGTCTTAGTTTTGGGTTGATTGTGCCGCAGTCAACGCATTCATATTTGCCTTCACCGTAGTTTGACATTGAGGATGCTACTATCAGTTTTTTTACGCTGTTTTCCTTGTTTACGAGGGTGTCCAGAAGGTTTGCTGTGCCGAGGGTGTTTGTGTTGATGTATCTTGAGATTTGGTACATGGACTGGCCGACGCCTACCATTGCTGCGTCGTGGAATATTATTTCTATGTCTTGTATTGCTTTTTCTATGTCGTTTTTGTCAGTGATTGTGCCTTTCTGGAATTCTATGTTTTCTGTCAGGTATTTTGGGAGGTTGTTTGCCTGGCCGTATACCTGTGGCTCGAGGTTGTCGAGGATTCTTACTTCGTGGCCTTTTTTAAGAAGTTCGTCTACTATGTGGCTTCCGATGAAGCCTGCTCCGCCTGTTACTAGTATTTTCATGGTTATCACTTCATTATATGGAGTTTGGTGTATATTTAAATAAATATCTGTTGCTATTTGTTTTATGCTTGAGAAGTGTCTTATGTTTTTTGTGGCGTTTTTTGCGCTTATGTCTTTTTTTGGACTCGGATTGGGTTATTCGGGTTTGATTTATCCTGTTGTAAGTGCTTTTTCGATTCTTGTGGCTTTTGTGGTCTCTTTTTTGCTTGTGCGAAATATCAAGGTTAAGAAGTTAGGGCATTGGATGGTGCTTGTTTTTGTTCTTGCGCTATTTTTGGTTGTTTCCCTGGTTCCAATGTATCCGGGGTTTGTGTATCCCCATGCATGTTCCGATATGATGAATCATGTTCTTTCAGGCAGAACAATTGCGATGGATCATGGATTTAATATTACTGAGACTTATTTTCCTTTTGTCTATAAGCATGGTTATCCTATGCAGTATTCCGGGCTTACTGCAATGTTTTATTCTATAGTTCCAGATTCGTATTTGATTAATAGCTTGTTGCCTTTGTTCTTTGAGTTTTTGTCGTTGATTGCACTGTTTTTTCTTGCAAGGAATCTTTTTGGTGAGAAGGTGGGAATATTGTCTGTGTTTATATATGGGTTTTCTGTTGTCCAGTTGTGGGCACTGGAACAGGGTTATTTTCCGCAGGTGATGGGCCGGTTTTTCCTGATTAGCCTGTTGTATTTGATATCGTCGAAGAAAATGAATGTTTATCTTATTTTTTTGAGTACTATTGCTCTTTTTTCGTATCCTCATTGCGCTATTGTTTATTTTCTCTTTTTGTTGTTTTATTTTGCATATTCTAAGAATTATTTGTTGTTTAAAATTTATTTTGCCGGTTTTTTGGTTATATTTTTTGAGACTGTGGGGTTGTTTGCTTACTATTTATTTACCGGGGGCGGAACTGTTGGATTAATCCGTGGAGGTATATTGGTTCCGAATGTTTTGTCTCTGTTGATTTTTTTGTTTGCGCTTCCTGCGTTTTTTGAGTTTCTGCGGGGGAAGCCATATCGTATTTTAAGGTGTTTTATTTTGGCAGTACTTGTTATGATGTTGTTTTTGTCTTTTGAGTTTATTGTGGCTGTTTTTTTGCAGGGTAAGAGCCTGAGCCTGGTGAGTCTGTATACTGTTGTGAAGTATTTTTATTTGCTCCTGTTTCCGTTGTCTGTTCTTGCGGCCTGCGGCATAAGAAAGTATTGTTCCAGATATCCTGTTTTTGCACTTTTTTCTCTTGTGCTTTATGTCTCTTATTTTGCAGGATATGCTTTTATTTTGCCTCAAAAGGCAAATTTTCCTTATGGATTCTATGATGGGGTTGAGGAGCTGCACACTTTAAATGCATCAGAAGAATTTTTGGTTGGAGTGGATGAGTCTCTTTTGAATAATGAGTGGGTTCAGTCGTTTCCATATAATTCTCTGGTTGACTTGCCGGATGATTATGGCGCCTGCCCACGGCTTGAGGCTTCAAAGGCGTTTGCTTTCGTGTGGGCTGATAGGGGGTATTGGGATGGTGAGTGGCATGCTCTGGATTCAAAGGGAAGGGAAGTGTTTAATGTTGGCCGCGAGCATGTGGATTATTTTATTAGTGAGAATGTTTTGGATAAACCAGTGTTTTATAAATCCGGGAGCGTATTTGTGTATGATATGCGGACTTAATTTGTTGTTTAGATATACTGTGATGGTGCGGTTGGTTTTATGAATGTTTGTTATGTCGGGGCGCAGACTCCACTTACGAGAAATAAGATATTGATAAAAGGACTTCGGTTGAATGGGGTGAATGTTAATGAAATTATTATGCCCCAGTTTAATAAGTATCATATTCCTTTGAATTATCTCCGATTTTTAAAGAAATATATTCTTCTTCATGAGCGACCTGATGTAATTTATCTTTCTTTTTCCGGGATATATCAAATGCCTTTGGTTAAGCTGATTTCGAAAATTACAGATGTATCAGTTGTTTTGGATTCGTTTATTTCATTGTATGATACTTATGTTTCTGACAGGAAGCTGGTGAAGGAGGGCTCGATGAAGGCAAAGGGATTGTTTTGCGCGGATAAGTATTCGTGTGAGTTGGCTGATGTTGCTGTGCTGGATACTTTTGAGCATATAAAGTATTTTTGCAGCGAGTTTGGTCTGGATGAGACCAAGTTTCGCCGTATTTTTGTTGGCGCAGATGATGATTATTTTAGTCCACAGGATGTAGAGAGTTCTACGTTTAATGTGAAGTTTTATGGTACTTTTATACCTGTTCACGGGATAGAGTTTATACTTAAGGCGGCGAATCTGCTAAAGCGTGAGAAAGATATTGAGTTTGAAGTGTTAGGCAATGGCCAGACTTATGCTCAGATGACTAGGATTAAGAATAAGTTGGATTTGCATAATTTGACTTTTAAGCCTCCTGCGGAGTATGACTGTTTGGCGTCTTATTTGTCTGGTGCGGATTTAAGTTTAGGTCTTTTTGGAGTAAGTGATAAGGTTAACAGGGCGATACCTACAAAGTATTATGAGTCTATAGCGATGAGAAAAGCGGTTATTACAAGTGAAACTCCTGCGATGAGGGAGTTTGCTGAGGATTATAAGCATGTGCTTTTTTGTAAGAAGGCAGATGAGAAGTCCTTGGCTGAGAAGATATTGGAATTGAGGGATGATGACGCGCTGAGAAGTAAAATAGGGAGAATGGCGTATGATAAGTATAAGCGCAGTGCGACACCGAAGGCATTGGGGAGGGATTTGAAGAAGGTCTTTCTTGAGTTGCTCTGAATATTTAGATTTATAGATGCCTGTTTTGTTGAGTGACGTGTTATTTTGTGAGTATTATTTCTACTTCGTCACCGGTTTTTAGTATGTTGCAGATGTATGATAGCGGTATAAATAATAGGGATATGAGTGTTCTGCTAATGATGTTATGGTCTGATAAATATGTTTGCTTTTTTCTGAACTTGTTGCTCCAATATAGTATGGAGCCGGAGAATCCGAATGGTCGCTGTTTGTAAGTTATTGTTTCTATTTTGAATCCTGTTTTTTTCGCATATTTTTTTAGTGTGATTGTTGAATATTGATAGATGTGTCGGGGGATGTCCAGATGGATCCAGTATTTTTTGAATATTTTATGTGCTAAGGAGTTGCTTTGAGGGACTGTTATAATTAATGTTCCGTTAGGTTTTAAGATTCTTCGTAACTCCTCAAGTGTTCTTGTCGGATTATTTACATGTTCTAAGACGTGGTTTATTGTGATGACATCGAAATAATTGTCGGGGTATTTTGCCTGTGTGAGTGTTCCATGGAATATGTTTAATTTATGTTTTTTAGCATTTTTTTTGTCGAAGTCATTTGGCTCTATGCCATAGCATTTCATGTTGTATTTTTTCATTTTTCTTAGAAAATTGCCTGTTCCACAGCCTACGTCCAAGATTTTTCCATTTTTGATGATTTTTGTGGTTCTTAGGAATGGCCTGATTGGATTGAGTAGTAGTTTCAGAAGAATGCTTCCGTTCGCAGGATATATTAATTTGTCTGTGAGTTTTCTCTTTTTTGATGACGGTGCTTCTTTTAAGGAATAATATTTTTTTTTTGGATAATGTTTGGATATTTCCTCGCGGTTCGGTTGGGGATTTAGGAATATTAGTCCGCAGTTATTACAGATATTTAATGGATAATTTCCTTTGATGTTATACATTTTGTCTCTGTCTGAGTAGATATATTTTAGATTCTTGTTGTTGCATAGGTCGCATTTATTTATTTTTATCATTGTGAATATAATACTTGTGTGATACTTTATAATATATTGGTAAATAGGTTTTTTTGTATGTGCTCTAATATTTCCGGTGTGGTTGTTAAGAAGCTTGTAAAACACTCGGATGAGCGCGGGTATTTTATGGAGATTTTGCGCGATGATGACGAGTTGCTTTCGAAGTTTGGGCAGACGGCAGTATCTCTTACGGAGCCAGGAGTGATTAAGGCGTTTCATTGGCATAAGAGGCAAGATGATTTCTTCTTTGTTGCTTCAGGTGAGGCGATGGTGGTTCTTTATGACAGGAGGAAGGGGTCTTCGACTTATGGAACGACGCAGGTTATACTTGTTGATGAGAATGAACCAAAGTTGATATTTATTCCAAAAGAAATTGCTCATGGGTACAAGGCTCTTGGAAATAAGCCTGTTTTGATGTTTTACCAGATGACTGAGAGTTATGATGCGAAAAATCCAGATGAAGGAAGAATAGATCCGTATGACAAAGATATTGGTTTTGATTGGAACAGAGAGTAGGTGTCTTTCTGTCAATGTGCATGATGAGCGGTTCATTCGTAGTCTTTTGATGTCACAACTTTTACTTCCGGGACAGGTACTATGTATTTGCCGCCTTTTTCTTCGAAATCGCTCGTTTTTCTAATTAATTCCTTTGCGAAGTTCCATGCAAGTAGCATGAGATAATCCGGGTTTTCTCTTTCGATTGTGCTTGATTCCAATATTGGAATGTGACTTCCGGGTGCGAAATGGTTCTGTTTTTCTGGTGTGTCGTCTGCGATGAATTCTATGTTATCGCTTTTTATGTTGAAGTAATTTAATAGTGTGTTTCCCTTTGCTGATGCCCCGTATGCGGCTACTTTTTCCCCTTCTTTTTTTATTTCGTCGAGAAGTTCCAAGAGGTCTTTTTTTGTTTTTTCGACTCTTTTTGAGAATTCGTTGTATCCTTCAATGTTGTAGAGGTTTTCGTTTTTTTCCTGCTCTGTTATTCTTTCGACGGATGCTTCTTTTATGTATTTTGCGTTGCTGTGGCATACGAAGACTCTTATTGTTCCGCCGTGTATGGGTGTTTCGTCAACTCTGAATATTCGCATATCGTGTTCTCTAAACAGGTGTTCCAGAGGTTTGATCAGGAGATATGATAAGTGCTCATGGTATATTGTGTCGAATTCGGTGTGCTTTATCATCTGAAGGGCGTGCGGGGCTTCTATCATAAAGATTCCGTCTTTGTCTAGGACTGTTTTTACGCCTTCTACGAATTCATTGAGATCATTGACGTGCGCGAAGACGTTTGTTCCTGTGATTATTTTTGCATGTCCTTTTGTGTTGAGTATGTCTTGTGCGATTGGGATACTCCAGAATTTGTTTATGGTCTCGATTCCGTTGTTGTTTGCTATTTTTGCAAGGTTTGTTGCGGGGTCTATGCCAAGGACTTTGAAGTTCATTTCTTTGAATTGCTGTAGCATGCACCCGTCGTTGCTTGCTATGTCTATTACAAGATTGTTTTCTTTGAAGTCAAATGATTTCTTGAAAATTTCTGCGATCTCTTTGCAGTGTTCTATGAATGTTTTTGATATGGAAGATCTGTATGGATAATTTGAGAACATAATTTTCGGGTTTACTATTACGCTTAGTTGGGACAGGTGGCATTGCGGGCAATACATTACTTCAAGTGGGAATGTTTTCTCTTGTTTGTCAGGGTCGTCTTTTTTTACAATTGCGTTTGCAAGTGGCGTTTTTCCGAGATCGAGGTATTTTATTAATGATGTATTTTTGCATATTCTGCATGCTTTTAGTGGTTCCATGTCTTCCATAATGTCACGCTCCTTTGTTTTGTGTTGTTTTTTCTATTCTTTTTAATTTCTGAGGATTATTTTTATCTTTATGGGGTATTTTTCTGGTTTTTTTCTTCCAGGTAATCGTTGAGTGCATCTTTCCAGTTTCTCATTTTCAGGTTGTGTCTTTCAAGGTTGGTGCTTTTGAGTGCACTGAATATTGGCCTTTTTGCTCCAGTGGTGTTTTTTTCTGCTTTTGTTGCTTTTATGGTTGTGTTAAGGCTTGTTGTTTCAATGATTGATTTTGCGAATTGATACCACGAGCAATAGCCGCTGTTTGTAATGTGGTATGTGCCGTATGGCAGTTGATTTTCCAATACGACTTTTATCATGTCGGCTACGTCTTTTGCGTAAGTGGGGGAGGTTATGATGTCTTCTACGACTTTTATTTCTTTTTCTTCCTGTGCTTTTTTTATTATCTTGTCGATGAAGTTGCTTCCTTTCCCCCGTGGCGGATTGATTCCGAAAAGGCTTGAGGTTCTTATTATGTAGTGTTTTTCTGCAAGTTTTGTGTATTGTTCTCCTGCAAGTTTTGAAATCCCGTAGGTGTTTATTGGGTTTGATGTGTCTGTTTCGGTGTATGGTGTGTTTTTTGTGCCGTCGAATACATAGTCTGTGCTTATGTATACTGATATTGCGCCATTTTTTTTGCAGATATCCGTGATGTTTTTTGCCCCTATTGCATTTACGGAGAAAGCTTTCCTTGGATTGTCTTCGCATGCGTCTGTTTTGTGGTATGCTGCTGTGTTTATAACAATGTCCGGTTTTTTTTCTTGTATGATATTGCAGGAGTTTCTGTCTGACACTTCTATGGTGTCATGGTCAATGGGTATTGTTTCGTGTCTGTTTAAGGCTTTTTTTAGTTCAGAACCTAGTTGTCCTTTTGAACCTATGATGGCTATTTTCATAGTACTTTCCCGTCAATTTTAATGTTTTTGAGAAAATTGTCCATGTCTATCATGTTTTTGTACCATTTTACGGTTGAGGTTTTCATAGAGTCTGTCACTTCTTTGCTTTCTAATGCATTGTATATTTCTTTTGCTCCTTCTTTCGGGGTGTTGTCAGGATTGAATTTTAGAATATTTTTGGCTTTATCGAAGTTTATTTTGTAGGACCGTGTGTCTGGTGAGCCGTACCATTCGTAGTTGAATGGAATTCCTATGGATTTGGCGACAAGTTCTGCTAGGGGGAATATCTGGTAGTTTTGTTCGTTTGAGCCGATGTTGAATATTTCTTTTTGAATTAATTCTCTTTCTTTTTCCAGGGTTAGGATGAATGCTTTGCTTGTGTCTTTTACATGGATGAATGGTCTCCATTGTGTTCCGTCTCGCATGATCGGTATCTTCTTGTTTTTGTAGAACTCTAAAGTCATACCGTTGATGGCTAAGTCGAATCTCATCTTTGGAGAAAGACCATATACTGTAGCTTGTCTTAGTACTGTTACTGTGAAATCGTTGTCTGATAGGGCGAGCGTGTCTTTTTCAGCCATATGGTTGGCTTTTGCATATGTGGTGAGTGGATTTGCCGGTGTGTTTTCGTCGAGCATACCTTCTCTGAAGCCATAGATACTGCAGGATGAAGCAAGTATGTATCTTTTAACTGCGTGTTTTTTTGCGAGTTCTGCGACGCGTGCCCTGCCCTTGTAGTTTATGTTCATTGTGCTTTCGGGGTTAAGTTCGCCTGACGGGTCGTTTGAAAGGGCTGCCATGTCTATTACTGTGTCGATGCCGTCGAGTATTTTTCCGTCGAACCATCTGATGTCGTCTTTGATGATTTCCAGGTTCTTGTTGCCTGATATTTCTTTCAGGGATTCATCTCCGAAGAAAAATCTGTCGAGGCATTTGACTTTATGTCCTCTGTCGAGCAGAAGCCGTGTGAGGACTGAGCCGATATATCCTGCGCCGCCTGTGACTAGTACGTTCATGTTAACACTTTTTTGTTTTGAATCTGGAGTATTCTTGGAGTTCTTTATGTGTATAAATTAATAAGTTTACCTGAGCAAGTTTTTTTAGGATTTGGTTTTTATGAAAGGTGTAATACTCGCGGGCGGGACAGGTGAGCGGCTGATGCCGCTTACAAAGGTTACTAATAAGCATCTTTTGCCGGTTTATGATGAGCCTATGATATATTATCCGCTGAAGACGCTGATTGGTGCGGGTATAAGGGATATCATGGTTGTTTCGGGGAAAGGGCATGCAGGTCATTTTCTGGAACTTTTGGGGTCTGGTAAGGATTTTGGGGTTAAGTTGAGTTATGCGGTTCAAGAGAAAGCTGGTGGGATTGCCCAGGCATTGTCTCTTACAGATGAGTTTGCAGACGGGGAGCCAATATGTGTTATTCTTGGAGATAATATTTTTGAGGATTGTTTTGATGTTTCTGGTTTCAGGGGCGGCGCAAGGATATATCTGAAAGAGGTTGAAGATCCTGAGCGGTTTGGGGTTGCGACAATGAAGGATGAAAAAGTTGTGGCAATTACTGAGAAGCCCAGAAAACCTGCGTCTAATTATGCTGTGACAGGAATTTATATTTATGATAAGACTGTTTTTGATAGAATACGCAAGCTTAAGCCATCCAGAAGAGGGGAAATTGAGATTACTGAGGTAAATGACGAGTATGTGAAGGAGGGGAGAATGGATGCTCATTATGTTAATGGGTTCTGGTCAGATGCCGGCACTTTTAAGAGTCTGTTTCGGGCCAGTGAGATGGTGATGAAGTTGAAAGCTGTTCGGAAAAAATGATTATGCGTCCTTTTGTTGCGTAATATTGTATTTAGCGCACGTTATCATATGCTTTTTGTGTTTTTTCTGCGATTTTTTTCCATGAGTATTTGCTTAGTTTTTTGTTTTGTGCTTCTGTGATTCTTTTTTTGTTTTTTAGTGCGTATTTTATTTTTTCTTTTATTTCTTTTGTGT
>Ga0164318_10006112_pt1 | contig 11662 bp, 12 predicted proteins | sample GuaBasSedimGuay9_FD_113734 | JGI IMG/M metagenome (GOLD analysis project Ga0164318, IMG submission 113734) | Subseafloor sediment microbial communities from Guaymas Basin, Gulf of California, Mexico - Guay9, Core 4571-4, 0-3 cm | ecosystem: Environmental > Aquatic > Marine > Hydrothermal vents... | reverse complement strand
GTTACAAACTCATGATTGTATTAATGCAGCAACAAAAAATGATCTGAAAGCATCGTATGTGTTTTTACGGATGGTTGAAAACAGACTCCAGGCCTATGCTGACCTCCAAACACATGATATTCCTGAAAAAGAAGACCAAAGAAACATACTGGCGCTTTCCATGGGGTATGGCGAATGGAATAATTTTGCGAAAGATCTGACGTCTCATATGCAGACAGTTCATCATCATTTCAGTCAATTACTGGTGTCGGAAGACAAGGAAAAACCAGATAAAGAAATGCTGGAGCTTAAAGAATTATGGGTCAATATCAATGATCCCCAGTTTGCTGCTGATTATAAAGCCATTGGCGGTTTTAAAGAACCTGACAGGGTATTAAACATTTTAAGATCTTTGGAAGAACATCCCAATACAAAACGGCTGACACCCAATGGAAGGAAAAAACTGGCCAGGCTGATACCGGTTTTGGTCAGAAAGATAGGTCAGCAAAATGATCCTGAGGCGATCCTGGTTAAATTAATTGACCTGATCGTCACCATTGAAAGAAGGACCTGCTATCTGTCTTTGCTTATCGAAAACAAAGGTGCACTTGAAACGTTGATCACCCTTGCAAAAAAAAGTCCCTGGATCATCACTTTTCTTTCAAAACATCCTGCATTGCTGGATGAACTCATGCATCCTGCCACACTCTATTCTCCTCCGGGGAAAAAAGCCCTGGAAAAAGAGATGGGGACCCGTATGGCAGGTATCCCGCCGGAAGATCTGGAGTTGCTGCTTGAAGAGTTGTGTGTTTTTAAACAAATCAATTACCTGCGGGTTTCTGCTGCAGATGTAAGCGGAAATTACCCGTTGATGAAAGTCAGTGATCATCTGACATATATTGCAGAAACCGTTCTTACCCAGGTGCTTTTAAGCGCATGGAATATTGTGACACAAAAATATGGATTTCCTGATGGAATACCGGATAAAAGTACTGATTCCTGCGGGTTTGCCATTATTGCATACGGTAAAGTCGGTGGACTTGAAATGGGATATAAATCAGATATTGATATTGTTTTTTTGTATGAGGCGGAATCCGGGGTTACAAAAGGAAAAGAAAAGAGTATTGATACCATCAGATTTTATTCAAACCTTGGCCAGAGAATTATCAATGCATTAACCATGCACACCCCTGCCGGCACCCTGTACGGGGCAGATATGAGATTGCGGCCCGGGGGTAATTCCGGGATGATCGTATCCCATATCGATGCCTTTGAAGATTATTTGAAAAACCAGGCATGGACCTGGGAACATCAGGCGTTAATCAGAGCCCGGCCTGTTGCCGGAGATAAAAATCTCAGTTCAAGGTTCAATAAGATCAGAAAAGCTGTCCTGATAGAAAAAAGAGAGCCCAAAACTTTAAAAAAAGAAGTCGGTGAGATGCGGGAACGAATGCGGGATGAGCGGTTAAAGCACAAAAAGGATTTTTTTGATTTAAAGCAGTCCCATGGCTGTATTGTTGATATCGAGTTTCTGGTTCAATACTTAGTTTTGAAAAATGCTCATACCTTTCCTGATCTCACCATCTGGACAGATAATATGAGACTTTTAGAAAGCCTTGATGCAGAAGGAATTATTACAGGATGTGAAAGCGAACGGCTCCAGGACGCTTATCTTGTCATGCGAAAGGCCATACACAGACTCAACCTCCAGGAAAGGAGCCTTGATATTCCTCAAGCCCAATTTTTAGAAATAAGAGGACATATCATAGATATATATAATCAATATTTAGTCTGAGTTACGTGTGACCGTTAACCTGAAGCTCACACGTAACACTAAAGGTCACACGCAGGTTAAGAAATCAGAACAAGGCTGAGCCAGGGCCAGTAGGTAATGATAAGGACGGCCAAAAGCAATACCAGCATAAACGGAATAGTGGCCTTGTAAATATCCATAATGGGTTTATTAAATCGGTATCCTGCGATAAACAAATTCATCCCCACGGGCGGAGTGAAATATCCGATTTGCATATTGGCCAGAAAAATAATGCCTAAATGTACGGGATCAACACCATATTCAAGTGCAACCGGCAGCATCAGAGGGACCATGATGATAATGGCTGAAAAGATATCCAGCATGGCTCCGAGGATTAAAAGAAAAATATTTAAAAGAATCAAAAAAATAAGTTTGCTGCTTACATAAGTCTGGCAGAGGTCAAACAGTTTCATGGGCACTTCAGCATCAATCAGATAATTTGTAAACCCTAGAGAAACTCCCAGAATTAACAGGATGCCGCCCACCATCACCATCGATTCCCTGATGATGGAAGCAAGCTTGGACAGATGGATTTCTTTATAAATAAAGACTTCTACAATTAAGACATACATGGCGGTTACGGCAGCGGCTTCGGAAACTGCAAAAAAACCCGAATAAATGCCCGTAAATACGAATATGGGCAGTGGAATTTCCCATATGGATTCCCTGACAGCAGCAAGGGCGTTTTTTAAAGAAAAGGATATCAGCGGAATCTGATTCTTCCGGTTGGCCCAGATACTCCAAAAAGATAGAAGGAGTATCATTAAAATAGCAGGCAGTATACCGGCAATAAATAATTTTTCAATGGAAATATCTTGTCCTGAACTCATCTGCTGGGCGATTACCCCATATAGAATCAAGGGAAGGGACGGGGGAAGCAAAAGCCCTAAACTCCCGGAAGTTGTTACAAGCCCTAAACTGAAATTATCTTTATACCCCGCCTGTTTCAAGGCAGGATACAGCAACGCCCCCATGGCAACAATGGTGACCCCGGATGCCCCTGTAAAAGCTGTGAACAGGGCACAGACAATAAAGGCAACAATGGCAAGTCCTCCCGGCATCCATCCGAAAAAGGCCTGGGTCAGTCTGACAAGACGGCTTGAGGTGTTACTCTCACCCAGCATATATCCGGCAAAAGTAAATAAGGGCAATGCCAGAAGGATCGGGGTGTCTGCAATGCGATACAGCTCTATGGCCATGACAGACAAATCAATATCACTAGAATAAAAACCTGCCATGGCGGCAGCAATAATGATACTGAAAAGCGGTGCGCCCAGTAAAGCAAAAAGAATCAGTATAGCGATGAGTAATACTATCATTGCGGAATACGCTTAAACAGTTTAACCAGGCAGGTGAAAGAAAGTAAGAGATACCTTAAAGTGATAATGGCAAATGAAATGGGGATAATGCTTTCGCAGACCCAGGTTGGGGTGGCTGCAAATGCCACAAGACCGTCTGCTTTCTCCATCATCACAAACCTAAAGCTGAAATATGCCATGACCGCACAAACCAGTGAGGTAAAGATGGCTGTGATAAGAGCGGTCTGTTTTTTTATCTGTTCAGGAAGATACCGTGATATAACATCAATACTGATATGATGATTGTTCCTGCTGGCAACCATTGCACCGATGAGGCCAATCCACAGAACCAATACCCTGATAAGCTCGTCCCCCCAGAGGATTCCTGAATCAAACAGGTTTCTTAAAATTATTTGCAGTACTGCCATGCAGATCATTGAAAGCAAAAGCCCTATAAGAATACTGTCCTCAAGTTTTTGAAGAGCTAAAATGATTATTTGAGGGAGAGATTTTTTTTTACTGGTCATTTTTAATGTGTGCTTTTAAATGAAAATCTGTCAGGAGGGCATCCAGCTGGTCAACTACATCCTGGGGCAGAATTCCAGAATCAACCATTTTTCTGGCTGCATTTCTGCCGACTTCATACCAGTCATCCAAAGCGTTCTTAGAAGGTGTAATAAATGTTATCCCCCTGTTTTTTAACGTCTGGATTGCTTTGATATTATCCTCCCTGTTTTTGATATCAATTTGCCTCAATGCACGGGTCATAACCTGGGTGACGATTTCTCGGTCTGATTGTGCAATTTTTAAAAAGCTCTTTTTATTAATGGCAAGTACGGCATGAAGATAAATCAGGGGCACGTTGGTTACATATTTAATCTGGGTATGCCATTGCAGTACAACCGCACCCACAGGAGAGGTTGCCACCGTGTTAATCAAACCGGACTGGAGACTGGTTCGCACGTCTGCAATGGGCAGAGGAATGGGGGTAATACCAAAGGCCTTAATGGAATCCTGGCTTATTTTGTCATTATCCGGAATCCATACTTTCTGTCTCCTTAGATCCTCTATCGTCTCAATGGGATTTTGTGACATAATGTATGCAAATCCACCGCCCATGAGCCCAAAAGTTACAAATCCGGCCTTATCAAGTCCGTCAATGATATATTGGTCCATATATTGTCTGACATAGCTGACTTCTTCAAGGTTTTTAAATTTCAAAGGCTGTGCATAGATCTGGTTTGCCGGGAAAAACTGGGAAAGGCTTCCGCCCACAACAGCGCCACCGTGCAGCTGGCCAATACGAATTTTTCTTAAAATGGTTTTATCATTGCCCATGACGCCACCGGGATAAAATTTGAATATCACACGGTTATCAGTTTTTTTACTGACCTCACTGGCTCCCATCCGCATTTTCTCCATCCACATGGAACCTTCCGGCGAAAGGGTGGCGATTTTCAGTTTGACAGCATAGGCAGTATCTGTTGTAAATATAATCAACAGTATCAATGCCAGTCGTTTAAGAATTTTCAAAATCATGGATATCTCCGGTTGAACATCATTTAAAAATAATCATCTGAACTCTCAATCAATTCTCCGGCCTGTATCTGAGCCCAGGTGTTTACAAGAGTGTACCCCGGTACATAAGGATCAGCAGCTATTACCTCGTTGAGCAATTGATCATGAAGTTTCCTGTCAAATATCATTCTTGCATACATTTTTGCATAAAGAACCTTTACCATCAGGTTTTTTCCCATAGATAATTTGACAGCCTTTTCAAAATATTGTTTCCCCAACTCAGGTTTACCACCAAGAGCAGGCGGCAGCAGGGTTGCCAAAGTTCCCAGGTATAGGTATGCAGCACCGTCTTTATAGGTCTCATCCAGTTCAGTCACCCGCTGCATAATCAACTCAATACTTGACATGTCGGCAATGGCATTGAAATCATTCCTGTTGGCCATGATCCATCCGGCCCAGGCATTGCCCAGGGCGAAAAGGGTTGGCACATGTTCCTTTTTCATAGTTGAAATAATTTTTTCAAATTCTTCAAATGGTTTGGATTTAAGCTTACAGGCATTCTTATTTTCAAGGCAAATAGCCTGATTAGCATAATTCAAGGCCTTGTCAGCCATTTTCCGGGATCTGCTAACATCTCTTACAAACAGGTCTGCATAGGCAGTGTATAACATACTGGCTGTGGACAGCAGATTTTCATTTTCAGGGTCTTTGCTGATCAGACTGTCGATCATCAGCAGATAGGCAGGTGCCCCGGTTTTTACCAGGGTTAAATCGTCATTGTTCAGAATCGTGCTGGAAAGATGTTTCATCATGTCAGATGTGGCAGAAGACATGATAATCGAACATCCTGATAAAAAAAAGAGACCGATGATGCAAAAAACAAAAAAATTATGCTTCAAGATCCGAAGAAGAATCATCAACAAATCAAATCCTTTATCTATTTGGAGATTTTACTAACCCGCCATTTATCATTAATCTTAAAAATTAGCGTGTTTGATAAAAAAAAGCAACCTTCATGTCCATTATTAAAATGCAGAAATAAGTGTGACACCTGCCAGGGCAAGAACGACTCCTGAAAACTGGACTTTTTGTATCCTTTCACCCGTTATAGCAGCTGAAAGGACAATGGTAACTACAGGATACAGAGAGCTGATAACGGCAACCTGACTGAGCATGCCTTTTGAGGTTGCCAGAGCAAAGCAAAAAGCTGCCATGGTGTCCATGGCACCCATGAGAAGGATATAAGGCAGTTGAACTTTGCCGATGTTAACAGTGACGGTTTTAATAAGGAGCAAGGGGATAAAAATGATGAGTGCCGATGATCTCATGATCATGGATGCCCAGATCGGGTGATGGGTGCATGCCGTGTCCATTGTTATAAAATAGAGTCCCACGAAAAAAGCGGAGCCCGCAGCAAGTCCGATTCCTTGGGTAAGTTTCTTGCTTTTTCTTTTTGTATCATACTCCATGACAGCCAGTAATGAACCCAAAATAGCAAGGACCATGCCCAATATGCACAGACCCGAGAGGGTATCACCAAAAAAAATCCCCCAGATGACAGGCAGAACAACACCTGTCGCACTGATGGGAGCCAGGATGGCCATGCTTCCCACAGCAAGGCTCCGGTATAACATAAACATGGCAGCAATCCCTATGAAACCTGCCGGTACGGCCCATAAAATCAACGGGTCACTGGGCAAAGGGGATTTCAACAATAAAAGAATACCGCCAAGAAGAAAAGTCCCTGTAAGAGAAGAGATCATTAAAATGCTAAGTGTGGGAAGATCCCGGCTTTTAAGTCCCCCTATAAAATCGGCTATGCCCCAGCCGAAGCAGGCAAATATGGATAACGTAACTGGTAACACTGCTGATCCTCATTGGTGGTGATTCATTCATTATTTTCTTGTTTTATAAATAGATTAAAGTTATAAATCAGTAAAATTAATCTTTATTATCTATTGAATAAGTATTGATTATGCTACCTGATTTAAACAGATTAAAAGTGTTTTACCATGTCTATTCGCTGCAAAGCATTAATATGGCAGCAAAAGACCTTCATCTTACTCAACCGGGAATAAGCCAGCACATCAAAAAACTTGAAATAGAAATAAAAACGCCTCTGTTTATCAGATGCCACAAAAAAATTATCCCCACCCGGGCAGCAGATAAATTGTTTGATATGGTAAAACCATTTATCGAAACCTTAGGCAGTGAAATAGGGAATATTGCAAAACCAATGGACCACCCCTGTGGATTGCTCAGAATTGGCGCACCCCTTGAGTTTGGAAGGACCTATTTTCCGATCATTTGTCATGCTTTTAGAAAAAAATACAACCAGGTGAAGTTTAAAATCAGTCTTGGCGAACCGGACCAGCTGCTTGATATGTTAAATAGAGGCGTGCTTGATTTTGCAGTCATTGATTATTTTTCTGCTAAAGACCAGTTTTTGGGGAAGCCCGAGCAGTACAAAATAGATCCCCTGGCCGAAGAAACCTTTATCCTGGCAGGTTCAAAAGAGTATTTTGAAACTAAAATGAAGAAAAGGGTCACTTTTGAAACCCTTGTGTTAATGGACTTTATAACAGATGAGGTTGAACCCGTTATTCTGAAACACTGGTTCTGGCATTATTTTAAAAAGCCAATTTCAAAGTTTAATCTCATTATGACCATTGAAAGCCACCAGGCGCTTTTGAGTTGTGTCCGGCTTGGAATGGGGCTTGCCATTACAGCAGATCATCTGGTTTGGGATGAAATTGAAACAGGGAAAATAATTCCGATTTTCCCAACCAAAAAAAAAGTGATTAATAAAATTTCTTTTGTACAACTCAGAGACAAAAAACCAACACTGACGGAAAAGACATTCCAAACCTTTTTTAAAAAACAGATAAAGACAAAAGAAAGTTTAAAACAAACAGAATGAATCATTTGCTGGGGATAGGGTTAATCTTGATTTCAGCGGCATCCTTTGGTGCCATGGCTATTTTTGCAAAATTTGCTTACCTTTCCGGAATCAGTACGCATTCCCTGCTTTTCTATCGGTTTATCATTGCAGTGATGATCATGCTGCCCATTGCAGTGTTACAAAGAAGACGATTTCCAAAAGGGAAAGACCTTTATACGCTCATTGCCATGGGAATGATAGGATATGCAGGTCAATCATATTGTTATTTCACGGCACTGACCCTCATCCCCCCATCGCTTGTGGCAATTTTGCTTTACCTATACCCGGTCTTTGTTGCAGTTCTATCTGTTTTTTTCTTAAAAGAAACGTTAACGAAAAATAAGCTTTTTGCCTTATTTCTGGCTATTTCAGGAGCCATACTGGTCATTGGACTTAAGGCCAATGGCAATATGAAAGGCATCCTGCTCGGGATTGGTGCAGCTTTGATTTATTCAATCTATACCATTGCCGGAGCCAGGGTAATGAGCAGAAATGACGCCTTTACATCCAGTCTTGTTGTCATTGCTTCTGCAGCCTTTTTTTATTTGGTCTATAATATTAAAGCAGGATTTTTCTTTCCAGAAAAAGGGGTTTATTGGCTGCACATCATGGCCATCGCTATCCTTTCAACCGTGGTTGCCATCTACGCCTATTTCCAGGGGATGAAATTGTCCGGCGCTGTTAATGCATCCATGCTGTCCACATTTGAACCGGTAACGACAATGGTTCTTGCATCCCTTTTTTTAGGGCAGCATATTGGAGGGTTACAAATGGCAGGAACAGCATTGATTTTGTCTTCGGCTGTCCTTGTCGCCCTGCACTCAAAACCTGAATAAAAACAACATTTATTTTTGTGGCTTCCTGTAGATGTCAAGATAATATACTTTTTGCCCATTCAGGCAAAGAAAATATCAGTTTTTCGCATTTTCCTGATTTTATAACTGCTACCTGCCCAAAGGGATCATCTTGAAAAGAATTATCTAAAAGTCTGGCTTCATCTACCAGGGATAGCGCTGTTTTGATATGTTTCATTGTACGGGGAATACGGCTGTGTATCTTTTCAGAAGGCACATTATGACCTCCTTCAGAGACACGTTGATGAACCCGGGCCTCATTTAATTCAGGGGAGTTCAGATGAATATAAATCAACGTAATTTTATAACCGCGAGCTTTTGCGTTGGCAATAAAATCTATTTTTGATTCATGTGAAAAAACCGTTTCAAAGCAGAATGATACGCCATGCTTAATCAGGTCTTCCCGTATCCTGGCAGCCAAGGTTGCAGCGCGATAACTTGAAAGTTCCGGGTTTTCATAATCAATTTCTTTTGCTATCAAATCTGCATTTACAAATTTAATACCATATTGGGCTAAATAAAGATTATAAAATGTAGATTTGCCTGCACCATTCCCGCCGGCTAATATCCAAAGATGTTTTGATTGAGTCATCTGGCAACCAAAAACTTACCGTTCGTAAATTGTCCGGTCTGACGTTCTCCTGTGACAGAATTTACTTTATCAAGAAATCCCGGTCGACTTCGACTGGCTTCATAATAGATCCTGGCAGATGTCACTTTTGGGGCAAGATTACCTTTTTCCCGGTCATTTTCAAGATTGCTGAATATATCATCCGAATTGATATCAATTGATTGTATTGGCTCTAATTTTATTTCTTTTATACCTTGCGCTATGGTAAAAGCATCGGCAAGACTTAGTTTTGAAGATATCGCCTTACCTAACATCGCCCAATACTCAAGCTGTTTTGCCTTGGATCTGTTTTTAATCCCTGCTTCACGTTCTGCTTCTAAAACCAGTGCAGAATCAATCCTCAAAGAGATTGTGGCCATAACTTCACCTCCTGTTGATGCAGTTTGCGTCAAATTGATTCGATTTACCACAATATTAATATTGAACTTGCAGAATGTCAATAGAATAAATGTTATATAATAGTTCTGTTTTTTAGAACTTTATATTGACAAAATCTATATTTTAAAGCCATTATAAAACCATGAATGTAATCGCGCGCAAAATGATTCTTGATTTTTGTAAAATTCACCCTGATGCGTGCGGGCCCCTTGAAAGATGGTGGAAGATATGCAGACACAATACTTTTTCTTCTTTTTCTGAATTAAAACAAACATTCTCTACAGCCGATATGATTGGGTTATGTCTGATTTTTAATATTGGCGGAGGCAAATATCGACTGGTTGTCCGGGTCAATTTTTTAGGCCAAAGAATTTGGATAAAATATATACTCCCCCCATAAAAAATATGAAAAGCTAAACTTAAAGGAGGATCCAAAATGCCAGCCTTAGAAAAAAAATATTTTAAAGAATTATATCCGTTAAAAGCAATTCATAATGATGAAGATTATAGATATGCCCTTAAATCAATGGAAAGTGTTTTTGATGAAACAGATGGTCGGTTAGCTGAATATGCAGAGACACTTGCAATATTGATAGAATATTATGAAGATGCTCATTTCCAGATCAATGAAGAAGATGGCGTTGAAATTTTAAAATTTCTGATGGACCAAAATAATCTTAAGCAAAAAGATATTGTTGGTATTATAGGTGGGAAATCAACTGTTTCAGAGGTACTTTCAGGGAAAAGGCCTTTGAATCTTCATCATATTAAAGCTCTTTCTGAAAAATTTAATGTCAAAATGTCAACCTTTGTTTGATCCGTCCAATGGTGTCATCTCGACAAAAAAGCAAACAAAACATAACTTTATGATTAAAGTTTGATTCAGCTCTCTTAGTGAGCCGTCAACTTGGTTCTGTTAGGCTTGTGGTGAGGATAAAAATAGCACCATTTACGTGAGGACTTCCTATAGTTTTTCAATTTTAAAGAGAACCGGCTTGAACCAGTCAGTGCATCCTGAAATGGTCATTCCCTTTTCTTTAGACCAGGAGAAGTTGACACCGTTGACAATGGCAATGATATCCTTTCTGATATCTGCCCATGCCCACTGACAGAAATTATCCGGTATCTGGAATTCAGAATAGACCAAAAATTCATCTCCTTCCTTTAAAGAACTGCACAGATTGCTGTTCTTCATCTCTTCTTTCATATAGCCGTCAATGATGTCCTGGTTAAGGGATCTCTTTATAACGGTGATTTTGCATTTGGGTTGTTGAATCATTTGCCTGGTCTCCGGAATAAAATATGGTGAGGGCCTGCCCGGATATCTGACCGGAGCAGGCCCTTTTTAACACTGTTTCCAACAAGATGTCGTTGCTACGCGCTTTTCAGAGCAACCTTATTGCTGGTTGCATGCAGTTTTGCCGCAGCATCCTGTTTTTTGAGGATAGCCACATCATCTGCATCCACATATTCAACCGCCTGAACTTCACAGAACCTTACGCACTGGGGATCGCCGTCACACAGATCGCATTTAAAGACTTTGCGGTCAATGGAGTTAAATCCCATGGCACCAAACGGACAGATTGCCACACATGAGCGGCAGCCGATACATTTGTCATGGTCCACTTCAATGACGTTTAATTCATCGTTACGGGAAATCGCACCGGCAGGGCAGACCCCCATGCAGGGGGCATCCTGGCACTGCTGACAGGCCATGGGAATATAGACACCGTCCATTTCCCATTTCATAACCCTGATGCGGCTTCTGGACGGATTGGAAGCCCCGTCATGTTTAACCGCACATACCAGTTCACATAACCTGCACCCTGTACATTTTTCAGGGTTTATCATAAGGACTTTATCTTTGGTTTCCATAATAGTTGGCTCCTTTTTTACAGCATATGAGAGGGCTCGTTTGCAATCTCAAGCCGTTTCAGGGTTTCAGGTTTTGGGTTGCCTTTTTTATCAAGTCCTTTGTGCTCGTAAAATTCATCAATCATCTTAATGAATCTTTTCTTGTCGATTTTCATACCGACAACATCAGGGGCACCTCTTCTGCAGGGCTCATCATAATAACGATGGTTGAGCATGTCGCCTTTTTCAAGATCATCCCTTGTCAACCCTTCCCTGATGTTAAAAAGACGTTCCAGCATGTTGCAGCGTTCTGCAATATCCCAGAGTTCAAGGGGTGTAAACTCAAGGCCGGTGTTGTAATACAGAACCTTTGGCCAGTCTTCGAAGTTGGGCAGG
>Ga0164318_10006111_pt1 | contig 11662 bp, 9 predicted proteins | sample GuaBasSedimGuay9_FD_113734 | JGI IMG/M metagenome (GOLD analysis project Ga0164318, IMG submission 113734) | Subseafloor sediment microbial communities from Guaymas Basin, Gulf of California, Mexico - Guay9, Core 4571-4, 0-3 cm | ecosystem: Environmental > Aquatic > Marine > Hydrothermal vents >... | reverse complement strand
GCCCTCTCTTCATCGGGCAGACCTCCCAGTTGAGCCATTGTTGCGAAGAAGGGCGACACCGGGCAACCCACGGCGGTGTCGTCAGCAATCGAGTCTCGGCCGACGCCGTAGGCCGCCGAGGTCATTTCCCTCAAGGGCGATGCTCTCCCGGTACCGACACTGTAGCCCTTGAGGGAAATGCACCGAGCGGGGGCGATCGACACTCGTTACGCCTACGGCAAACCTGATGCGCCCCCGAAGGCCGGGGATGGAAATCAGGGGCTGGGGCGGTGAGCAGCGTCAGGGGCGAGGTACGGCGATCTTCGATTCCGTCCCGACCCAGTAGGCCTCGAGGTCGGCGGGGTCGAATTGCGATGGTTCGATGTTGACTGCGGTCACCGCAAGCACCAGGTCAAGCGTTCGATTGGGGTGCAGCCAGGGGATCAGCCAGGTCTCGCCCTCGGTCAGTTTGGTTGATGCCATCAGGGATCCCGCCAGCTTGGATTTAATCACAGCCTCGACCGTGGCCATTGCCACACCGTCAACCTGTGCGGAGCGGGCGGATATCTCCACCGTGAGGGGTTCATCGAACTGATCAGCCGGCGGAACCATCACACTGAGACTGCCGCCTTTCCCACCCAGGACCCCAACGCCCCCTTGGGCAAGTACCTCGAAACTGTTCTTGGCGCGAAGTTCCCGGTAGGACTCGACCGGTATTCGGGTTGGCGCCACGGGCCTCTCGCTGGGTTCATGGTAAGCGATGACATCGACGGAGAAATCAACCTGGCCCTGGGGTCGATCGATCAGATTGATCAGGTGCTCATTGACGATCATCTTGGGGGCAGTATCACGGACGACAATGGCGTTGAGTTCGGACACCATCGCCACGCGCCGAGCTTCCGTCATGGTCCTCAATACTTTGTCCACATCTCGAAGCTCGGCATATTTCAAAGGGAAGACCTGGATGACCAGCGGCTCGAGGTCACGCCTATTCCTGGGAGTGTCCTCGGCGACGACAATCGTCGTCTTATCGATCGGCATCCAAAACTGGTCCGCCGTCTTGGCTACGGTGTCGAAGGCTTCGGCCGCCGAAGGGGCGTCGATCTCCACCGCCACAAGCTGGTCTTGGAACCTGGAATCAAAGAGAACCTTGACCCCGCTCAGCTCCCCTATATTCAGGTAGATGTCTCGGACGGACTTCGGTGGGTCAATCGTCAGTTGAACGGAGGTTTCTGAGCCCGCCGTCAACCGCGGCGGCGCTGCGGCCTCGACGCTCCACGATAATCCCACCACGACGACAACCGTCAAAACCAACTCTATTCCATTTTTCATCGCCGTTGCTCCCCTCGAGAACCAAAACTTCGATTCGTTCGCGGTTTTACGTGCAGGAATTATGCTACTGGGTAGGGGCACGGCGTGCCGTGCCCGGGCTTTTCGGGTTGGTCCCGGGTTGCTGAACTGCGGGCACGGCACGCCGTGCCCCTACAGCGCCTCATACAACGTCCGCCGCTGTCGTGGCCTGAAGCCTGCATCCGAGATGATGCGTTCCATGTCGCCCTGGGTCATCCGATACTGGGCGCCCGCTGCGGCGACGACGTTCTCCTCGAGCATGATTGATCCCAGATCATCCGCTCCGAACACGAGTGAAACCTCACCCACTTTGGGTCCCTGAGTGACCCACGAGCCCTGCACATGTTCGACATTGTCCAGGGCCAGGCGGGAAATGGCCAGGGTTTTCAGGTAGTCGAAGCCCCCGGAGGTTTTGACTTCTCCCTCGAGGTCGGTCTGAAAGTCCTGAAAAGTCCAGGGAATGAAGGCCGTAAAGCCACCGGTCTGGTCCTGGAGGTCTCGAATGCCCATCAGGTGCTTCACCCGGGCGCTGATGGGTTCGCCGACTCCGAACATCATGGTGCCCGTCGTGCGCAGACCCAGATCATGCGCCTCCCTGTGCACGTCGAGCCACACCTCAGTCGGCGCCTTGGCACGGGAGAGAATGCGCTTGCGCGTCTCATCTTCTAAGATCTCGGCGCCGCCACCGGGAATGGAGTCCAGCCCGGCATCGATCATTCGCTGGATGACCTCACGAACCGGACGCCGTTCAACCTTGGCGATGTACCAAATTTCTGGAACGGAGAAGGCATGAAGGTGAATCTGTGGAAATTTGCGCTTGAGAGAGCGCAGCATGGTCTCGTAGTCTTCGAGACCAATGTCCGGATGAACACCCCCTTGGAGCAGAATTCCGGTGCCTCCGGCCGCGACGGTTTCGGCAACCTTTTCGGCGATCTTATCAGCGGACAGCACATACGCCTCGTCGTGCCCAACCGGTCGATAGAATGCGCAGAATCGGCATCGATAGATGCAGACGTTGGTGTAGTTGATGTTGCGATCGATGATGTAGGTCGCCTCGGCGCCATCGGTTTTCCGCCTACGAACGGCCCCGGCCGCCTGGCCGAGTTCCAACAGATCGCCACCTTCGAACAACGCCGAAATTTCTTCCGGTTGCAACCGCCGACCATCGATTACCGCGTCGAGAATCTCACCCGCCGGCATCACGCCATGCATCTTGCTCCTAATCCCTAATCCCTCAGAACTTAACCCTGAGACATGCCTTCGAGGAAATCTCTATTTGTATCCGCCTTGGAAAGGCGCTCGAGCAATAACTCCATCGCCTCCACCGGAGACAGAGAAGCCAGGACCTTGCGCAGGACCCAAATCCGCCGCAGTTCCCACTCGTCGATCAACAACTCTTCTTTTCGGGTTCCGGACTTGTGGATGTCAATCGACGGGAAGACACGCCGTTCGACCAACTTCCGGTCGAGGTGGACCTCCATGTTGCCTGTTCCCTTGAATTCCTCGAAGATCACGTCATCCATTCGGCTCCCGGTATCGACCAGGGCCGTTCCGACAATTGTCAGACTACCGCCCTCTTCGATGTTGCGGGCCGCTCCAAAGAAGCGTTTAGGCTTCTGGAGGGCATTGGAATCCACCCCGCCGGACAGGACCTTGCCCGACGGCGGTACCACGGTGTTGTAGGCCCTGGCCAAGCGTGTGATCGAGTCCAGCAGAATGACAACGTCGTGCTTGTGCTCGACCAATCTTTTTGCCTTCTCGATGACCATCTCGGCCACCTGGACGTGGCGGACCGCCGGCTCGTCAAAGGTTGAGGAAATGACTTCGCCCTTGACCGAGCGCTGCATGTCGGTCACTTCTTCAGGTCTCTCGTCGATCAACAGTACGATCAGAGTGACCTCGGGATGGTTGGTCGTGATGGAGTTGGCAATAGCCTGCAACATCATGGTCTTGCCGGTTCTTGGCGGCGCCACGAGGAGACCGCGCTGCCCCTTGCCCAGGGGTGTGGCCAGATCCATGACCCTCGAGGTCATATTGTCCATGACCTCGAGCTTGATCCGTTCTTCAGGATAGAGCGGCGTCAAGTTGTCGAACATCACTTTCTCGATCGCCGCTTCCGGCGGCTCGAAATTGATCGCCTCAACCTTGATCAGCGCAAAATACCGTTCGCCCTCCTTCGGGGGCCGAATTTGCCCGGAGACCGTGTCACCTGTATTGAGGTTGAAACGTCGGATCTGTGAGGGTGAGACATAGATGTCATCAGGTCCCGGCAAATAATTGTATTCCGGCGCCCTCAAGAAACCGAAGCCCTCCGGAAGGACCTCCAAAACGCCCTCGCCAAAGATCAACCCTTCGCGTTCCGTTTGCCTCTGAAGGATCCCGAAGATCAGGTCTTGCCGCCGCATGCCGGCGGGGCTCTCAACCGCAACGGCCCTCGCGGCGCTCGACAGCTCATTGATAGTCATATCTTTGAGCTGTTTCAAGTCAACCCGGCCCTCTTGGGCTGCGTCCGCAGCCTGCTGCTCGTATTTCTCAATCTCGTCATCGAGATCAAGAGGAATCACGAGGGTTTCATCTTGTGCGTTCTTTTTCTTCCGTGCCATGGTCCATCTCCTGTTGTCGGTCTTTCCAAAGACCCGCCATACTTTCGATTGCGTTCAGGACTTCCCGCCGGCCTTCACCCGAGGTGACACTGGTCACCAATGGACGCACCGGGAGTTCCAATTGTTTCTGAATTGAGTCCTGCATCTGTCGTCGTTTGCTGCGTCCGACCTTGTCACCCTTGGTCAGGATAACCAGGCGATTGAGATCCGCTGCAGTCAAAAATGACTGAAGTTCCAAATCCAACACGCTCGCACCGTGGCGAACGTCGATCAAGGCGACGACACCGGCCAGGCGCTCCTCTGTACTGAGGTAGGCCCCCAGTTCCCGTCCCCATTGGTCCCTCAGGTGTCGCGCCACCTTGGCGTATCCGTATCCCGGAAGATCAACCATGTAGAAGTTACGGTTGACCAGAAAGAAATTCAGTGTCCGTGTCTTTCCTGGCGCCTTGGCTACCTTGGCCATATTCTGTCTGAACAGCCAGTTCAACAGGCTGGACTTCCCGACATTGGAACGACCGGCAATAGCGATGTGTGGGAACCACTCCTTCGGGCGTGTCGACGCCTTGAGAAAAGAGCCCTTGAAGGTGACCGATTGCATTTCCATTCAGTGGGCCACCGGTGACGATCCCAATCCGTCATTTTCGGCGCCGGCGTTCGGCGCACCGTACTCTTTAAATCCTCCTACGAGAACCTGTTTGAGCACCTGATCCATGTGACTGACCAGATGGAAGCTCATTTCCTCTCGGACATCGTCCGGGATTTCCTCCAGGTCTTTTTCGTTTTCCTCGGGGAGAACAATCTCAAAGATGCCGGCCCTGTAGGCTGCCAAGATCTTTTCCTTGAGCCCCCCAACCGGAAGAACTTGACCCCTAAGAGTGATCTCACCGGACATCGCCACATCGACTCGAACCGGCGTCCGAGTCAGAGCCGAAACCAGAGCAGCACACAGAGTAATGCCGGCCGAGGGCCCGTCCTTCGGAATTGCTCCCTCGGGAACGTGCAGGTGAATATCGGTTTTCTCGAATACTTCGGGGTCAATCTGAAGCTCTTCAGCCCGAGACCGGACGTAGGACAGCGCGGCGCGCGCACTTTCCTGCATGACCTCTCCCAATTGACCGGTCAGGGTCAACTGCCCCTTGCCTCGCATCAGGAGAACTTCGGTCATCAGCAACTCACCGCCGACCTGAGTCCAGGCCAGGCCGGATGCCGCTCCGATTTCAGGCTTTTCTTCACGCTTGAGGGTCCGATACCGCGGCTTGCCCAGGAGTTCCGCGATCAGGTCTGTATTGACTGTCACGATGTTTGATTTTGCTCGCTTCTCACGGAGGATTCTGCGGGCAAGTTTACGACACACGGAGGCGATCTCTCGCTCAAGATTCCTCACTCCGGCCTCGCGTGTATAACGCTCGATCAACAACAACAGGCTTGTGTCATCGAAGGAGACCTTCCACCTGCCCAATCCGTGCTTCTCAACTTGTCGGGGCACCAGAAATTGACGAGCAATCGCCAGTTTTTCATGGGAGGTGTAGCCGGACAGCTTGATGACCTCCATACGGTCCTGAAGTGCCGGCGGAACTGTGTGCATGACGTTGGCGGTACAGACAAAAAGCACCTTCGATAGATCGTATTCCACGTCGAGATAATGATCCTGGAACGTGTGATTCTGCTCCGGGTCGAGCACCTCCAGCAAAGCGCCGGCTGGGTCACCTCTGAAATCGGCAGCCATCTTGTCGACTTCGTCCAACAGAAGTACCGGGTTGATGGTCCCAGCCTTCCGCATCATCTGGATGATCTGTCCAGGGAACGCACCGATGTAGGTTCGCCGGTGACCGCGGACCTCGGCCTCATCCCTGACGCCGCCCAGGGAGAGTCGGACGAACTCGCGCCCGGTAGCCCGCGCTATTGATCGTGCCAGTGAGGTCTTTCCCACTCCAGGCGGCCCAACGAAACACAAGATGGTACCGCCGGTCTTTTGAACCAATTGTCGAACAGCCAGGAACTCGAGGATCCTATCCTTGACCTTGTCCAGGCCGTAATGGTCTTCATTGAGCACCTTTTCGGCTCGAACGATGTTGCGAATCTCACGGGAGGCCTTTTCCCACGGAACGGCCAAGAGCCAGTCAACATAGTTTCGGCACACGCCGGCCTCCGCCGAAACCGGAGGCATGCCCTCGAGTCGGCGAATCTCTATCAGAGCCTTCTCCTTGGCCTCATCGGTCATCGACGACTCTTCGACCGTCTTTTTTAACTGGGCCAACTCTTCGGTATTGTCATTCCGGCCCAATTCTTCGTTGATCGCCTTAATCTTCTCTGAGAGGTAGTATTCGCGCTGGGCCTTCTCCATCTGTTTTTTGACCCTGGAAGAAATCTGACGGTCAATCTGGAGCTTGTCGATTTCCATATCAAGCAGATCATTGATCCGCTGAAGGCGTTCCATCGGCTCCATCATTTCCAGCAATTTCTGTTTCTCGGCGGTCGGTTGGGACAAATGTGCCGATAGGATGTCGGCAAACTGATCGACCTCTTGGTCTTGAAGAGAGGCCACCACGCCCTCGACCGAAAGGTGGTGGGAAAGCTTGGCGTACTCCTTGAAAACCTCGGTCAAGTCGGCCATGTACTTCTCAATTGCCGGTGTTGCCGCTACGTCAACCATCCGAGTACGAACCGTGGCTTCCAGGGTTCCCTCATCAGAAGAAAGATCAACGATCTCAGCACGAGCCAATCCCTCAACCATCACCTTGATATTGCCTGATGCCAACTGCAGATGTTGAACCACTCTGGCGGTAACTCCTAGAGTGAAAACATCGTCCGGTCCCGGATTGTCCACCTTGGGGTCCTTCTGAGTCACCAGGAAAATCATGGAGTCTTCCCGCTGCAACGCATTTTCCAGAGCGATAACCGACGGCTTTCGTCCAACGACGAAAGGCGCCATCATATGGGGAAAAACCACCATGTCCCGCAGGGGGACGACAGGGAGGGTCAGTAACTCGTCCAAACTCATCAAAACTCTCTCGTTCTTGGGTACTCCCGGCGAACCCGGGATTGGGTCGTTTGGGCCCAACCGCGAACACGGTCAGACAATGACGATAACGACTAACTCACTTTCTTGCGAACTCCCGTCAAGGGCTGGATACGATGTTCTACGACATCTCGGGAAATGACAAGCTCATCAGTCTCCGGCATGGATGGCACCTGGTACATGATGTCCAGCATCAATTCCTCGAGAATGATCCTCAATCCCCGGGCACCAACTTTTCGCTCCAGTGCTTCCGTCGCCACTGAGGCCAGTGCGTCGTCAGTGAACGACAAATCAACGTCTTCAAAAGACAGCATTGTTTCATACTGCCGCACGAGGTTGTTCTTGGGCTCCGTCAAAATTCGAACCAGGCTTTCATGATCCAACTCGTGCAGGGTGGATACCACCGGAATCCTACCAACAAACTCGGGGATCATCCCGTACTTGATCAGGTCCTCGGGGTGGACTTTTTCCAGAAGCTCCGACGAACGGTGCTCGTTGCCACCGAGATCGACCCCAAAGCCCATTCGTTTCTGGTTGAGCCGGCCGGCGACGATATCTTCGAGGCCCACAAAAGCACCACCACAGATGAACAGAATATTGGTGGTGTCTATTTGAATGAATTCCTGGTGTGGGTGTTTTCGACCGCCCTGAGGCGGCACGTTGGCCACGGTGCCCTCGAGAATCTTCAGCAGGGCCTGCTGCACACCCTCACCCGATACGTCCCGGGTGATTGATGGATTATCCGCCTTGCGAGCCACTTTGTCGATCTCGTCGACGTAGACAATGCCGCGCTCAGCGGCCTCCCGATCACCGTCTGCCGCCTGCATCAGCCGGAGAAGAATATTTTCGACATCCTCACCAACATAGCCGGCTTCGGTCAGGGTTGTGGCATCGACAATGGTGAACGGAACTTCAAGTTGGCGGGCCAGGGTCTGGGCCAAAAGGGTCTTTCCGGTACCGGTCGGACCAATGAGAAGGATGTTGGACTTTGCCAACTCGACGCCATTCCGGTTCTTGGCCTGCTTGTACTCGATCCTCTTGTAGTGGTTGTAGACGGCGACCGAAAGCTTCTTCTTGGCACTTTCTTGCCCGATGACAAAATCGTCCAGATGTTTCTTGATGATCTGAGGCTTGGGAAGCTCTTGATGGTGGACCTTGGCCTCGTGAACCCGATCCTCAGCAATGATGTCGAGGCAGACCTCCACACATTCGTTGCAGATATACACAGTCGGTCCAGCGATCAGCTTTTTGACTTCGTGCTGGCTCTTGCCGCAGAAGCTGCACCGCAGGACCTCTCCTTCACGCTGGGACATGGGATCCTCCGTGGTTCATTCTATACCACATTATCGCCACATCATTCCCTGGAGGTGATGATTTCATCGATGACACCGTACTCCACAGCCGCCTCCGCTTCCAAGAAGAAATCCCTCTCCGTGTCTTCGTGGATCTTCTCGACCGATTGGCCGGTGTGCCTCGCCAAAATTGTATTCAACCGAGTCCGTAACCGCATCAGGTCCTTGGCGTGGATATCAATATCGGTCGCCTGCCCCTGAAGACCGGACATTAGGGGTTGGTGGAGGAGAACACGGCAGTGGGGAAGTGCAAAACGTTTCCCCTTAGCCCCTCCTGCCAAGAGAATCGCCCCCATCGATGCTGCCTGACCCAGGCCGATCGTTACCACCTGAGGTTTGACGTACTGCATGGTGTCATAAATTGCCAACCCGGCGGTAATCGAACCTCCTGGGGAGTTGATATAAATATTGATGTCTTTTTCAGGGTTCTCTGCTTCCAAAAAAAGCAGTTGGGCGATCACCAGTGATGCGACCTGATCATCGACTGCCGACCCCAAAAAGATGACGTTGTCTTTGAGGAGGCGCGAAAAAATATCGTACGACCGCTCCCCACGGCTGGTTTGCTCAACTACGTAGGGAATTGTGAAACTCATCAGTCCTCCTCGGCGCCGGCGCGTCTCAGTAACTCACTGACAATTGCCGCCATCAGAGAGGCATGACGCAGGCTGTCCAATCGGTCTTCTTTGATCAAGTTGGCCTTGTGTTCAGCTGGGGGAATGCCCTTTTGCTGTGCCTCGCCGGCAATGTAGGCGTCGACATCATTCTCGGGAACTTCTATCTGCCACTCATCCCCGAGTTGCTCCAAAATCAGCGTATCCAAAGCCCGGAGGCGTGCCTCGGGTTCGAAGCGCGCCCGAAGAGCCTGGTAGTCCATTTGATCGTCCGGTGCCTGTCCTTGCATGGCCAGGTGATAGACAAACCGTTGAATATCGCCGGACACGGCGTCTTTGACCAGGGTCGGCGGTAGGTTTTCGAGATCCACGCCCTCCTCGAGATGATCCAGGATGTGGCGCCGCCACCCGTCTCTCCGCTCGGATGCCTTTCGGCCCCCGAGAACCTCAACAATTCTCTCTTTTAGCTGATCCAGGTCGTCAAACCCCAACCCCTGGGCCAGACCATCGTCGATCTCGGGGAGACTCTTGTTCTTGATGGCCTTGACCGTCATTGTGTAAGTTACCGATCGGGCAGCCTCCTCGGCCGTGTCCCCTTCGGCTGGATCTTCACTCGGACTCCTGGTCGCGACACGTTCGTCCCCGACCCGGGCGCCCTGGAGCGCCTCGCTGATTTCAGGAGGCATTCCGTCTGCCCCTACGATAATGCGGGCGTTCTCCTCGGTCGTCGGCTCTTCATCCGAACCCTCAACCGCTGCCGTCAAATCGGCCTCGACCATCACGCCATCAACCACTTGAGCGTCCTCGGCCGCAGGCTCCCAAGAAGCGTTTTCTTCGGCCACGCCTTCCAACTCGCCTTGGATCTCAGCTTCCGTGACCTCAATCGAGTGATCAGGCAATTCGATTCCATCCAGGCTAGGCAGATCGAAACTGGGTCTGACCTCCAACCGGGCCTTGAAGGAAAAGCCACCATCATCACCGAACCCCATCTCCTCGAAACTGGGTTGGATCAGTGGTTGAAACTCATCCTCCTCATCGAGGATCTGCCGCCACAACAAGCCGGCGAGGTGTTCAGTGAGTTCTTCACGAATCTCTTCGCCATACCTGGCTCGAACCGTCGACAAGGGGGCCTTGCCCGGGCGGAACCCTGGCACATGGGCCTGGGATCTCAGTTTTTTGGCGATAACATCGCGCTCTTTATCGACGGCGGCCTTGTCCAAGTCTGCCGTGATTTCAACTGTGTAATCGGGGTGTTTGGTGATTTGGTGCGGCATGTGTTCTCCGAGATGGTGCGAAAGGGGGGACTCGAACCCCCACGGGGGTACCCCACGAGATCCTAAATCTCGCGCGTCTACCAGTTCCGCCACTTTCGCAACGATGGGGATCATGGTGAGCCGTGGAGGAATCGAACCTCCAACCTAGTGATTAAGAGTCACTTGCTCTGCCAATTGAGCTAACGGCCCACAACCGGCGATACTGTACAGGAGAACACAGTGACTGACAAGGGACGCAATGAGCGCGCGCCGTATTGGCCTGTTTTGGCCACTCTTTGCCCAAGGCCGGCGGGTAGGCCAATCCGCCACACACTCATTGCGAGGGCGCTTCGCGCAAAAGGGGTGTACAAAAACACCAAAACATCGCCACGGTCCCCTTTTTAAAAAAATCCCTCGCCGTGCGCGCAGCGCAGCACTTAGGATTCTGAAGGGTTTCGGTCACTGTCATGCTGGACTCTGGAACAACCTGCGGACCGCAACCCTTCAGAATCCTCCGGGCCCGACCCCGCCTCTACCGGTGAACCAAATGCTTGATCTCCGACTGTCCGAGATTACCTTCAGCGGTGACGACGACTGCAGAGGTCCCACCATTAAAATCCGGAAGGGTCGATTGAGCCAGGAACACGCCGTTGGCGTCAGTTTCCCCCTCGGCCAGTTGGAGCCGTCGGGGTTCGGCAGTCGACTTGAACAAAACGGTGACCTTGACTCCTGCTTGCGGTGCGTTTTCCTGGGAGTCCACGGCGACAATCCGGATCTCGGTCTCAGATCCGTAGACAAAGTCCCTCTCCCCTGACGAACTCAAGATCAGGTGCGCCTTCCCCTGTTGGGCCTTGAGGTAATCCAGGATGACCTCGTCCAATGAAGGTTCTTGGGTGGGGGGTTGCGGAGCGTTGCCGGCCACCGTTCTCTCTCGCGAGGCCCCTCCGGTCAGTTGCCCAAGCTTCCCTCTGCGGATGGCCTCTACCAGGGTTCGATGTTGGCGATCCATTAGGTTGGCAACCTCTTTGTCATCGGCATCCTGGAGGACCAGATCGTCATATGCTGTTTTCTTCGAATAAAGAATCTCACCCCTGGCATAGACCAACGACTCAATATTCGGATTCGCTCGTCCCTTGTCCTCTGTTTGGACATGGTACGTCGTTCCTTCAAAATTAATGTCGGTGTTATAACCGGTCAGAACCACAACAAAACTCCAATGCCAAGGCTACACTTGACCGCCACGTCGGTCAATGAGGCCCTTGCCCATGGGTATTTTGGTTCTCAGCCGGGGCCGGCTCTGCCTTTGGGATCGTTGTTTGACGGGGCCACATCACATCGTGGGAAAAATTGAACTTGTCGAGAGCACTTGCTTGCTGAGAGCTGCCCGGCGGACCGGTCAGTGCTTTATTGTTTCCGGCTCCGCCGGGTCTTGCATGCATATAATGGGGTGATGACCCCACTCAACGTCCTTTTCGTCTGCTACGCCAACACCTGC
>Ga0164318_10006110_pt1 | contig 11665 bp, 9 predicted proteins | sample GuaBasSedimGuay9_FD_113734 | JGI IMG/M metagenome (GOLD analysis project Ga0164318, IMG submission 113734) | Subseafloor sediment microbial communities from Guaymas Basin, Gulf of California, Mexico - Guay9, Core 4571-4, 0-3 cm | ecosystem: Environmental > Aquatic > Marine > Hydrothermal vents >... | reverse complement strand
TCTTTCACCTGAGTGACTATTTCATCATCCGAGATTCCGGTATGCTTGGCAATCCTTTCATTCAGGATTGGTATGGGCACACCTATGGCCACTGCCAGGGAACATCCGTAGCCCTGCATGCTAATTCCCAGCAGCCACCGGGGACTCATTTCTTTCAGGTTTCCTATTACCATTAACGTGCCTGCGGGTTCCTTAGGACAGCCGTTAGGGAGCCTCGGGACATTTGGATTATGCTGTGTGCCATACCAGACGATGTATCCTTGCGCACCGCCGAGGAAGATCCTCGTACCTATCCCAAGGGTTTCATAGTATGGGTCGTTTAAAAGAGGGCTTAATTGACCTGACGTACAGTAATTTGCGTTTCCGAGGTTTGGTTTGAGTGTACCCATGTACGTGTATATTGTTTTCTTTGAGAGGTTCACGGCACAATTATAGTTCTGGTAGGCGTTTCTCGGATTACACAATATGGCATTTGGTAAATCTTTTAGCGTTATATCTTTTTCCGCATATTTACATGGGTAACAGTCTGTGCCGTAAGCTTCAGCTTTCAGACGTACGGTTTTCCCTGCCACTAGATCATGAATAACGTGTCCGCCGCCGTAATCAAACGAGCCCGGATGTATTTTATTCAGCGGGTCGTCATATACGGGTTCTGTGGCTCCAAGAAAGATGTCCACTGCAGCGAGACCGGCATAGGCCGGAACACCATTCAGCCAGACTTTGGATGCTTTGATTGGAGGATCAGTATGCCCGAAGTTTATAAAGGCACCGGATGAACACATAGGAGAAAAAGTGCCGGTCGTAACAACGTCCACCTGAGACGCTGCTTCCACCGGACCGTGTTCCTGAACAATATCCACCATTTCCTCTGCGGTAACAACTACTGCCTCACCGCGCTTTATTTTTTCGTTAATCTCTGCGTAAGTTTTGTTGATTTTCAGATCACTCATTTCTAAATCACCGCTTGCAAAAGATTTGTTTTCAATCGCCGATCAAATCACCTGATGCCGGAATTTTTCCGCACCGTTTCGCTTTCTTTATTGCTCGAAGTATCGCATTTGCCATTGCCTCGGCTGCGAGAGCTCCAACTATCGAGACTTCAAACCCGGATATCTTTTCTGTGCTCAGGGCAAATATGGTATCCCCGTCGTACATTGTATGAGACGGATTCACAGTTCTTGCAATCCCGTCATGGGCCATCTGGGCAATCTTTGTCAGTTGTGTTTTATTAAAGCTGGCATTGGTAACTACAACTCCCAGCACGGTGTTGCTTCCGTCCGGAAAACCAAAAAGCACGTCCATTTTTTGTAACAATTTCCTTGCGTTTGAAAAACCTTTTCCGTCTTTTGTTCGAACACCAGCAAGTATCTTCCCCGTGGAAGGATCAATAACATCCCCGAACGGATTAGCAACTGCTAAGGCTCCTACTTTTAATCCTTTTGCTCCATGAATGCAACAACTTCCTAGTCCACCTTTCGTTGCTCGATCCAATTTGTACAGTTTTCCCACGGTTGCTCCGGTGCCAGCGCCAACACAGCCTTCTTCAACAGGATCAGAACTGGCGTTTAAACACGCCTGATAGCCACTGCTATCGTCAGGGTACTTTTTGGAGGGATTCAACCCAAGGTCGAATATCACCGCACCTGCCACTATTGGCACAAGACCGTAACCGCTGTTGAAACCGACATTTTTTTCTTCCAGGTACCTGCGCACGCCGGTAACAGATTCGAGTCCGAAGGCACTTCCGCCGGTCAAAACGATGGCATGCACCCGTGTGACAAGGTTTAGAGGCTGCAGCGTGTCTGTCCCGTATGTTCCCGGTGCGCCTCCCCTTACGTCAACTCCTGCAACTGCCCCATTTGCCGGCAAAATAACAGTACAGCCGGTATTGTTTTCTCTGTTAGTAAAGTGTCCGACAGTTATTCCTTCTATGGCGGTTAAAGTATCATTTTTCACTGTCATTCGTCTCTTTGTAATCCTTGTAAAATTCCAGCAAGTATCTGTAAATTTCCTTTCCTATTTCCACGCCCACGTCAACGATATCCGGCCCGAACTGGCGACCAATACTGGTTCTAAAGGTTTCTTTGATTTTAAGAATCCCGTTTACGCCCCACGGGAATTTTTCAATTACTTCTTCCAGCGGGATGCTTCTATAGTTCACCATAAACCATACTGTTTTGGTAAAGTTATCTGGCCCCCATCTGAATTTGTCCGCGTCGTACAGTGCATCGCTCATTAACTGTCCCCAAGGAATCGGGCAAGGTGAGGGGACGGTAAAAGCCTCGTGGTTAGATATTGCGCACGATACCCACTCTATTTCTCTGTTTTCCAGAGGGAATGGTTTCAATATCTTCTTTGCCGAACTGGCCCCTTTCTCGGCATGGTTCTCTTCCCCCCGGTGTATGTCATGGAGCAGACCTGCAATTTCCCCCAGGACCATTAGGCGTTCCAGTTTTCCTCTGATGTTTGCGTATTTTTCGGCCTCGAGAAGGATAATCGTTGCGGTGTCTATTGCGACTTTAGTTGAATGATCGAGACCATGACCGAAGCTATCCATAAGTCTTGGCCGAACCAGGTTTTTTACATATAGCACCAGTGGATGATTGAAAAAGACTTTCCTTGACAGGGAATACTGGGCCTTGAACTGTCTATAAAACGCAGGGACTTTAAACTTAGCAGCAATCCGCTGGGATTCCAGCATTAGTTTTTGGTACAGCGGGCTTAACGATGAAGAAAAACTATGGTTATCTTGCATGAATTAATGAAGACCGTATTTTTGGGTGATTAATCTCCTGAATCTTGAACCGTAAATCAAATCGTACGTATCTCCTTTATCCGGGAACATTTTGATTGCCTGTTTTTTGACGGCTGCAGCCAAAGCCTGGGCCTCTTCAAGAGGCATCTCACTCTGGGCGATAAGGGCCATGGTGAAATCCACTAGGATTCTTAGTCTCCTGATCTTGCGATTTTCCAGGGCAATTTCTGCAGCCCTTTCATCCTTGTTCGAATTGAAATCGGAATTTTTTTCAAGTTCCCTTTTTCCTCTCATGGTCACTCTTTGTATTGAAATTTATTGCCTTTCCTAATTCCTGATTTTTGAATGAATTCCTCAACCTTCACTTTCCCCATATCAGACGTTCTGACTTTGGATACTTCCAGTATTCCGTCACCGGTGGAAATCTTGATACTTTTTTCCGATACTTCAGTCACTTCACCTGGATCTGCATCAACAGCCGATTTCAGATAACTACATCCATAAAATTTTATCTTTTGATCGTTCCAGAAGGAATAAGCTCCAGGTTGCGGATCACAGCCTCTAACTAAATTATAAATTTCTGTACCTGGTTTTGACCAGTCAATTTGTGCAACCCGCTCGTCGCACGGTGGTTCATAGGTTGCCAGACTCTCATCCTGAGGTATCCTGGGTGCCTTTCCTGCTTTAATAAGATCCACAGATTCGATTATAGCATCGATTCCCATGGGGAAAAGGTGGTTGAAGTAGAGTGACCCTGTCGTGTCGGTGGGTTTTATTTCTACTTCTTTTTGCAGAAGAATGGGTCCGGTATCTATGCCGCCGTCGGGCCAAAAAATGGTAAGCCCTGTTTTTTTATCTCCCATAATAATTGCCCAGTTTATGGCGCTGGCACCTCTATGCCTGGGAAGAATGGACGGATGATAGCAAATTGCTCCCTCGGTGGGATACTCGAAGTAACGTGCGGGAATGATATCGGTAACAAATGCCATTATCAAAAGATCAGGGGATAAAGATTTATACTCTTCGAAAGTTTCATCAGACCTGTAGCTAGCAGGTTGCTTTACCCGGATATTTTTTTCTTTTGCCAGGGTCTTTAACGGATCTTGTTTTCCCCTTGGCCTGTCTGGCGGAACGTATACCGCCACTACCTGTTCTCCTTTCTCAAGGAGAGCTTCCAGGGTTTTCGCCCCAAAAGGTGCCTGTCCCATCAGTACGATTCTCATAACCCCTCCTTCCTCCTAATGGTTTCTAGATGGCTCCTTCATACTCACTCAGACACAATCTGATTATGTCGTCAACATTTGCTTCTGCAACTCCGATGCACGTATCAGCTGCACCATAATACATCTTTACGGTGTTGTCATCTTCAAGTATAAGTCCGCATGGAAAAACCACGTTCGGTACATCGCCGGTTCTTTCGTATGTTTCTTCGGGTCCGAAAATAAAGTGACGTGTGTGTCCGAGCACTATTTCAGGATTTTTAAGGTCCAGCAGGATGGCTCCAATCCTGTAGAGCCTTCCGGCGGCAGTTTCTCGGACTCCGTGGTACAGACAAAGCCAGCCTTCTTTTGTTTTCACAGGAGGCGTGGATATACCCAGTTTCGCATTACCCCAACCCGGTTCCGGGGATATGAGCGTGGTGGCTCTACCCCAATGAACCAGATCGGGCGAGTAAGTAATCCAGATGGATCCGCGACCGCCTCCCAGGCCACATGGCCTGTCGATCATCACGTAATCTCCGTTTATCTTTTCGGGAAATAGTACAGCATCTTTGTTTTCAACTTCAGTAGCAAGACAAACCCGTTCAAATTCCACAAAATCCCTGGTTTTGCCTATACCTACTCTTGCTCCATAAGGCCCGAAAGCCGTGTATGTGATGTAATACGTGTCTCCGATTTGTGTAATTCTGGGATCTTCTACACCGTATTGTTCGAAAACCCAGTAGTACGGATCATCGGACGGCGTTATCCATGGTTTTGGTTCTATCTTGAAATTGTAACCGTCATCTGAAAAAGCCAGAGTCAGATGACTCTTGCCGCTTAAATCTTCAACCCTCAACAATAAAACATATTTGCCGTTAAATTTGCAAGCGGCAGCATTGAAAACCGTGTTACATGGATAAGGGATATCTCCGCGTTCCAGAATTGGATTTTTCTCGTAACGCTTGAACGGATAAAGGTATTCCAGCATAGCTGTTACCCCCTTATTCCACGAGAATTATTCCTGTATGGAGTTTTGGTATGTCCATGTGATTCTGGTAAATTTCTATGTGTTTGTCCGCTATCCTGGACCACGATATTTTTTCTTTCACGTATTTTCGTGCATTTTCGGACATCTTGGCTGCAAGCTTTTCGTCTGATAAAATTCGAGCAATGTTATTGATAAAGTCAGCCCTGTCTTCGCTAATGAGGCCGGTGCCGGACTTGTCAATGGCTAGCTTCATGGCCTCGGTGCTGCTCGTTACAATGGGTTTCCCAAATGCAAGGCAATGGGCAAGTATTCCGCTTTGAGAGCTTATCTTGTATGGTAAAACCACCACGTCAGCAGCAGAAAGTATGGTATCGAAAACATGCTGCGGCAACTGGCCTCTGATTAAATAGATATGTTCCCGTGATGGAGATCCCTCAATTTTGTTGAATAGCATGTTCCGATACTCAATATGCTCACTTCCTCTGATCTTACCCGCAACCACTAAAATGGCATCAGGAACTTTCTCCAGTATCTCCGGAAAGATATCTACAACAAGTTCGAAGTTCTTCGATGGTCTGAAATATCCGATAATAAGAATTACCTTTTTATCAGTTGGTAGTCCCAATTTTGCCTTGGCATCAGGAATAGGGGCAACTTCTCGAGCTCCATGAGGTATCACTGCAATTTTTTCTATTTGTTCCCTGTCCAGAATTTTTTCCAGAGATTTTTTCTGGTATGATTCGTGTACAACTACCCGGTTTGAATTGGCAAATATTGCCTTGATTATTATTTGGTGTTCGCGAGGAATTTCTTTATAGATGGTATGCAGAGTGGTTATAACCGGTATGCCTATGAGACGGAATTGTATGATCAGCGGAACAACCGACACACCCATGTATTTTCCGAATAAACCGAACTCGTGCTGAATGTGTACGATGTCCGGAGTAAACCTTATCATCATTGAATAAGCCTTCTCGGCGATATCTCCATCTTCATAATCAAAGGTGGGAAATACCTGTGTTCCGGATCCTCCCACGTGAGATACGATGTAAACGTCTGTGTGCTTTTTTCTCAGCGCCTCGGTCAGATACTGAGTATATGTGGCAATCCCGCACTCAATCGGTGGATAAGTTGATACGAAACCTACTCTCATCTTTCATCACCTCAACTTTCGTTAAAGCATTAAGAAGAATTACGGTTAAATCTAATGAAAAAATAAAGAATTTAATAAAGCGGTGTCAAGTGGCGGGAATCTTTTTCAGTGGCTGCTGAGCAAGGAGCAAGTTGGAATTTTCTAATTTTAGTGTTATTCAATTTATAGAAGTAGCGAAAAAGATAGCGCGGAAATTTCATGTTGGTTATGTTTTGTGGATCGTGGACTTAAAGAGGGCAACCAGTGTGTGAGCTATTTGCTCTATCAGCCAGAAGACAGTATTCGGCGCCTAAGTCATTACCCGTCTTCGCCCTGCAGGGGCGAAAGAACATGGACGGGTGGGGTATCGGGTACTACCGTAATTGCAGAGCCTTCGTAGAAAAGTCTGCAAGCCAGGTTTATATTCCGGGGATTTTGCACGATAGCTTTCAGAGGCTGGCAAGAGTCGTAAGAAGCAATATCATAATATCTCATATACGTTTTCGTACCAGCGGCCCCGTTGACGAATGTCATGCCCATCCCTTCGTTATGAATTTTCTTGGATATGATTGGATATTCGCGCATAACGGAAAAGCTCCATCCATCGAATCCTACAGAACCAGGAACGCTGTGCTCGAAGACCTGGTCAGTGATTCTGCACGTGCTTTCGAGTTTTTAAGGGACCATATTCTTGAGTACTACGAAAAATCGAAGAACGTACCTGGACTCTTTGACGCTCTGGAATGGAGCACCTCAAGAATGCTTGAAGAATATCCCGGGGAGTACAACTATCTTCTTACCAACGGACGGGTATTGTTCGCGTTCACCAATCATCGCCAGTTCATGGTTTTGAGAGGCAGCAAGGAACTGGAAGGAGCATTGATTATTACCACTGTTGAAAGGGGGTTGAGCAAAGAAAACTGGTGGCGCATAGCTAAAGCCACCAATACCCAGGGCCTTTTACTTGCCTTTTCTTCCACGGATCTGATTTTTCAGAGACCTATTCAGATCCAGGATATTGCCACTTTCCGGATAAAATAAATAACAAAAAAAGCCGGGTATTTTCCGGCTCTTTCATAATTCAATGCTGTTCTAGTGTTCGTGTAACTAACAACTGCAGCTGCAACCGCCACACATGGAAGCACTTGCACACTCGTTAATTTCCATTACCTCAATTTCAAAGGTAAGAGATTTCCCTGCAAGAGGGTGGTTAAGATCAACAACGATCTTTTCCGAGTCTACGTCTTTGACCGTTGCCGGTATTTGATGTCCTTCGGGAGTTTGAAGTCCAAGAATTTCACCGACTTTCGGCTCAAAATTGGGCGGCAGACTGGATTTCATAAAAGTTTGTTCCAGGTTCTCGTCTCTCTCCCCGTAAGCTTCTTCGGGTGAAAGAGTAAAAGTCTTCGTTTCATTCACGGCCATTCCGATGAGTGCATCTTCAAAGCCTTTAATAACCTGACCCGCTCCAACCTTAATTTCGATAGGTTGTGCGTTTCTGCTTGAATCAAATACTTCTCCGCTTTCAAGCTTCCCAGTGTAATGCACTTTCACAAAATGACCACTCTTCACTTTCTCCATTTCGTTCTCCTTGTAAATTTTGAAATTTAAAACATTTTAAATAACGTAACCGTTCCTCAATAATATGTCAAGGAATGTTTTCACTCATTACCTACATAATGGTCTGGCGCCCTATGTCTTACTTCTTTCTCCAGGTTCCCTCATCAAGCTGTATCCACCACCCTTTTTTGGATGTTTCGTGCCACTTCTTGGCAAATATCTTTCCAACCCTGGACACCTGGTCCGGCGCTATTTGTAAAGCCTTGGCGACTTCCGTATACAGAATTTGCCTGTCTTTGTTTTCAGCTTTTACAAGCTTGTTCAGCCTGGCTCTTTGCTTCACACTCAGCCCTGAAACATTTCTCAGGCTCAAATAACCCCTGTTGTCTTCACCAATGTTCCCGGCATTGAAGTAAGGCACAAGCTGCGGGAATCTTCTTTTCATTTTTTCCTTTATGCTGCGAATTACCGCGTTGCTGACTTCAGTAGCGCTTTCAGCTCGCGCTACCGAGGGTACAAAAAGATCGGCGATTCTGAGGTTGAAGAGCATACCCTGTTTTTCGCTCTTGGGCTCGGGCGCAGGCTTTTCTTTCACTTCTTCGCCCCTGACTTCTTTTGCTATTTCGTCCGCAACCTTTTGTACTTTCTCGGCAGGAAAATAGATATTTATAGTTACACATGAAAAAACCATAAAAAGAATCATCAAAATAAATAACTTACTGCTGTTTTGCCTTATCATCTCTAAATCTCCTTTCTTCTAATTATGGATTCACAACAGGTTTTGAAGTCTTTGTTATTCTTTTCAATCGCTTGATCATATCCTTAAAACTGATGTTGTTGTTCGGATTCCTGTTAATAACATTAATCCCCGTAAAACCACTTCTTTTCACCAGGTATTCCGTATGATCCGAAATCACGGTTCCCCTGATTGTAAAGACGTCATTATTGAGTTTACACCTAATGCCAATTTGTTCATAGGGAAATTCTTTGAAAAATACCGTCACTAGCTTACCCAGTCCCTGGAACGAAGAGCCGGAACCTCCTAACTGAGCAATATTATCCACCGCTTTGACGTTAATTTTCTGTGAAATTCCCTTTTTTTTAACTGTTTGAAAGAGTGCATCGAAAGATACCGGCTGCCCGTACGCGATTTTCAGGTTGTGAATATATCCTTCTAAAACTCCTGTTATTTTGCCAAAATTGGTTATCGTCGTCAATTCTTCCAGATTGAGGTCGCTGAAATCAATCTCGGCACCGAAAATTCTGTTTGCGCTGAATACATTCTCCACGGTCAGATGTGTTATTTTCACCGTGCCATGGAATATTTTTGCTGTTAAAGACCCCCTGCTTCTTAAATTACCGTTTTCAATCTTGATTAGCGGCAGGTTGCCCGTTAGATATCCTTCCAGCGGTTTGTTCAAAGATACAAACGTTGAAATGATTTTCCCAAGGTTGACCTTGTTAACCTGAAGTCCTGTTTCTAATTCCATCCTCTTTGGAGGCTGGAAAAGAATTTCAATTGGTTTTATATTGAGGTCGAAGGTGTCATTTTTTACTATTATGTGATCGTTAAATCTGATCAGGTTCGGAAGAGCGTACACGTTTTGAGTGAATGCAAAATTTCCGAGAAGCGGAAGAGATCCTATAGATATTTTAATCTTCGTTTCGAGCGGTTTTTCTTTTTGTTTCCAGGCATTCTTTTTGGCCAGCGGTTCCAACCAGACCGGTATCTTTCCGGTTATTGTGTATTCACCGGTTTTTTTATTTTTCAGTTTCAAAAATAGCTGATCCAGGAATATTTCGCCTTTGATTGTTGGCCTGGATGGCGTACCCCTGGCCATTAGAGAGATACCCATTTCCCCTCTCGTTGTCAACGTGTTGAGATTAGGGATTTCGTCTTTATAAGGTTCTTTGACGAAGAAGTCGAATAGTTGGGTTACAGGTGTGTCCGGTATTTTGACTCGAAATGCAAAGGAATTAAGGGTTTCGTTCTTAAATCGAAAACTTCCCGGAACAAAAAGAGTAACAATCTTCCTGAGGTCAAGCCTGGACCTGTCGAAAATCAGTACTGAATTTTTCTCGTTATACTTACCGGAGAAATTCCAGCTGAAGGCATTTTTTGTAAAATTTACGTAATAGAGTTTTGCAAGCAACTCCCCCTTTGGAGCAAGCACTTTTCCCTTAAATGATATACCACCACTAGCAACATCCAGCACCAGATCACCGTTTATGGATATCTTTTCGCCTCCGTACTGATAGTCGCGGTCGGATAGAGAGTCAACAATGGCTTTGAGCACAACATGGATTTTGCTCCGGGTGTCCGTCAGGCGAGAAATCATTAGTTTGATTTTGTTACTGGCAATAATTTCCCACGGTGTCCTGGTAATATCATAAAAGTCAAGTATCTTACCCAGATTGTGTTTTCCCCAATCAATAATGCACGTGATTTTATCTTTTTCGTTCCAGCCTCCTTCTATGGTAATGTTCAGGGTGCCGATTTCCGGCCCCTTGAGAATTGCTTTGCATTCTTTGATCTGTGAAGATGCCATATCCAGGAAAGATTTCCCTTCCAGAGTTATCTTAGGTAAGATTGGAATCTTCCCGGACCTCGCGTGAATTGTCACTTTGTCAATTGCCAGTAAAGAATCTTTTAAATTAACCAGAACTTTGGCATCCCAGTTTACGCTTTTGTTGTTGGAAATTTGAAGAAAGCCGTCTCCCAGTTCGAGGGAACCATTGGCTTCGAGATGCTTGTTCTTGTACAGAAGATCAAGGCTGAGCCTGGGGGAACACTGGATTTCAGTTTGTCCGGAGCCAACTCTTAGTCTTTCGGTGCCAATACGCACACTGGACCGGATAATGGGCAGAGAATCCGTCAGTGTAGCATTAATATCGGCAGTGACTTTCGGATGCCAGGGAGCGAGGAATCTGAGCTTTTGCAATCCTGCAGGAAGTTTGCTTTTGTAAATGCTATAAAGCTTTTCAACCGGCACCGGTGAAGAACTAATCCTGAGGTTAATTATATCGGGATTCTCGGTGCTTGAAGCGGCAGAGCTTGCTATTTCAAAGATATTTAGAACAGAGATTTTCATGGTGGAATGCTTCAATAGTTTTTTGCGAAGATCAAAGATCAAACTGCCCGTAAGCTTGCCCCATAACTTCTCGCTTTTTATTATTTTTAGAACAACCGGAGTTTCTTCGGGGATAGTCAGGGTGATTGCCTCGATGTTAATTAATGGTGGTGAATATAAAATCCGGGCATCCAGTGAAGCTTTTTCCAGCCCAAAATCTTCTGTGCTCGATTGGAGTTTTTCCACATGAAGCGTACTTTCAAGATTTATTATCCCATTTTCAAATGACACTTTTCCTGAGCCTTCAACACCAGAAATTGTGCACTCGAGGTTTTTGAGGGATCTGGAAACAAGGTTGAAGGAGTCCACTTTAATATCCAGAGGACCTATTTTCGAGATTTCGCTTCGGCCAATATTTAGATTGATACCATCAAGTTCTATCGACAAATCCCTGGATTGCCATGATGCAGAACAGTCTGAAAAGGATACTTCTTCTACTTCGAATTTCTTTTTCAGATTCTCCAGGAACCAGCGGAGAATGGATCTGGTGATAAAATTTTGCGGGGTGGTTGAAGGTTTAAAAATTTCTTCTAAAAATTTTTCTGTCAGGTGCGCGGTGAGACCTTCAATTCTGATATGTTTGTAACGCCAGATATCCCAGAGGTTTTTGCGTGAAGGTTTGGCTGCAATGCTAAATTTCTTGAGCACAAGCTCAGGTTTTTGAGATTGGTCTTTTCGATAAATCTTTACCCTTTCCGCTTCGAGCACCAGAGGTTGCAATTTGAAGTAAAACTTTTCAGCTTCAATCCTTCGATTCAGGTTCTTTGTGAGGGTTTTTAGGAGAATCCGTTTTGTTTGCTCTGGATGATAATAGAGATATGCCGCAAGTGAGATCAAGAGAACTGAGATAAGAATAGCGACAAGAAGGAGGTAAGATAGTAGTTTTAGAAAACTTTT
>Ga0164318_10006109_pt1 | contig 11667 bp, 13 predicted proteins | sample GuaBasSedimGuay9_FD_113734 | JGI IMG/M metagenome (GOLD analysis project Ga0164318, IMG submission 113734) | Subseafloor sediment microbial communities from Guaymas Basin, Gulf of California, Mexico - Guay9, Core 4571-4, 0-3 cm | ecosystem: Environmental > Aquatic > Marine > Hydrothermal vents... | reverse complement strand
TCATCTGGTCTATCTGTTGTTGGTGCTTGGTCCAGATTTGGGTTTTCTTGATCTGTCGCCCATGTAAGGTATATCTGCGAGGGATTTCCAATGTTACTCAGATCTAGATATAAATCTATATTATCATCTATTACTCTATAATCTGCTATGTTGGTATTGTTTATCAGCCCAGCGTTATAGTCGCCTTCCCATTCGTCAAACAAGCCGTTATCATCTGTGTCATTTAATAGGTAGATATCACCAATGTCGTCATCATTGGTATCCTCTACAAAGAGGAGATATTCACCACCAACTATGTTGCCACCTTGTAGGTGTGCATCGTTGTCTAAGTCAATAAACCATTTGAATCGTCCCTCTCTCCCACCGGATCTAAACGCTGGTGTTCCATAACAGTGGAATCTTAGATAAATGTAATTGCTATCAAAGGAATAATGCACATGTTGTACATCTCTGTAATTATCATTTGCTCCATCCTCATTTGGATCATCATCAATTTTAGTCCATGAATCTGGCCATGATGGCACACCTGCTGGCATAACATCGTTACTGCTTTTGTTATTAAGTCCTATCCTGCTAAAGGATGATGCTGTATTTTTGTTGATTTTTACTTGTTTTGAAGATATGGATAGAGCATCTGTGTTAATCGCTGCTGTAAAAGAAATAGTTAGCATTATACCTACCACTATTATTGTTTCTACTGTTCTTATTTTATTCATTTTATACCTTCCCTCAAAAATTTTTATAATGTTTGCTCTATATTTATATCTAAAAAGTTTATAAAGATTTCTGTTATTTAGTAAATTTCAAAAAGATGATAGTTATATCCATCTAAACTACAATTACTAGGATGGGCTCGTAGCTTAGATTGGCTGGAGCACCCGGCTGATAACCGGGAGGTCGAGGGTTCAAATCCCTCCGAGCCCACTAAAAAAATTTTATACTTTTATATCTTGTTTTGAAAACTTGGAACATATTTTTCTATATCAGCTATCCTAATATTTTCACAATCGTTCAATATATCCACGAGTTTTTCTTTTTCATCCCAGTTTGCATAAAAATCTTTTTGAATCTTACTTAACCTTATCTCAATGTTCTTCTCTTCTATAAGTTTTTTCAACTGATCTAAGTCTAACTGCCTTAACAATTCTTTTTTCAATGACACCCATCAAACCCTCCTATGTTAAAATAGTGAAATACGAATCTATTTTTATTTGTTTCTATTCTTTTTTACAACTTTAGAAAAATATTTTAAACTAAAAAACGTTTTAATAAAAGGTGAAGGGATGGGAGAAATGAGAAAATATCTGAAAATAATGTTAGCGAATCTACTTGTGATTTTTGTTTTGATAACTGGTTTTGGTAATGCTGATTTGGAAAAACCGGTTTTTGAAAAAGGAGATTATTGGATTTATAATATCACACTTTACAATTACTATGCAAATGGTACACAATATGTAGAGGGTCTGGGTACATTAAAAACAGAGGTTGTTAAAAGGGATAAAATAACTATAAACGGAGAGACTCATAATGTGGTTATTTTGAATAACACGTTAAGGGTAGATTATAGTGATGGAACAAGGGAAACCTCCGTTGTTACAAGATATTTAGATGAGAATACCCTTGCTGTTCTTAAGGAGAAGGAGCAAAGCACTGGGACATGGAAGGTAACAGAGGCGATATATGATCCACCGATACTTTATTATAACTATCCACTCTCTATAGGTAAAAATTGGACTATAAATTCTACTGTTACATTTCTACCAGATGGTAACACCACTCAGTATATTGCTTTCTGTACATGTATAGGTAAACAAAACATCACTACCAAGGCAGGTGTGTTCAAGAACTGTTATGTGGTGAGAAGAGTAGAGCCATCTTATGTTTCAAATGATACATATCTCTCCTATTATTTTGCGATTCATCCAGATACATATATATGCTTTTTTGAAGAGTACCTCACAAATCAAACAGGTGGAAATATTTTAATGAGCTATGCAAACCTTACCTCTTACTCTTATAGTCCAGGTAAAAGATCTGAAAAAACACCTGGTTTTGAGATGCTAGTGATGATATCCTCTTTAATTATAATCCATGTCTATTTAAGAAAGAGAAGGTGATGTTTTATGATTTTTCCAATGTCTCTGTTAAACCTGCCGCGGAGATAAGATTTTGTAACGCATCATGATATGTCTCTGGTTTAGAATTCAGCAGTTTTGATGCATACTCTTTGAGGAACTCGCCAAACTCTATCTCGGTATTAGAATACTGCCATCTTTTATCCTTTGCCTTGTTTAATGCGAGTAAAAAAGCATAGGCAATTGCTTTTGCACGAGTATCATCTGGTTTATCCTTTAGAACGTTTAATGCTTTTTCTAAACCACCTGTCTTGTATGATTTAGCTACATTGTCTACAAAATGTGCTATCTCAGATAGGTTTTTATATACTGGTAGTTTTGACAGCATATCCTGGGTTTTTTTATGATCATATGCCATAGCGATTATATCAGATGGTTTATCCCTCATATTAAAAAATTTATTTGCTAGTTTTTTATCACCCAGCATCTTCTCTAGAAAAGATAAACCATGATCCTTCCAGAAGAGTTCCAGTAGCTTATTTGGTGTTGTATTTGAAACAACCAGGGGATTTTGCAGTTTTTTTAACATGAGTTCTATAGCTTTTTTTTCAATCTCATTGGGTTGTAAAGCCTCTATAAGTGCATTGATGTTGTCACCAAAGCATTTACCATCTACTATCAATAGTTTCCTGTTCATATTTTTTATTTTATCAATCATTTCTTTTTCATTCTTTTTAATCAGGTCATAATCTGAAATATCCCCTCTGAGATATTCATCTAAGAATTTTGTCTCAAAATTTTCTAAATCTTTTTTAATACATTTTGAGCATTTGTTTTTACAACTTTTTATGATCGCTGGTATAACATTTATTTGGATAATCTCTCTTGGATTAGTTCCAATCATGTATTTCGAAATTTCTAAAAAGGTGTTTTTCGAAGCACATTTTTCACATATTAAAAAACTTTTTTTGCTGTACAGCCATCTTATCCTTAGGTAGTTCAACGTGGGGTTCTCTTTTACCTTTTTATCTATATGTGGACATGTGAATGTTTCCTCATCCAGTCTTTTTAATTTTATAGTTTTAGCTAGAAAATCTATGAAAGCTTGAGGTGGTTTTCCTTCCCGACCAGTGCATATAAAACCTTTATCCCAGGAGTACAGATGCAGCTTTTTCTTTAATGCAATATCTCCTACACCTAGCAGTCTAAGTGTGGGATCATCAATATATTGTAGTGCAACAAGTTTTTTTTTGTCGGATTTGCCACGGAGGGCATATTTGATCTCTTTCCCATTAATTGTTACAGATGCTAGATAGGGTGCTTTTTCAGAATGTGCTATTGTCATCACACCAGCTATGGCACCTATCAGATCTTTTTTCTTGGAGATTTTTTCTAACTTGTCTTTGTCATCCGCGTATTTAGAGAGTTTTTTTATTTTATTTCTAATATTGTCAAAATAGCATTTTCTACAATTTTTATTTTCACATTCTGGAAGTATGATGGATGGGTTTTTCAATATTTTCTTTGCGTTTTCAATTATTTGTTTTTCTTGTGTCTTAGAAGCTGTTTTTATAAAGGATGACCCGATTTTTCCTATTTTTTTAATCATTTAAATTTCTAAAAAGGATTAAACTATTAAGTAGATTGTGGTTGAGATGTTTTTACAATTGTTTTTTGAGGAGATATTTCTGTTAGACTCATTTTTCCAGCTGTCCAAGCAATTGATCTTTTTATCATCCACATGTTATAGTTTGGTATTGGTATGCCTTCTTTCCATCTATACCATTTTCCCCTAGCGTTTATGCCTTCTTCTATTCTTGAGTTGTTTTTACTTAGAACCTTGTCTATTCTCCAGCTCCATAGCTCTGGATGTGGTCCAAATAATACTATTCGTCCTTTGCCGTAGGTTGTGGCTATAACAGCATATTTTCCTTTTAGATTGGTTTTTACTAATCCACCGCCAAAAATGGGTTGTCTATGAATAGGTGCGATCTCTGATGGCTCAGTGGCGTATGTTGCAAGCACCAGTATTCTACCATATCTTTTATCATGTTTATGAGCTGGTATAAATGCTGGTCCACCAAAATAGTTTATACTTCTAAGTGAGCCATAAAACCCTTTGAATATAGGGTTGAGAGAGTATTTTATATGAATTAGTACTGGTATGCCAAAGCCATCTTGTAGATAGTATTGTGCCTCGTTAAAAATGGTTTCATATGCATAAAGATTAACCATGTCTAGTGTTTTTATAAATGGCCATCCGAGAATAGGGTTTTGACAGGCAATTATTGCTGCTCCGCATGTTCCTATATAGCCACCGCCGTTTTCTACGAATCTCTTTATGTTCTCTTTCCATTTGTTATTGTAAAAATTGTCGAAAAAACTCTCTAGCATATAATATCCATTTCCTGGTAGAACCAAGGTGTCATATCTATCTAGTTTTCCCTCTATAACATCTCTGAAGTCTACTATAGAGGTTCTAAACTTGTATGTTTTTCCTCTGTATCTCCATTTCACTCCATCCAAGGATTTTAATAGTAATGGGACAGCAGTAGATATATGAGCTGTGGAGTTCCATGCTTTGTAGACTCCCACATATATTATCTTATATGATTTTCTCCATTTAAAAGAGACCCCATGTAAGGGTGCTAGAGTGTTAAATAAAAATAGAACTATTATTGTAGCTATTATTATCTTTTTTCTCGCCTCCCGCAGCATAAAACATAGAATATCAAAGATATATTATAGATTTTTCTAAATTTTAAAAGAGGGAAAATATTTTATCATCAACCATTTTTTACAATTGTATGATAGAAAAAATGGACATGGTTTATAAGTTGATAGTTTCGAGAAGGAGTATAAGGAAATTTGAACAAAAACCAGTAGATATAGAGGTTTTAAAAAAATTGGTTAACGCAGCAAGATTGGCCCCATCAATGGCAAATTTACAACCTTTGGAGTATGTGATAGTCAATGATCCTGAAATATGCGAGGAACTCTTCAGTTGTTTAAAATGGGCTGGTTATATATCACCATATGGTACTCCAAAAAAGGGAGAAAAACCTGTGGCATATATTGTGGTTTTAGCAAAGAGGGATATAAATAGGGATTATAAGAGAGATGTTGGAGCAGCAGTTGAAAATATGATAATAGCTGCGCTTGGTTTTGGAATAGGAAGCTGTTGGCTATGCAATATTGATAGAGAAGGAATAAAATCTCTACTTAAAATACCAGATAGTCTTTTAGTGGATTCTGTTTTAGCATTAGGATATGCTAAAGAGAAACCATTGATGGAATCTTTTAAAGGCTCTGTGGAATATTGGAAGGATGAAAAAGGTGTTCTACATGTTCCTAAAAGAAATCTAAATGATATACTACATGTCAATAGATACTAACTATCTGAAATAGTAGATCTCATCTAGGTTTTGTATGCTATCGTTCTTCTCTTTTCTCAATCATTGTCTTGTAACAGGGTACAAATTCTTCGAGAGATTGTAACTTCCATATTAGGTATCCAAAATCCTCTTCTCCAGGAATGTTCTCATTTAGTGTTTCATTATTAACCCTTTTTATCTCCTCCACCTTTCCTCTACCTCTCTAACTATATAATATTTCTAACTCATGTTATTTATAGTTTTCTTTTAAAAGAGTCGAAAAAGCCTCTGGTAAAAAATATGATGCAGGGGAAGGGATTTGAACCCTTGAACCCCTACGGGACAGGCTCCTGAAGCCTGCGCCTTTGACCAGGCTTGGCTACCCCTGCATTCCGGGAGATTTCAATCTAGGATTAATCAAGAAAGGTAAGAAATATTTTTCTACAAAAGTTTTTAGCCTGTACCTATTTTTGCTGTACATCGCCCCATTTTGATATGTAGAGTATTCCCATTACACAAATTATTGTTATTATAATAGCTACAATTATTGCAATACCCGCGCCTATTATATTATCGAATGTGTTTGCATTTAACCCAGCCATATTCATCAGCCCCAACAATAATGTTTCTCCAGATTAGCGCGATAACGAAACCAAAGGCGCTGCCTATAGCTAATACGATGGTTTTCTTCATCTCCCCCTTGGTAACCATTTTTTACCTCCAGTGGAAACAGATAACCCGAATTAATTAATAGTTTTCGATTTAATTCGGTAAATTATAAGTATCTCATTAATTATTTGCTCTTTAAAAAATTGGCCCGGATGGTGTAGCGGTAACATAGGGGACTGTGGATCCCCTGTCTCGGGTTCAAATCCCGGTCCGGGCCCTTATCTATAACTTAGAGGACAAAAGACTATGGATGATAAAGGGAAAAAAGATGGTTTTTTCAAAAGAATTCTACCAAAGCTTGGCTTGTTTTTTGATATAGAAAAGTTGAAGAAAATCGTGGATTTATCCTATATAATTATAGAGAGACTTTCCTTGGCATTTCCAATGGTTGCAGATGACTACCTAGCATTTTATGAGGAACTAGTGGAGGGAGAAATCAGGTTAGCAAACATTACACAGGCTGATAAAGTGTTAAATATAGGTAGTGGACCTATTCCAGCGACTTCTATTCTTTTGGATAGAAAAACAGGGGCTAGCATTACATGTATTGATATAGATAAAAAAACTGTTGAGCAAGCAAAAAAATTTTTGAAGATGCTTGATAAGCATCGTATAAGAGTTGAGCAGGCAGATGGGACAAAATATGATGCCCATAGTTTTGATGTTATTTTTGTATCATGGGGTGTAAATAATCTATTTCAGATACTCAAAAATGTATCAGAGACTATGAAAGAGGATGCACGGATAGTGGTAAGACTGCCGAAATCTGAGAAGTTTCAAAAAAAACTTGAAGAAGAGTTTAAAGGAAAAATATGTATAAGAGATTTTTTATTTCACCCCTCATATAGTAACTCAAAATCGATTTTATTGGTCAAAAATACTAGATAACAAGATGAAAACATGGAAAAATTTATATACTGCCTCCTCCTAATATTGTTATGTATAAGGTGTTTTTTTATGGAAAAAAACGAGATAGACAAGGTAGAGAGTAAAATGTTTGTCAATGATTCAGAGATTATTAAAGAACTTTTTGATCATATAAGTGAGTTTAATATAGATATTGAAACTGTTGAAAACATGCCAGCTTTTAAAGATCATATTAATCTTTTTAGAGAACTCTAAAAATCTTTTTTTTCAAATCGATATACATATAAAACCAAAATATATTCCCATCTACGGCATAGGAGGTTTTTTATAGATGCGTGATCTTTCAAGGTTATTTTCAGATAGAGCAAAAAAATTTAGAAAATCTGAGATAAGAGAGCTGTTGAAAGTTACTGAGAGTCCTGATATTATTTCTTTTGCAGGTGGGTTGCCAAACCCTGCTACTTTTCCAGTTAAAGAACTTCAAGATATCTCAAGCTATGTTTTAAAAAACCATGGTAAGGAGGCTTTACAATATGGAACAACTGAGGGATATAAGGAGTTACGTAGGGTTTTAGCTGAGAGGGCATATAAGGATGGCATAGATGCGACAGAGGAAAATGTGTTAATAACTGGTGGTTCTCAGCAGGCCTTGGATATCATAGGTAAAATCTTTTTGGAACCAGGTGACACGGCCATAGTGGGTTTACCAAGCTATCTAGGGGGGTTGAATGCTTTTAGAAGCTATGAGTGTAACATGGTTGGTATACCATTGGATAAAGATGGTATAATAGTAGATATTTTAGAGGAAAAAATAAAGGAATTGCTTAAAAAGGAAGTGATACCAAAGTTTATCTATGTGATACCAACGTTTCAAAACCCTGCTGGTGTTGTATTATCAGAGAAGAGAAGGAAAAAACTTTTAGACATTGCGAAGGAGTATGATTTGCTTATAATTGAGGATGACCCATATAGCAAGCTTCGATACAATGGAGAATCAGTTAAACCAATTAAATCATTTGATGATGAGGGTTATGTTCTCTACATGTCTACTTTTTCAAAGATTCTTTCACCTGGTTTTAGGCTTGCATGGGTTATAGGAGATGAGGATATAATTAAAAAAATGGTTATTGCGAAGCAGGCTATGGATCTTTGTACAAATACGTTTACACAGCATCTAGCCTATGAGTTCATAAGAAGAGGTTCTCTTGATCTGCATATATTAAAAATAATTGAGATATACAAGCCGAAGAGAGATATTATGATAAAAAGTGTAGAGGAGCATTTCCCAGAGGGTTATAGTTGTAATAGGCCAGAGGGTGGTATGTTTGCCTGGGTGACATTACCTGAGCATATAGATACGGAGAAGATGTTTATAGAGGCGATAAAGGAAAAAGTTGCCTATGTTCATGGTAAAGCATTTCATGTGGATGGAAGCGGTGGGAATACAATGAGACTTAATTTCTCCTATCCGTCTAATGAGCAGATAGAAGAGGGGATTAAAAGATTAGCAAAGGTTATAGAGAAAGAAATGAAGAAAAAATGAAAAACAAGGTTTTAATCTCGATGCTCATTTTCTTACTGATAGATAGTGTTATATTTTTTTCAGGTTGCATAAATGAAAAAAATGTTTTTTATTTAATCAGTTGGAGTATAAAGGATGAAAATGGTTTTCCATCGATAGAGATAAATTTCAACTTATCAGATAGAGCTGATTTAAGGTTTTATGATCCAAGTGATCAAATTCTATATGAGAATAGTTTCGAAAAAGGGAGGAATACTACTGATATACCTCTATCCAGGTTTAGTAGGATGATATCAGTAGGGGGAGTGTTTTCATTGAAAGTGTTTGATGTTTTTAATAATAAAATATTTCAAAAAAGCTTTGACATTAGAGTGGGTAAAGCGGTTATCTCATGGTATAAAACAAGCTGGGTTAAAACCAGGGATGGCTTCTGCCTGGCAGAGTTGGATGTTAAGTTAATAAGTAATTCTAAAACACCGTTGTATCCTGACAATGCCATTGTGAGTATAGATGACATCTCAGAAAAAGTAAGATTGTTTTCTTCTTATTCAATTCCCCCATATGGTGTTTTAAATGTTGAAATACCCGTGTATTTTGATAATGTATCCAGTGGTAGGCATTCTTTAGGTGTTGTGATAAATGATGTTTTTAACAATGAGATTGCAAACTATTCTACCTCTCTCACACCATATGATTCCACTGTTGATGTTATTAGTTACACTTGGAGGTACAATGGTGGTCAGTATAGTATAAAAATACCGCGTTTGAATTTTTTATACAATTATTATCATCATAAAGAGAGGTTTAAAACAAGTGATTATACTTCTTATGTTATTGATGAAACAGATGATGAGTTTTTGAAACTAGTTTGCGCCAGGCTTGAAGGGGTTTACTCAGCTGATGATGATATAGATAAGATAGATTTTATAGCGTCTTTTATACAGAGTCTCCCTTATGCGAATGATAATGTAACAACCCCTTCAGATGAGTATCCTCGGTATCCTGTGGAGACATTATTTGAGAAGAAGGGTGATTGCGAGGATACCTCTATTTTAACAGCTGCATTATTATGCGAAATAGGGTATGATGTTTCTCTGATAAAATTTTCAGATCATATGAGCGTGGGTGTACACCTTGAAAACATAGGATATGTGGGTAAGGATTTTTATAGTAGCTCTAATGGGAAGAGGTATTTGTATTTGGAAACCACTGGTGAAAACTGGCCCTTGGGAAAGGCGCCATCTAATTATAGTAGTAGAAACGATGCTGTTGTTTACCCTATTTTAGCTAAGCCGTTGTTGACACATGAGTGGCAGGCTAAGCGGATAATAAGTGGTAAAACTGATATTGTACATGTTGATGTTGAGGTTGATAATATAGGGAGTAAAAAAGCTGATATTGTGCAGGTGGAGGGTGCTTTTTTTACAAATGAGAATATTCCTCTTAACCTTGTTAAAAGCAAGGTTTTTAGCGTTCCTAGCAATGTGAAGGCTTTGATATCTTTACAGTTAAATGTTCCTCATGGTGTCTCTACTGTTTTAAAGATCAGAGTTAGGTTAAATGGTGAAATCGTAGATGAATCTGTGTCTTCAGAAAACTTTTATTAAGAAACACCTATTAATATAGAAAAAATTATATAATATAATAGTAACAATTTTAATGTGAAATAATGCTAAAAGATATTTTCGATAAAACAGTCAAAGCCAGCGAGAGATATACTAAAAGATTCTTAGGTTTCACCACTAGTCTTGGTAATAATGCAAAAATCAGAAGAAAAAAAATTTTTAGAATCATTGGTATAATAATAGGTGTATCCTTGCTTTTAAGTATTCCCCTACTGTACCTTTACATCCTTCCAAATGTTCTTCTAATACCTGTGGGATTTGAGACAGATCTGGAGGGTTATACCAAGGTTTGGACAGTTATTAGTGGAGATGAAAAACATGATTCTATAATTAGAGGAAAAGTACTTAAGGTTGATAGTGAAAAAAAAGAAGCTTTAGTATATAGGGGGCTTTTAGATAAAAACACTGAGAAACCTATCAACATATTGTTTGACTTCCTAAATATTTCAGAATGGCTGCACATAGACGCTCATCTGAACAACTTACGCTTTTCAAGGATAAACGATGGATATTTTCTTGTACCAGGTACAAATATTCCTGGTTCTCCTATAGGAGAGGGTGATATAATAGATTATACTTTCGCTGAATCCTATGGTGTTAAAGGTGGCGAGGAAAAAACTCAAGTAAGAATGAAACTGAAAAATATTGGTAAAGAAGATGTTAATGGATTAACTCTCTGGATTTGGGAGGCAAGAGGAGAAAAAGAACCCATATATTTACATGGTCTCAATTTCTACATATCCTATATTGTGAGATTTGCTTTAGAACCATCCTCAGGGTATCCAGTTTATGCGTATATTAAATTTGATTTTTATTCGACTCCTAAAAATCTTATAGATATGCTAAAGGATGAAAGGGTTAAACTAGGTGATATTCTGAATAAAATTAAAAACAGATTTTTTGGGTTGTTCAAAAATAAACACACTAGAGAGGATATAAGGAGTATGGATTTATCCGAGATAGAAAGCAAAATTGATATAGACATGTATATCCATGTAGCTACACTTGATTTTGAAAGCTCTCAGGATTCACTTAACAAATGTGTATTAAAAGCTAAAGAAGCAAGATCTCTGGTTTTGCTTATAAACCCAGGTTTAGGATATATTCTGGGCATCCCTGGTTTTTTAATCCTAGTTGTAAGCATAGGTTCCAACCAATTGCTCAAACTAAAAAAACAGAGAAGGAAGTAAAATCTTTTATACCATAAGATCCTAATATATTTTTTGTGGGGTTAGGAGTAGGTGGACGGCTGACGGTGACCACATCCCTTGATGGAGAATTTCCATCTAAGGGTTAAAAAGTGGTCGCTGAGGAAAGTCCTCCCTCACTCTGGACCAGGGAACCACGCAAGTGGTAGGGGCGAGAGCCCCTGCAGAGGCACAGAAACGACACAGCTGGTGGATAATGCGATGATGTGCCATGGCACTGAGGTCTCTACCGGATTTGCTGAAACGGCCATCTGCCCCTGGAGCAAGCCCAAACAGTGGGATCGGCTGTCCAGACCGCCCACAGGTAGGGCGCATAGTAGAATGCCG
>Ga0164318_10006108_pt1 | contig 11668 bp, 12 predicted proteins | sample GuaBasSedimGuay9_FD_113734 | JGI IMG/M metagenome (GOLD analysis project Ga0164318, IMG submission 113734) | Subseafloor sediment microbial communities from Guaymas Basin, Gulf of California, Mexico - Guay9, Core 4571-4, 0-3 cm | ecosystem: Environmental > Aquatic > Marine > Hydrothermal vents... | reverse complement strand
CCAAAGGCCAACTTACGCTGGAGTTCTCTGACGTAATTCTAAAGTGATTTGTAGTCTATATTTTTATAGTTTCTTTAAAGTAGCTAATAAAAAATTCGTGAAATAAAAAATTTAGATTAGCCAGCTTTTCAGCCGGCACTTATTTTTCAAACCGTGGATCCCAAGATGTCACTATCACATAACCTTTACCCATTTGGGCTCTAGCTACGACTACTAACACTTTGGACCTTTCCAGACGTATTTTCTTTTTAAAGATCATAACGTCCAGTAATTTGATTGCTTCCCTCACCGCGTATACATACGGATCTGAGAAGACTCCCGAAAATCTCCCAACCAGTCTGTCAAAACCATGCTGAGTAAATTTCACCTCTTTACCTACAGCGCGGGACAATTCCCTACTCGCTGTTTCAAATTTTTGGGGTTTTGTAGTTCCCATAACTATCCTTTAGAATTATACTCGCCTTTCCCACTTCACTTTTATATGTGTTCAGGGAGTGTGCGGCATAATTCTAAAGATTTAGGGTGGTCTGTGCCTACTCCTTTCTATCCTATTAGGATATTGCTACGTTTAACCTCCAGCTTGAGGGATCTTACTTCCGTCGCAACGACGTGAACGTCGTTGCTTCTGGATTGTAGAGCTTCCTGGTGAAGGAAGCTCCACATGCTATCCTCATGTCCTCCACCAGGGAACTATCCTCCCAGTTCAAATCCACCTTGGTGAAGATGAAATCTATATCTCCGTCTGACAGCCCGTTTGTTATGAGGGCGTATCTAACTACGTCCTCCTTTGCCGATCGGCCATTATGGTTGAATACCCAACCTAACGACCTGTCCAGGTGCTTTGCACCTGTGAAGGTCGTTAGTTCTATTCCCGCTTCCCCAATGGTGACTCGAGTGGGTGTTAGCCCACTCAACATCATGTTGATTACTTCTATTTCTCTTGTTGTTGCTTTCATAAAAGTCCTTTATTTGTGATAGCTTATATTATGATGAAGCTATTAGAAAGTCGCAACGTATAATGTTACTCTCTCTATTTTATATATTTTTATACAAAGATTGAGTTATTCTAAAGGAATGAATTTACTATATTTTTATAGTTTCCATCTTCCAGCTTCTATCTAGAATCTAACGACAGGAAAAGCGGGCTCTTTCGAGCCGCTATCTGTAGTTAGACGAAGTCACCCGCTGATGAATTCGATGGTGTTGAACCTTCTGAGTTTATCGCGAATACGTGATAAAGACCAGCGGATGCGTCTGTGATAGTCAATGGAGAATCGACTCCAACTGCTACTATACCATTTGCATCGTATAATTCATAACTAGGAGCTGGGTAACCAGTTGCCTCCGACCAGGTAAAGGTTATCTGATCTTCTTCTGCAGTTGTTGCTGTAAAATCAGTTATTGCTGATGGTACCGTAAGTGCTGTCAAACCCTCACCACTATCTGTATTAGATAGAATTTCGTTAAGTACTTCTAAACCAGCTGTGTCAAACGTAGTATTAACTGCGATAACGTGGTACGTCTCTGTTCCAGTAACTTCTAAGATATATCCAGAATTAATTCTCTCTTCTAAGAGTCCAGTTGAATCATGTAATTCGTAAGTAGGAGTGGGATAACCCATTGGATTATGCGACCACTTAAACGTTATTTGATTCAATTGATTCTCTGTTGCCGAGAAGTCAGTAATTATGCTTGGGACTGATCTTGCTAGAACATGCTCCAGTGGTAGAGTTGCAGCTTCTGGAATTAACGATATTGGTGTTGGTGGTAGTAAAACCAACGATGTTACTATTGAACTCTCTATTGTTGCGAATGGGGTATAAGACCGACAAGCTGGGCAGAATATTAGTCCATCTTTAACTGGACTAAAGTTTACCGTTGATGCTGGAGATGTTATTGGATGACTAACCGGTGGGGTAGATCCATCATATGGGGCTTGGATTGGATCAGTTCTGTCAAGAATAGGTGGTTCCGTTGGAACATAAGAGGCGCCAGTATAAACTAAATTCTTTGTTTTTGATACAGCATAAACTGCTGGATCAAATAACTCTCTCCAACTAAATTCAGGCATATTGTCATATCGACTTTCTAGTTCAACTTGATAACCACAAGCTGGGTCAGTACAGTAAATATGCTCTTCTGTATTCATTCGGATAATATTATCAAGAACTCTGAGCGGCATATTATCACAATATCTTCTCTCTTCACCAAAAGGAGAAACCATATGAACTGGATCACCAACCGATAGTGGAATTGTGACTGTATGGGGGGTAGGCGTAGCCAGTCCATCTGTAGGTGTGCTTCCATTCGCCCCAAACGTAATTATCTGTGGTTTAGGTTCGATCCATAACGTATCAAATGTTCCGGTACTAGCGTTATAGTTAGTTACCATAGTAAACTTACCAGCTGTTGGTTGGGTACCCGGTGGCCTAACGTAGTCTCCAGTCTTTCTTAAGAAATCTCTCCATCTCTGATCTATTTTAGTATCGTCATCGATACCGTAAGCTAGTAGAAGATCTGGATAGTTTTTAAATTGTGCTTCCATACGAAGTAGTGCCATATTTGTCCTTTATGGGCGACGCCCGTTATAATTTTATCTTTTGTTTAAAGAATATTCCTAGAGTCGTTCTTTAACATCTGGTATACTAGATCTTTTATTTTGAACATATCCGCTTGTTGGATAATTTTAATGAATATCTCATTAAAGAAGTTCTGTTTTTGAATATGCTCGTCTAATAATGCAATGTTCTCTTCAACTAAATTCTTCTTCGTTATCTTCTCAAAATGTCTTAATGTATCTACAAAGCTGTCGATCTGTAGAGCATTCGCCTGTAGTTCTTCAATTACCGCTTCTCTTAATAGAATTAAATTATTCTCTTCTCGGAGAAACTCTTGTGCGTCGTAATTATCAAATATTTCTAGTTTTCTAAAAACGGTTTTGATTATCTCATATGGTAATAAATACATCACAAAATTAATTATCTTAAGCATAAACAATCTTTTCTCGGCACTAGATTCAAACTTACTGTTTAAATGTTCGAAATCTATATCTAGGTAGATTTCGTCTAGTTCTGTTAACCAATTTTCAAATGTGTTTGTATACCACCACTCAAATTCCCCATCTACCATATCGATAATATCATGCTCAAAGGTTTGAAAGTTGAAGTCTCTAAAATTATAATCTTGTATATATTTAAAGTCTGTTGCTAATAAAACAGCCTTATTCTCCTCTGGTCTTACCTCTTTGATGGTTGTACTTGTTCCATCGTCAGTGTTCATGTAAAATTGTATCACTATTTTCCTTTACGTATTGTATTTAATAATATATTTAGATAGTTGCTAGAATAAAGCTAGCAACTATCTAAATATATTATATAATAAAAAAATAAGAGCCTACCCGTTAAGGTAAGTCTCTTTGTCTTCTTTACTCAAGAGCGGTGCTTTCCTTATTGGGTCTAATCTTGTTCTGATTATTATCCCTTTAGTTCGCTCTTTCTTTTGATGGTTCGTATACATGTGAACCAGTTTGTTTGAAAATTGCTTTTGGCCATTGGTGAAGGTAGAGATCATGTTTACTCTGGATCCTGGTTGTGTTCTGGATCCATTTAAATCATGAGTTTCGGAAGCAAATGGGCTCCAAACAACTGATTTGCTCGTTCTGCATCTTGAACCATCTTTCATATACTTATAGAACACTTTAAACTGTGTTGCACCAATCCCCGACGTTCTATTAGTAATACTAACTACAGTTTCCTGAATTGGCTGTTTTAACACTTCTAATCTATCCAACATGGCACTAATATCAGTGAGTGATAGTTTTCTACTCTCTGGCATCTGTCCTGGGTGGATATGAAACTTCTTCGTACACGTATCAAGAGTACGAAGAACCGTATCCGTTGTTCCAATTGTCCTCGGAATAAAGCCTTGGTTGTTTTCCGTGTTTTCAAAGTTACCACTGAACTCCCTAACAGAAGAAATACTGGTCCCAAAAGCACTTCTTACCTCAACTATATTATAGAAATCTCTCTCTATCTTTATCTCCCTAGAGGGAGAGTCGAATAGATTTTCGTGATTTCTATCTTTCGCTATTTTGCGAGCTACTGCTTTCCAGTTAGTACCGGCAGTTGGAATAATACCAACAGATAAAGCAACTCGTCTCAATTTTAAAGCAGTCATATTATCTCCTTGGGCCTCTCGGCCTTCGTGTCATTAGATCATTATCGGGGTTACCAGATAATAAAGACTGTTTGATCAATCAATTCTTCGTCTTCAATTTATATATTTTTATAGTTCTTTGATGTTATTCTAAGATGCCTTTTTCTCTAAAAATTTATTAATATCTTCTATAATTTTTAATAGAGTCTCGTCTTTATATTTAGGGCGTTTTGGAAGAATTTTTCGTCTTGGGTATGTTTCGAAGTAATGTCTTCTTATTTTATCCCAGTCTTGTTTAGTAACTTTCTTTAATTCCGGAAGTTGGTTAATATTGTCATCTACAAAAATAGCGGTATACTCATTTTTATCATGGGATTTAATTATTTTTCCATTTTGTTTTAAAGATTCAGTTATTGTTGATTTAGATACTTTTTTATTTTTAGCATGAAATTCTTTTCGGTATCCTTCGAAAACTGTTTTACCATTTACAGTAACTCGAATCCTTTTTGAATTCTTTCCTATTAAATTAGAGTTACTTTGAAACTCTTTTTGAGTAACATAAACTAACTCCATGTCTTTGGTAATATCTCGTGCCGGAACCATCCCTTTTTCGGATGGTAAACTAAAGTTATTCGGTTTACCCGACCCTATCGACCACCCTATATTTTTAGTAAGAAAATCTTTTTGCTCTAATTCCGTTAAAAAATATTTTTTTGTACCTTCGTGATTCACAAAATATTTTTTTATACCCTTGGTTGGGCCTTGTAACTTCCATCCTGGATACTTATATAGATCTTCCTTGTATATAAATTTATACTTTTCATCTTTAAATATAGATATTTTTCCGGTATTGTTTGTAACTTTTCTACCAAGTTCCCAAGTTGGGTAATCTTTTACCCAAGTTTCTTTTTTCATCTTTAAATCATGTGTGCCATCTGTAACCCAGACTGTATCTTTATTTCCTGAAAAGCCTAGATACCACTCTGGGTTTTCAATAATATATTGAGCCAATTGGTGGGTGGGCAATAGTTTATTATTCTTACCATCTGTTGTCCATTTTTTTAACCAACCAATTTCTTGACCTTCCTCTAAACTTTCAACTAAAAAATTATCTTGACCGTCGTTTGCCTCAATATGTTTTGGGGAAGAACCATACCACCAAAGACCTGTTTTTACTAAAGTTGTTGCTTTTGTTGGTGGTAATAATTTATTTTTCTTTCCATTAGTCACCCTTCTTTTCCCAGTTTGGTCACAATAATCCATATTTTTAAAATCTTTAGGGTATATTTTTTCGTATGTTTCTGGTTCTGCATAATATCTATTAAAAATACTTTTATTATAATATGGTTTGTAGCCGGTCTCTTTATCCTTTTGTAAAACATTTCTATCAATCTGTTCTTTTACTTCTAAGTAACCAGAGTCACCTCTTGTTTTACATAGATGTAAAATTGTTCTTTTAAAATTATGACTTCCAAACCTATTAACGTTTTCTTTTATCCAATCAGATGATCCATAATAGGTACCCCAATCAGATTCATTTCCATATTTATCAATAAATATTTTTTTACCTATATAATACTTTGGAGACGTCCCATCTTCCTCCAAATTTAATCTTTCAATTAAATAAACAAAACTCACAAATTCTGGTATTAAATTAGTAAACGGTTCCTTGTTGTAAAACCACATTCTTGTCCTTTTTAATTAATATTTTTACAGTTGTTACGAAATCATCTTTACTAAATTGCTCTCTGTCTATATAGTTCGTGTCTTGAAGTAGTTCTTTTAATACTGATCTATAATCTTTTTGCACTTTATCTCCAATTATTAAGTTGTAAAATCTGTTTTCTTATCTATTCCTAATTTGGTAAAAAGTTTTTTATCTAGTTTACCTATGATGTGGGAACCAACAACTGCTCCTGTTCCTAGAAGACCGGCAGCAGCCGGTGCGGTCCATTCCTCAGGTAAGTCCATACCGTAACCGGCGGCGGCTGCCGCGGCAGCCGCCGTCGCTACCCCTTTTGCACCAAACCCGGCATTAAGGGTATTTAAAAAATATCTCTGCCCCAGATTTTTATGATCGTACCCAAAGGCCTCTTCTAATAATATATCTATCTTACTTAATGCTTCTTTTGTCATAAACTGATCCTTTTAAATTATTTGTGTAACTGTCTCTGGTATTAGTGGTTTATCTATTTTTGTATAGATATGTGGAATATATGAAGCATATTGATTTTTATTACCTCGTCTTAAATTAAACTCTAACCAGTAATCAAAGTTTTCTTTTATCTTTTTAATATAAGGGTGAGTTGAGTAATTTCTAGAGGTTAGAGCTGGGCTGATCATATGCTTTACATACTTATCTTTTAATGCCGTGTATTCCATTTTAACCTTATGGTATTCTTCTTTTACTTCTTCGTAGTATTTATCGTCTTTTATAGCTCTTTGTCTATCTATACCCGCTTTTTTAAAGGCGTTATCGAAAGAGTTCCTTCTTGTATATTGTAAATCATCTGGAGTACTTGTCATCCTTATCTCTCCTGGAAAGGCGGAGATATTCTTCGGTATAGATATTTTATATTCGTATAGCGTTCCTTGACCCCAGGCCTTAAATCCATATGATCTATAATTCTGTATTGTCTCTTTAGTTAACCGACTTGGTAATAGAGAGACGGTTTGGTTATATTTTTCTGGATCACTTGCTTGTTCTGGTGCTGGTAACCCTAGCATCTTTCTATTCTTTACCTCGGTAAATTTTTGACTACTATAATGGTAAACATATTGTTGATCATCTGGATCATGTCTGTCTTGAAAATTCATTATGTCCCTTATTTTTAATACATATCTTTTATTGAATCAGCCAGTGAATTAATTGAATATTCTTGGTCCTCTGGGTACTCTTTATCATTCCATAGATTATTTTTAAAGTCAGATTTTTGCGCATCTATTGTATCTATATTTTCTTCTTTTTGATCACTTGCTTTTAACCACGCATCTCTAAGCTTATTTCTTTCTGGGTCTTCAAGATTACGTTGCTCAACTTTCATAAAGTTATCAAATAATTTATCCGAATCATTTGCTATTTTTTCTTCGGGACTACTAGAATAATATTGATTATTGGGGTCAAAATTTTTATTAGCTAGGAATCGACCCATTGCTACATTATTATCATTTATATCATCTGGGTCCATCCCAGTTAACTCTTTAATATACTCGCGCTCCCCAGAAACATTTCTAAAGTTGCCAGTATTAGTGCCGATTAATCCCTCTTTTATCTCAGGAACATGACCATAATCATTTAACCACCTATTTTTTAGATTAAATTCATTGACCAAAACAGCTGGACCATTATGATTAGATACGTTAGTCCTTCCAAATCTGGTCAATTGCATTAGATTAGCTGCATTCGATTGGTTTAATTTGTCAGTTATATATTCATTATTAAAAAGTCGATTATATAAAGTAGATGGGTTTTCGTTTTCATAGTCTTTTAAAAATTCGATGTCCTTTCTCTTACCATCTAGAGCTTCGAATCCCTCATGTGCATTTGATACTAAAGCATCAGTTGCTTTAACTATATGGTTATCTGCTAGCGGGTTTCCTGGTAAGTAAGGCCCAACCATAGAAGGAACCAATTTAGTACCGGAATTGAGATTAATATCCCCACCACTATAAAGATCATGTTTCAATGTTTTGATTAAACCATCTGCTTTTGACATCCCTGTATATTCTGAATGGTTAGGCCGAAAACTAGCTCCACCTGGAGAATAATTTTGGCCCAGGTTCTTAAATAGTATTGTTCTGTTCCCAACCTTTTCTACACCTTCAAATTGATCCAAAATACCATCAACGTCTTTATTCATTTTATCATTAGAGTATAAAGGATTATCGTAGGTCTGCCCTTTTAAAGCCATTTGTGGATCAGATCTTGATCCACCGATGACCTCTTCTATTAATTTCTTAATTTTGATTTCCACGCTCATTTTATCTCCCTTGTAATTCTACTTCTATCTCTCTTATATCTTCTTTGACTCGATCAATATCTTCCTGATCATCACCTCTATTTATATATTCTTCTAAGTCTTCTTTGTGGTGACTCAAAAGTAACTCTAACTCTTCCTTAGAATTATCCGGATAGTCATGGAACTCTTTCTCTCTGGCCCCACGCGAGTTGAAAACGTCTGCTTCTGCTAGTAATTTGTCTATTTTGAGTCCTGTTTCGTATGTCATTATATCTCCTTTAAATCAATGTTTTTTTATTTTATGCGAAGTCCAATCTGGGGTTTCGACCAGCATATCAGAATCCATGTTATCTTCTTTGTGTTGCTCTATTTTATTAATCATATTAAGGTATTCGTTATTGTAGTGTTTTGTATCTAACGAATGATTATTTTTAATCGTATTGACGTGATATTTAAATGCTTCATGATTATTCAACGCATCTATAGTACTCTGATCGTACCCTTCTCCTGATTGTTGAATTAAATGTTGGCCTAGGTTTAAATTTGATTGGTTCTTAGCTATGGTTGCGTCTAGATATTTTGGTAAAATTTTTAAATCTAATCCATTTTTACTGTACGCGGTTTGCTCTAATTTATCATATATACTCTCTAAATTTTTTGATGACTTTTGTATATCGTTGTAAATCTTACCAACGTTATCATGACGAACCATTAATTTTTCCGGAGAAATTTGTTGATGTTCTGGATGATAATTGGATCCACCAAATCCAAAAAATTCCTCTAGTAATTTACCTATTTTGATTTCGATTGACATTGTTTTTCCCTTTTATTTTTTTTGATTGGTTAGCTGGCTAAATTAAAAAAGCAGTTTGCTGTTTGCTAGCAAACAGCAAACTGCTTCTAAGAAGCAAACCATTTTTAAAGTTGTGGTTCTAACATTGCTCCTCTAAAGAAGGTTTCGACCAATTGTTTCGCTTTAGCTCCACCAGACTCTAATTTGATATCAGCTACTTTTGGCATCTCGCCTGTTTTTAGAACATGCCTAGTTAGTTTTTGATTACCTTCTTTATTATCTGAACGAAGGCCATGGAATTCTTTAAACATCAAACCTGGCTCCTTAAATGACATTGCAAAGACGTCATAGAGTCCAAACTTAATCGCTCCCGCCCCTTCTCTCGTTCCGGACCGTCCTTGACCTGTAGTGAACTGCTTCTTAGCAGCCATTGAACCACGGGCTCCTGACATTGCTTTTGGAAAGTGTTCAAGATATATAACCGGCATTATTCCGACTGGGACTGCTTTCTCAGTTATCATATTATCTTCTTCTGGTATTCGAATTTTCTCATTCAGAGGAATCCCTAAAGCGTTAGCGGCTTCCTGTATATGTTGAATAGTAATCTTATTCTTATGAGGCGGAACAAGTAAGGGAAACGCAGGTCTATTTAAAGGATCAGAATTCTTTATATACTTAACTATCTCTCCTTTGCTTTTTGAGTCAAAGAAAGACATAGTCTCGTTAATTAAAAACTGATCTTTACTCGCGTCCATATAAGAGAATATTTCTAATAATAATTTTCTAATATTATCTACATTAGCTTCGGAATTCATTGCTTTTATCTTTTTATTTAAAAAATAAACTACTTTACCGCTGTACATTAATAACAAGATACTAATATTCTTTCTAGATACAATCGATAGTGGGGTAGGGATAAATTCAATCTCTAATTTAGTATCGACTGCTACTGGTTCTAGTCCTTTTGGAATCATATACTGAATGGTTCCTTTACCACCCGTCGCCGCCAAAGTAAATTTAGCACCATGATCAATTTTATTTTCTTTCTCTATATAGACTTCGATAACAGCACCCTCAAATTGATTACCATTTACAACATGGCCGCCAACTTTTAGTATCTCCGTATTTTCGATACTTGAGATACAATCGATGTATTCTTCTTGATCATGTTTTACCAGTAGGCACTCTTTCTGTCGCTTTTCTATATCTTTAGTAATTTTTACCCACTCTGTTAAGATAACTGGGTCTACATTTTTATCATTCAATTTTATAATAATATCTTTAATCTTTCCACCAGATGATCTATATTTGGTAAACTTACCGCTAAACTCTACCCCGGATAAAACATCATCACCATCATCATCCTCAGTCTCAAAACCTTCTATAATATTATCGGTGTTGCCTGTAAAAGTAACCAGAATATCTCCTGGTTTTGTATCTGTTTCTTTCCGCAAATTAAAGTCTACAATTTTTGAACCAATTGGTATCATAATTAATATCTTTTCGTGAATAACATTTTTATATTTTTCAACAACGTTATCCGTTACAACCCAACCATCCTCATAATTCATTCCTCTATATCCCATTTGAGCAACAACTAGATTTTTACCAGCCGTTAATTTTCCAGTTTTTAAACTAGAGGTAGCTGCCATAATATCCCCAGTTTTTAACTTCTGTCCCTCTTTAGCAAGAATGATATATTTTAATGGAAGATAAATACCACGCTTAGTTCTTGATCTACCATCCCTTATATCATATTTAGTTTGGGTTCCATCCTGATTATATACTAAGATTTCCGTTTTAGTAATTTTTTTTACGTGGCCGTTCTTCTTAGATTTAATTGCAAATCTATCCGAAACTAAATGCGGAATTATTCCCTCAAATCCAGTTTGAACAAGAGGTTCGTCTCCATTCTCTATCTGGGTAAATTGTCCAAATTGTTGGTTACCCATGACCCGTCTAGTAGTATCATCATATTCGTAAAATGGTTGTAGTGATTCCGTAGTTGAAAGAAGTTCAAATGGATTAATGTCGTTGGTAAATGCCTTTGGCATGATGCTTCCAAATCTATCTCCAATCGTAGCTTTATTCGCTAGTGTTTGGTTTGAACCAATTCCTCCATACTCGTTCGTGCTTACTGGAGCAATAACCCCATAGTACGATCTGTTTAAATCTCTATTTGCTAAAACAATTTGCTGACCTTTTGGGTTACCAACTCCAGTTTTAGTTATCTTTGTGGATAACATTAATTCTTCAAGTGGGTTCGTCGTTTTAGTATATTGTAACATACCCGATTCCCCCAACTTAGTGACTATCTCATAAGGATGTAAATTAATCCTGTTTGTATCAGAATCCTGCGCGTTCTTTATATTACGCACACTACCCAAAGCTTGATGAACCATCTTATAAGCGGTATGTGATACCGCTTCGGCCATACGAATACGTTGGGTGCTTAAATCAGAATGATCTTGTACAACTCCATTTAATAACATTTCTGGAATATAATTTCCAAAGAGTTCCATAATATCATGCGGTATATTATACATCTTTAAAATTTTTACCGTTGTGAGATCAATAAAGACTTCTTTATGTTGTCTCAACATACCAGCAAATGCCTCTCCTTTTAGAGCAAACCACTTATTATAAAGATCAGGACTATCTAATTCTTCTTTCGTTGCCGGAAAAGATATTTTCATTCCATCTTTAAGTCCGTTGATCATATACTCATCTCGAACACCACTAGTGAAGATAGACAGATATT
>Ga0164318_10006107_pt1 | contig 11671 bp, 9 predicted proteins | sample GuaBasSedimGuay9_FD_113734 | JGI IMG/M metagenome (GOLD analysis project Ga0164318, IMG submission 113734) | Subseafloor sediment microbial communities from Guaymas Basin, Gulf of California, Mexico - Guay9, Core 4571-4, 0-3 cm | ecosystem: Environmental > Aquatic > Marine > Hydrothermal vents >... | reverse complement strand
TTCAGTCGTTACGGCGAGATTTTTCAACTGCCCTACGGGAATATTTTCCCTTTCCGAGAAAACCTTTACCTAGATTTTGTTATCGAGGGGGTAGGTACTAAAGTTCTTGTCGCACAGCTGGCTGAAAAATACGACACTATTGGAATTGACGGTGTAGCCATGGCTGTTAATGATGTTATACGTTCAGGTGCTAGACCGCTGGCGGTTGCTGATAACATTCACGCGCAGATATCAGATCCCGCGTTGGTTAGGGAGTGGATGAAGGGGATAGTTAAGGGTGCAACGGAAGCCGAATGCGTAGTGCCGAGTGGTGAAATAGGCGACGTAGCGGAGTTAATTAAGGGCTTGGTGAAAGGAAAAGGTTTTGACATGGTTTTCGCTTCCATTGGAGAAGTTTCAAAGGAAAAGGTAATCACTGGGAGAAACATAAAAAAAGGCGATGTAATTATAGGCTTGCGAAGTTCTGGAATTCACAGCAACGGTGTATCGCTTGCAAGGAGAATTCTGTTCAAAAGATGGGATGGAAAATATGATCCTTATGACGTACCGGAAGGTCTGGATAGAGAAGTGGTTTATGAGGTTTTGGAACCCACGAGAATTTATGTTAAGCCGCTCTTGAGAGTTGCGGAGGAGGTTGAAGTGAAGGCTGCTGTGCACATAACTGGTGATGCGTATTTAAAGTTTGACCGTTTAACAAGGTTTTCGGAGAACATAGGTTTCGAGTTTGACAATTTTAAGCCTCAGCCCATTTTTGGTTTGATTCAGAGAACAGCGTCTGAACTTGGTGGAGTGATAACGGATGAGGAGATGTTCAAAACTTTTAACATGGGATGGGGATTCGCTGTAATAGTGAATGAAAACGACGAGGATGAGGCAGTGAAGGTTGTAGAGAAAAACGGGGTTCAAGCTGAACAAATAGGACGGGTAACGGAGAGCAAAGGCATCAGAATATTCTACAAGGACAAGAAAATCATTTTGAAATAACTTTTGCTTTATAATTGATGAAAGCGTTTAAATCTTTTAGAATTCAAACTTAGCCTATGAGATACCGCTTAAGAATAGAAGTTAGTTTAAAACCTGGACATAGCGATCCTGAAGGTGAGACCACAGCACGTCTGTTGAAAGAGCTGGGTTATAAGGTTGAAAGGGTAAACGTCAGCAAAGTCTACAGGGTGCTTTTAGAGACTGAAACAAGAGAAGAAGCTGAAGAGAAGGCTGAGGAGATGTGTAAGAGGCTTCTGGCGAACCCAACGAAGGACAATTATATGATAGTGATCGAGGAAGAGAGATGACTGCGAGGCTTTTTATCCGCAGGAAAACGTCTTTTCCACTGTTTGAGGTGAACTTGCTGGAGGCGACTGATGAGCAGCTTCTTGAGATAAGCAGAGAGATGGGTTTAGGCTTAAATGTGCAAGAGATGACGGCTGTTCGAGAGTATTTTAGGAGTAGAGGGCGAAATCCGACAGATGTGGAGCTTCAAACGATTGGGCAGACGTGGTCTGAACACTGTTTTCACAAAACCTTCAAAGGTAAAATAAAATTTAACGGAAAAACAATTGACAGCCTCTTTAAGACCTATATTAGAAAAGCCACGGCGGAAATCAATCCAAATTGGTGCTTCTCGGTTTTCGAAGATAACGCTGGAATAGTGGAGTTTGATGAAAAATATGGAATAGCGATTAAGGTTGAAACCCACAATCACCCATCAGCCGTCGAACCTTTCGGCGGTGCAGCCACAGGAGTCGGCGGAGTAATCCGTGATGTGTTAGGGGTCTGGGCTGATCCAGTTGCGTGTACAGATGTACTGGGTTTCGGTCCCCTGAATTATGATTATGAGAAGCTGCCGTCGGGTGTTAAGCATCCGAAGTATGTGTATATGGGTGTGGTGGCTGGAATCGGAAGCTATGGGAACAACATGGGAATTCCCACAGTGAACGGAGCCATATATTTCGACGAGAGTTACGTTGGAAACGTTGTTGTTTACTGCGGATGTGTGGGGTTGCTTCCGCTGGAAAAGTTTAGGAGAAACGCAAAACCCGGTGACATCATAGTTTTGGCTGGAGGAAAGACGGGGAGAGACGGTATTCACGGTGTAACCTTTGCGTCGGCAGAGCTAACAGAGAAGTCTGAAGAGGTTTCCAGACCAGCGGTTCAGATAGCAAACCCCATTGAAGAGGAGAAACTGAAGAGAGGAATAATCAAAATCAGAGATTTGGAGCTTGCGTCTGCGATAACAGATTTGGGAGGTGGAGGCTTGTCATCGGCGGTTGGAGAGACAGCCAAGAGATTTAACTTCGGCGCCGTCGTTGAGCTTGAAAAGGTTCCTTTAAAATATCCTGGTTTGGCTCCCTGGGAAATTTACATCTCAGAATCCCAAGAAAGAATGCTCTTATCCGTTCCTCCTGAAAACCTCAAGCGTGTTTTAGAGATTTTTGAGGGAGAAGACGTTGAAGCTACAGTTATTGGAAGATACACAGATGATAAAATTTTAAGAATTTACTATCAAGGCGAGAAAGTTGCAGAGTTGGAAATCTCCTTCTTGTTCAAACCGCCTAAGACTTTGAAAATCGCTAAGTACAAACCAGCAGAATTTGAGGAGCCATCGTTTCCAGAACCAAGCGATCTAACCGAAACACTGCTGAAGCTTATGGCTTCACCGAACATCGCAAGTAAGGAAAGTGTCATACGCACATACGACCACGAGGTGAAAGGAAACACCGTGCTGAAGCCTTTGCAAGGGGAAAACGCTGGTCCAAATGATGCAGCGATAATCAAGCCCTTGGAAGACTCATGGAAAGGCATTGCGGTTTCATGCGGGATGAACCCCAGCTACGGAAAGATTGACAGTTATTGGATGGCTGCCTCAGCGATAGATGAAGCCATAAGGAACAACGTGGCTGTCGGTGGTAGAAGAATAGCCTTGCTTGACAATTTCACTTGGGGCAACCCTGAAAAACCGGAAAGACTGGGCAGTCTTGTGAGAGCTTGCGAAGCTTGCTATGATTTCGCAAAAACCTTTGACACACCGTTCATTTCGGGGAAGGACAGCCTTTACAACGAATCACCCCTTGGACCGGTTACACCGACGCTTTTAATCACAGCCTTAGGCATAGTTCCAGATGTTCGTTCAGCTGTTTCCATGGATGTTAAAGCTCCAGGGGACACAATTTACATTGTTGGAAAGACCTTTCAGGAGTTGGGTGGCTCAGAGTACTACAAACTGAACGGGTTAACCGGAAAAACGGTGCCAAAGGTTAGAGGCGACCAAGCCAAGGAAACTTTCAAGGCTGTCACAGAGGCGATAGATCTAGGCTTGATTAAGGCTTGCCACGACTTGTCTGAAGGTGGCTTAGGCGTGGCTGCCGCGGAGATGGCTTTCGCAGGCGGTTATGGAATGAAGCTTGACTTGCGAAGGGTTCCGCGGGAAAATTTGAATCGCAACGATTTTGTTCTTTTCTCAGAGTCTAACAGTCGTTTTCTGGTGGAGGTTTCAGAGAAAGCAAGAGAGGAATTTGAGAAGCTTATGGAAGGCAGAGTCTACGCTGCTATAGGCGAGGTTGCAAAGGTTCCACGGCTAATAATCCGTGGATTAAAAGGGGAAATCGTTGTAGACGCCTTGCTCAGCGACTTGTTGCAAAGCTGGAAACAAACGTTAAGCAAGGGGGTTTAAAGGTGAAAAGAGAAGAAATAAAAGTCTGCATTTTACGGGTGGGTGGAACGAACTGCGACGCTGAGACAAGACGCGCCTTTCAAGAGCTAGGGGTTCAAGCCGAGGTAGTTCACGTGAACGATGTGGTGAAACGTAGAAGCCTTCTTGAATTCAACGCTTTGGTTTTTCCAGGCGGCTTCTCCTATGGTGATTATGTGCGAGCCGGAGCCATATGGGCTAAATGGATGCTAGCCAAACTAGGCGGAGAGCTGAAAACATTCGTTGAGGAAAACCGTCCGATTCTAGGGATATGTAACGGTTTCCAAGTGCTCGTTGAGACTGGTTTGTTGCCAGGTTTTGACGGAATAAGCCCCTATCCAGAGGCAGCCCTAGCCACGAACCTTCCACCCGGATACAATTGCCGATGGGTTTACTTGAGACATGAAAACAACGGAAAATGCGTTTTCACAAGGAAAATTCCCAAGGGAAAGGTTTTGCGGATGCCAGTTGCACATTCGGAAGGAAGGTTCATGTTTGCGAAGGAAAAGGAAAAACGATTGCTGGAGAGACTTTACGAGAACGACCAGCTTGTCTTCAGATACTGCCACAGAAACGGTGATTACGCGAATGGAAGTTTTCCAACGAATCCGAACGGCTCCTTCCACGACATAGCTGGCATATGCAATCCGGAAGGAACTATATTCGGTTTGATGCCGCATCCGGAGAGAGCCTTCTACTGGTGGCAGCAGCCAGACTGGACCAGACAACGGTGGATGCCGCAGTATAGTGATGGAAAACTGATTTTTGAAAGCTTAATCGATTATTTAATCGAGAAGTTTTAGGTCTTTGATGTAGGGAAGTCCCGTCCGCGCTCCCATCTTCATTATGCATTTTGAAGCGACAAAATTGCCTATTCTGCCGCAATCATAAAGATTTTTGCTTTTGATTAAACCGTAAAGGAAACCTGCACAGAAGGCGTCGCCGGCACCTGTCGTGTCCACAACGTTTACTTTAAAGGCTTCTATGTGGTGGTTTTCTTTACCGTCTGTCACGTAGCATCCTTTGCTGCCTAGCTTAACAGCGACTATTTTTACACCTTTTTCAAGTAGAAGCTCAGCGTTCTTTTTGTAATCGATTTTTCCTGTTAAGATTTCAAGTTCCTTAGCGTTGGGCATTGCAACAAAAGTCTTGGTTAGGATTGGTTCCAACGCTTTCAAACCTTTTCTTGCGTACAGCTCTCCCATGTCTAAGCTTATCTTCACGTTTTCCGGAAGAATCTCTACAAGTTTTTTCTGTGCTTGGAATGGTTTATCTCCAACAAAAGATGTTAGGTGTAAAAATTTTGTCTGAAAAGCGTATTCCTTGCTTATTTCTTCAAGCTCCAGCGTGTCGTTCACGCCTGGGTCAACGTATAACGCTCTTTCACCTTTTAAGTCTACGAAGCCCATGACTGTTCCGCTTCTCCCTTGTTTTGTGATTATTATACCTTTTGTGTCAACTCCTTCTCTGCGGAAGTCTTTAAGCAGCAGCTTGCCTTCTCTGTCGTTGGCTACCTTTCCTATAAAACCCACTTTGCAGCCGAGTCTTGCCAAGCCTACTATGGTGTTGGCTGCTGAGCCGCCACATGCTTCCTCAAAGCCTGTTACGAAGCTTTCCTCTTCAGCCCTAGCGATTCTATTAACCTTGAAGAGTTTGTCGACGTTTAAGGCGCCGAATCCTACTACGTCGAAGCTGGTCATGGGAACAGCTCGCGTAAGTAAATCTTGTATGGACCGAGTTTACCACCGTAGTTTCCGGCTGAAACCTTCACAACATCTTTAACGTCTAGAACAGCTTTTATTCCAGCTTTCATGGCTTTTTTCACGGCTTGCATCGAGAACCCGTTAATCACTATTTCTGGGATGTAATTCACGCCTCTCGGAACCTTTGATTTCTTGCCGAGCTTCCGCCTCAAGGAAGGACAGTACGGATGGTTTGTTGTGGGTCCTATCCACGGATAACGGGTTTCAGGTTTTGAGCCTGCTGAGCAGACATCAAAGGGTGTTATGACCCCTTCAACTTTGCTTATTGCATTTAACGCTTTTTCTCCAGCCTCCTTCACAGCTTCTTTTGTTTTGCAGAACATCCAGAAGTTTGCACCCATCACGCCGTGGGCGTAGCCTATGTAACGCTCAATTATGAAATCTGGAACCATTATGGGTACGATGATAACCGTGCGCTTGAAACGTTTTTCAACCCATTCGTAACCGTCTCCACAGTGTCCAACACGTTCCATCATGTCCATTTTTCCTTCAGCGTTCTGCAGAGCATCAAAAACAGCCGTGAAAGGCTTAACCAAGATGTCTTGGCGAATTCTGTAGGAGAGCTCAACCATGAATTTTCTCACGGAGTCTGAAAACGGTTTCCGCGGGTCTATTCCACCCCAAAACTGCAGAATTGCACCTTTCCTCTTGTCCGGAGTCTCCCTCTCACTCAACCATCGTTCTATTCCACCTTCAATTCGACCTATAACTATAGACGGGGTTGCCGTGGCATCTTCCGCAGCGTTCCGCAGTGTTTTCTCATCGTCGGCGGTGACTATTACACGGGTGAATATTCCTTCGAATGCTTCTGCATAGGTGTCATCTATTTTTTCGGTTTTCTTAACCATTATCCTAATTCTCCTATGGCTTTTCCCCTAACTTTTTTTCTAAATTTGGTGCTTTCTTCGGCTAGAAATTCCATATTTTTACTTGTAACTATTTTAACTTTGGGCAAGCTTTTCGGGTGTAGCTTGAAGAGACGATTTAGCAGCGCTGGGTTGACGGAGCTTTTCATTAAGGTTTCACGATTCCAATTTTTCACCAACTGTAGAGTTTGTTGTTTCCCGAATCTGCTGAAAACATCTGCAATTATCACCGTTGGAAGACTGCTTTCCGATAAAACCGCGATTTCAGCGTTTTTCACGGCGTATTGATTGCCGTTGAAGGAGACGGTTAAGCCGCCGTTTTCCCTAACAAGTCGAAAGGCTTCCAAGTCGGTTATGCTGTCGCCAACGTACATGACATCCGTTAAGTTTACGCTCAACCGTTCAGCCACGTTCTTTACTGCCTCGGCTTTTTCTCTGCCGCCCACGGGATTAACTTCAGAGAATATCTTTCCAATTTCCATTTGAGGTATTTCTTTCAGAAAAATTTCGTCTAACCTTCGGATTATCTCTTGGTCTTTACTTGAAAAATCTTTTATGGATTCCGCTTTCGGCGGAATTTTGATTATCGGCATCTCCGCGATTTCCTCTGCCAGTTCTCTCAGCACCGCCATTTCTTTTTCCGCAACCATGTATTTGTCTATGTTGACTTTTGTGCAGTATGTGTCCTCGTATGGAAAGTCTATGGTTTTGCATAGAGCCTTTATGTAATGTTCGTAGCTCGTGCTGACGATGAAAGCGTGAGCCACCTTTCTTACGTATCGCAGCGTTTCCTTTATGTTCTGAATTAAGACTAATGTTCTTGCTGAGAAATCACGCATTTTAGCGTCTGTAACACCGTAAGCCTTCAGGAAGGGCAGTATGAACTTTAAGGTGGTGCCCGCTTTATAGCCTGGTCTTTTTAAAACGTCCGCGAGAACGTCATCATATTTGCTTATGACCGTGAAGATTTTGCCGCCTTTTGGGATGAAATGAGAGGTCAGTTCGAAAGCGTTGTCGTTTTTTGATATTGGTCCTTCACAGTCCGAGATGAAGACTCTCTTCACTTCTGACGCCGCCTAAGCTCTTCCATGTGCCTTACACTCTTGGTTATGTGCTCCTTTGAGGCTATGTCTGTTCTGTGCCACAATGCTCCTCCTCTGATTGCTTTTATGCCTTCCAGCGATGTCTGTCTAGCCTCTTCTATGCTCTCGCCTACGCCGACAACGCATACCGTCCTAGATTTGAGAGCGTAGGTTTCACTGTCACGTAATTCCATGGATGCTGGATAAACGCGGATTCTGTTGCCGTACTTTTCAGCTAGAGCGTAAGCCTCTTTCAAGTCTACTGGTTTGCCGATTTCGTCTTTTCTGACGAGATTTGGAAAAGTGTTTACGTATCCACCGTAGTTCGGCGGCACCTTGTAAGTCACAACGGTAGCTGATTTCTCAAGTTCTACACGTGTTAAGTTTCCCTCTAAAATCTTGAAGCAAACGTCAACAAAATCATCTTTCAAAACAGGTAGAATGTTTTGGATTTCCGGGTCTCCCGGACGACTGTTGTTTTCAAGAATTTTCGGTCCTTCACTTGTGTGTATGAAAGCCACGTAGAATGGTATTCCCCTGAGACTTGTGTTGTCTGGTTTCCACTTCTCGAAAATTCTATTAACTATACTGATTTCTCTTGCTCTGTCAGCGTCGGTCATGAAAGGCAATACGTCACCAACGTCTTTGTAGGAACCCATGCCACCCGTGTTTGGTCCCTTATCATTGTCAAAGGCTCTCTTGTAGTCTCTTGTTTCCGGTAAGGGAACTAGGTGTTTGCCGTCGCAAAAAGCTTGAAAGCTTGACTCCTCTCCCTCGATTTTCTCTTCTATTATTACAGCTCCGTACCGAAAGTTTGTGAGAAAATGTTCAAAAAGTTGTTCGCGCGTTTGAAAGTGGTCTCCCCAAACGCCTACGCCTTTTCCAGCCGCAGGCTTATCCGGTTTAACAACAGCCATGTTTCCAAGCTCGTCAAGCCAGCTGTAAACAGCCTTTTTCACTTCCCCCGTGGTCCTGTAATCTTTCGGATTGAAAATCTTAAAACGTGGATTCACCTCTGGCACTATCTCTTGGAAAAGAAGCCTCTGTTGAACCTTGCTTGCCTCTATAGCGTATTCCTTTGTCGGACAAATCATAGGTATCCCTGTTCTCTCTTCAACAAGATTGCGTAATCCGTTGATTATCGGTTTTTCCGGACCCACAAGACCGAAATCTATCCTATCCTTATTTTCCTCTGCAAACTTACATATTTCCTCTACGTTCAAGTCTGATACAACGACGTGTTTCACGGCTTTTTTCAGGTTGAAAGGGTTTCGTTGCTTGTCTGCAACATAAATTTCAACTTCGTAGTTTCGGCTTCTAGTTAAAGCGTCAACCATGGCTACGGCTCTCGCACCATAAGAAACAACGAGTACACCAACTTTTTCCATGTTTAACCCATCAGATTACAAGAATAACACGGTAAAACCTATTTATTTTGTCCCATCAAATGTTTGCTGCTTTCCCAACAGCTTCAGCTATCTCATAGAGCCTTCCCTTTTCCTCGTAGCCTTCTAAGAATCGCTTCTTCATCTCATCAGCTATCCTCTGCGCCAGAGGCGTGGGATACTTACAAGTTATACACCCCAAGCACAACTGGTCCTTCGTGAAGCCCGTTGCCCTTATGAAGCCTTCAATCGACTGATAACGGACGGCGTCTGCACCTATTATCTTCGCGATTTCCTCCGGAGTGTGCTTAGAACCTATCAGCTGACCATAAGTTGCCATGTCTATTCCATAGAAACATGGTCCAATTATCCGCGGAAAAGTTATGAACAAATAGACCTTTTCCGCCCCCATCTTTCGAAGCTTGCGCACTATAACTCTTGTTGTGTCGCCCCTCACTATGCTATCTTCTGTTACTATGACCCGCTTTCCCTTGACTTTGGATGCTAAGATGTTTATTTTTCTGTCTATCGTTGAGTGGCGTTCTCTGTTGAGCAGAATGAAGGCTCTCTCGGTCACATAACGGTGTCTTCTCGACGCTCTCTCCCATCTTAATCCAGATTCTTCATGGACACCTAAGGCTGGGTCGTCACCTGTCTCTGGCACGGATATTATTAGGTCTGCATCTTTAACTATGTCAGGATTTTCTCTCACAAGATTTCTTCCGAATTCTTCACGGATTTCATAAACGTATTTGTCGTTGAAACGTGAGTCCGGTCTGGCGAAATACGCGAATTCAAAAGCGCAGAAAGCCTTTCTCTTACTTTTCACTATTCTTTCTCTTTTGAAACCGTTCTCTGAAACCGTTACAAACTCACCCGGTTCAAGCTCGAAGTCTCTTTCGAAACCGTTTATGTTTAACCCTACAGTTTCCGATGAAAACGCATAAATTGAACGGTCTTCGCTGTGTCCAGCGCATAGAGGTCTTATCCCATATGGGTCTTTGAAGGCGAAGAACTCACCGTCTTTTGTTATGCCTATAACAGAGAAGGCTCCTTCAATCTCTCGCATGCAGATTTCGACGGCTGATGCTAAATCTTTACCTTTCAGAAGCTCGATTAGAAGCTTGTGACATATCAAATCTGCATCGCACTCGTAGGAAAATCCCGGAAATTCCTTTCGGATTTCCTTTTTAAGCTGAAAAGTGTTGACAACATTACCGTTAAACGAAACAGCCAATTTTAAACCGTTTTTTGAAGCGGTGACAGGCTGTGTTCCTTTTATCAGCGATTTTTCATCCGTTTTCCCAGACGTTGTATATCTGACGTTTCCTATGCCTAAGTATCCCGGTAAACGTCCAAACCACTCTTGAATCGCGTTCTTCTTTATTTTCGGAACCAGGTCTAGGTTTCTGTAGGTGTAAAATTCTCCATTATAATATGTTAGAAAACCGTGGGACTGGTGTCCCCTGTGGTTTTGAGCCCTTAAGCCCCAGTACACGTAGGGGAATACGTGTTGTTTTTTAAAGTTTACCGCGCCGAACACTCCGCACGCGATTTTTAACCGCTCTCCCATGCCCGGCAATAAAGAACTGGTTATTTATCAACTTTTATAACACTTTCAAATAAAAAGCATGTTCACTTATGAATCTGTGAAAAGCTACCTTACAACGCTTGACGTTACCGCCAGCTCTGCACCGCTAACCACGTGAATCCACCAGTTTAAAGGCTGGAAGGAATCGTTATAGTAGACTATCAGTCGCGCCACAGAGTCCGTTGCAGCGTCTTCCGGAACGTTTCCAGTCCATGTCAAAGTCTTTCTATGGCATGGTTTAAGAGTTAGGGTTTGTGGTTCTCCACTCCAAGTCCATGATTCACCCTCAAAGGCGATGTTGACGGACCATGTGCCTTCATGTTTTCCGTTGTTTTTGAAGGTTATCTTCACCGTGAACGTTTCACCTTGCACCTTGTCAACAACACCACTGCCGCAAGCCAAAGCCAAAGGCTGCTCATTTGAGCCTAAAACCGCGAAGCCAACGCTTACTATTAAGGTAGCCGTTACGAGGGATGCTATTAACACTAACTTTTTCATCTTCTCCCTTCTCCTTTATAAAAAAGGAAACGGTGCGCTTTATCCGTTCTGTAGGATACTTCTATAAAATAGTTAGAGTTTAAAGCTCTCTTACGGTGTCAGTCTGAACTTGTCCCTTGGGAAAAGCGTGACTTCTCTTATGTTCTTTTTACCCGTGAGCATCATAGTAAGTCTCTCTAAGCCTATAGCCCACCCTGCATGCGGAGGCATTCCATAGTCAAAGGCTTGAAGGTGATAATAGAAGGATTCAGGGTTTAACCCTTGCTCTTTTAAACGTTTTATTAAAAGCTCTTTGTCAGCTATACGTGTCCCACCAGAGGCTAGCTCTATCCAACTCCACATCAGGTCGAAACCCTCACAGAGTTCTGGATTATCGTCTCGCGGTTTTATGTAGAAGGCTTTTGAATGAGTTGGCCAGTCAGTTATGAAATAGAAGTATGGATGTTTTTTCCCCAAGGTTCTAAAGGCTGGGGTAGGTATGTCTTCACCCCAAGGAATGTTGATGCCTTCCTTCTCCAACTCTTGCAATAAAACTTCATATTTTAAGCGTTGAAAGGGAACCTCGGGAACCTTCACTTCATGCTTTAATGTCGCCAGTTCTCTTCGACATTTCTCGTTGACAACCTTGCACATGTACTGTATGAGCTGTTCAAGCAATCGCATCACGTCTTCAGCTGAAGCAAAGGCTTGTTCAATGTCTATTGAAACAAACTCGCTTAGGTGTCGCCTCGTATGAGACTCTTCAGCTCTGAAGAACGGCCCTATTTCGAAGACTTTTTCGAGGCTCATGACGAGTTC
>Ga0164318_10006106_pt1 | contig 11671 bp, 9 predicted proteins | sample GuaBasSedimGuay9_FD_113734 | JGI IMG/M metagenome (GOLD analysis project Ga0164318, IMG submission 113734) | Subseafloor sediment microbial communities from Guaymas Basin, Gulf of California, Mexico - Guay9, Core 4571-4, 0-3 cm | ecosystem: Environmental > Aquatic > Marine > Hydrothermal vents >... | reverse complement strand
GTCAGGTGACTGGTATGTGGACCAGATGTTTAATAAAGCATACGAATCTGAACCTTTGCCACTTACAATCCCCAGGGAAGTTTATAAGCGTGGCGACATGAATTACATACCTGTTTTTGTCAAGACCGAAAATAGAATTGAACTAAAAGATGTTGTTGATTATATTGCAGACGAAGACAAAAGAACCAAAGCACAACTGCAAAGTGGCGAATGGGTTAATATACTTCCTGCGAATAAATTAAAGCTTCAAATCGATTCGGCAGCAGTTGTTAACTCAGGAACTGTAAAAGCCAAAGATGCACATAAAATTGTGAAACAAATTGATTGGAAAGTTACGCAAAACGGATTGGTTCGTAACGACATTATGCTTTTGGATATTATAGCTTCTAATAATTGGGAAAGACCCATTTATTTTGCCAATCCAAATGCAGTTTCCAAAGTTTTGAATGTGGATAAATATTGTCATTTGGAGGGTGTAGTTTATCGCTTTAAGCCCACAGTAGCAATTAATTATAATAAAAGACTTGGCGGTGTCGATCCTGATCGCGCTTATGAAACTTTGATGGCTGATGATGTGAGATGGGGGAGGCTTAATGAAGACGATGTTGTGGTTGACAGGGAAAGTGAGCGGACTTCGGGCATGATGAAACAAAATTATAGTTTGCTGGCCAGAACCCTCACCGATCTTCACAAATACGATTCTGCAATTAAGGTTATGGATAGAGGAATCTATTTCTTTCCAAACAATAAATTCCCGTTTGACCACGGTATGCTATCCTGGGCAGATAATTATTACAGGGCCGGTGCTGTCGAGAAAGGGAATGAAGTAGTAAGGCAGCTGCTTGAGCGTTATGTAGAAGACCTGAGATACTATGATACTTTGGAAAATCAACGTTTTATTACCTATTATCAGGATGATATTCAGCTGAGTCTTCAAATACTTCAAAGCCTTAGCCAGTTGACACGAATGCACAAACAAACTGAATTGGCCGAAGAAATTGATGCTGTTTTTTATCAGGAAATCGAAAAGTTTGACGTCCGTTAAAAAGACTCTTAACTTAAAGACCTTCCAGCGTCTCGCTCCAAATGAGACCTGGAAGTTCTGGTATCAATAAGATGAACAAACCCTGGAAACACAATCGGCGATTTAACAGCTATTCCGAATATTTTAAAAATACTTTTGGTCAGCGTGTTCAAAAGATAAGTGTAGATGCTGGTTTCACTTGCCCAAATCGTGATGGTAAGCTTGCTAGAGGTGGATGTACTTATTGTAACAACAATGCTTTCAACCCTTCTTATTGTAGTCCCGGAAAATCAATTGAACAACAAGTTAAAGAGGGAATAGAGTTTCACAAAGTTCGCTATCGGAGGGCAAACAAATACCTGGTTTACTTTCAGCCTTATTCCAATACCTACGCTCCCCTTGATGAGTTAAAAAAAATGTATGAAACAGCCCTTTCTCAGGAAGGAGTTATTGGATTGGTAATTGGTACTCGCCCTGATTGTGTGGATGACCAAAAATTGGAATATCTCGGTTCTTTGTCGAAAGAATTCTACATAGTTGTCGAATATGGAGTCGAAAGTATTTATAATCAAACATTAGAAAGAATAAATCGCCGGCACAGCTTTGAACAGTCGGTAGAAGCATTTCAAAGGTCGGCAGAATATGGTTTGAATGTAGGCGCGCATTTTATTTTTGGTTTACCTGGTGAAAGTAGGGAGATGATGATGGAGTCGGTAAAAACAATCTCGGAATTGCCATTAACAACAATAAAGTTTCATCAATTACAAATTGTCACAGGAACGGCCATGGCGAAAGAGTTTAGTTTAGATCCTGGTCATTTCGACTTATTTTCTTTTGAGGATTATGTTCAATTCATCATCCGGTTTACCGAAAAATTAAACCCTGAGTTTATCATCGAGAGATTTGCAGGGGAAGTGCCTCCTAAATACCTTTCCGGTCCGGGTTGGGGATTGATTAGAAATGATCAGATAAACAATGCCATTGAAAAGGAAATGGAAAGGCAAAATACCTGGCAGGGAAAATTCTTTTGAAAAACAAGCAGCTTTGGTTTTAGTTTAAATTCAGTTTTCCTTCTTGCGCCCATTTCAGAACTTGAATGCAAAGAGGTGTGCTTTTTAGGGGGTCCCTATAGTGTTGACTTAGTGTACCAAAACTGCTTGCGGGGGGTCTTATTTTTAGAACTTGGGGTTTAGTTTTATGCGAGCTTTTATTCGTGAATATTGGAGATTCATTGTTGTTCCAGACTAATTCTTCGGTATATTTTGTATTGCTTGCCGATATAAAAGCTGAAGATTTGTCCAATTTATAATCAGAATGAGTAACTGATTTCCCCGATAAATTAATCATCATCTTTTTTTGAAAGAAATGCCATGCCTCTGTCAAAAAGGTGGTGTCTTCAAATGAATGACTCAGCGTCGACATTTCACTTTTTGCCAGATGAATAGGCATGACCGATTTCTTTCCATTGGGGCTCTTGGTATTTTTTAGAGGGTTTTCGAAATTATTTGATATAGATTGGAGTACGCAATAGGCATCACCAGCAAGGTGATATTGCATCTTTAAGTATTTTAAATAGGATTTCCTTTTTATCTCGCCATTCTTTCGCAAATGGATCAGCACCTCTCTGCTTGTAATCTTTGCGTGTTTGACTTTTGTTAAAAGTGAGTCCATTGCTTGGCTTTTGTAATTGTACAATTTTACACTCACAAACTAAAAGCAAATAGTTTATCGATTTTTAGTTATAAACATGGAAATAAAAAATTAGTTGTTTATAACTAGTTTTTGTTTTTGAAAAAAGTCAGATACTTGATTAATAGGGAAATAAAAAAAGCCATCCGCCTTAGGTGGATGGCTTTTTTGAATTGTGGGCGATGAGAGATTCGAACTCCCGACCCCCTCGGTGTAAACGAGGTGCTCTGAACCAGCTGAGCTAATCGCCCGGAAATTTATGAACGTGTCTGCTTTTAAGCGGCTGCAAATATACTTTATATTTATTTTAAAAAGCAAAAATTCAATCTTTTTTCCAATAAATTGTAAGCCGCTGCGGTTATGGTGTTTACGTAACAATCTTTTTGCTTTTGTAACAAGCCCGGATTTTTAACTTATCCGTACTTTTGCCCGAACTTATTGTAATTAAATAGAAAAGAGATTCAATACATTTCAAATGAACGCAGAAATCATCTTCAATTACTTTCCTGATTTATCCGATAAACAAAAAGCACAATTTATTCAATTGGGCGAGTTGTACAACTACTTGAATGCGCAAATCAATGTGATTTCGCGTAAGGACATGGACAATTTCTATTTGCATCATGTTTTACACAGCCTGGCTATTGCCAAAATAGTGCGCTTCAAAGCTTATACAGAGATCCTAGATGCCGGAACAGGTGGAGGGTTTCCGGGTATTCCTTTGGCGATTTTATTTCCTGAAGTCTCTTTTTATCTTGTTGATTCCATTGGAAAAAAAATAAAAGTGGTACAGGAAATAGCCGGCAGTCTGGGTCTTGAGAATGTGGAAGCCGAACAGCTACGCATGGAGCAAGTTGACAGGACTTTTGATTTTATTATCAGTAGGGCTGTAACTTCATTGCCTGATTTTGTCCGGTGGGTGGGATATAAGTTTCACCGTAAATCGTTTAATAGTATCCCAAATGGTATTTTATACCTCAAAGGGGGCGATATAAAAACCGAATTGCAATCAGTAAAAAGAATGAAAAAGAAGATCTATTCTTTGGACAAATACTTTGGTGAAACCTTTTTTGAGACAAAAAAAATAGTACATCTCTATTAATAAGGTGTTCCTTATTAAAGCTCAATAAATTGTTTTACTTTCGCCCCTCATTAAAAAATAGTAATTAAATGACAGCAGCAATACAAAAATCTTTAAGAGACTCAAAGGCAGCCAGGTGGAGTGCTTTGGGAATTATTTCCATTACGATGTTTGCAGGTTATATGCTTACCGACATCATGTCTCCACTTAAACCAATGCTCGAATCTGAATTTGGATGGTCGAGTACTGAATATGGCATTTTCACAAGTGCCTATGGTTGGTTAAATGTATTTTTCCTCTTGCTTATTTTCGGTGGAATTATCCTTGATAAAATGGGGGTAAGGTTTACTGGTTTGATGGCTTCCGGAATTATGGTGTTGGGTGCTGGGATTAAGTATTATGCAATATCGACAACATTTGCCCCCGATGCAATGATTTTTGGTTTAAGAATGCAGGTAGCAATTGCTGCCGGTGGATTTGCCATTTTTGGAGTAGGTGTTGAAATAGCAGGTATTACGGTTTCAAAAATTATTGTCAAATGGTTTAAAGGGCACGAAATGGCGCTTGCCATGGGTATGCAAATGGCAGTAGCACGCATGGGTACTTTACTTGCAATGGCGGCTCCAGTACCAATTGCAACTTATTTTAATAATTCTATTTCGGCACCCATAGCGTTTACGCTGGTACTGCTTGTTATTGGTTTTATCGCATTCTTTCTTTATACTTTCATGGATAAAAAACTGGATGCATCTGTGGCAACAAACAATAACGCTGCTTCGGAAGATGAATTTAAATTCAGTGATATTGGCCTTATCATGAAAAACAAAGGATTTTGGCTGATTGCCTTTCTTTGTGTTTTATTCTATTCCTCCGTTTTCCCTTTCCTTAAATATGCTGCCGATTTGATGGTAAATAAGTATGAGGTTACCCAAGATCTGGCCGGACTTATTCCGAGTTTACTTCCCCTGGGAACACTTTTTCTAACACCTTTATTTGGAAGTATTTATGATAAAAAGGGTAAAGGTGCAACAATGATGATTATTGGATCGTTTATGCTTGTTGTTATTCATGGCATCTTCTCTTTACCCTTTGTTAATTTCTGGCTAGTTGCTGTTGTTCTTGTTCTTTTACTCGGTGTTGCATTATCACTTGTTCCATCGGCTATGTGGCCATCAGTCGCTAAAATTATCCCCGAAAAACAATTGGGTACGGCCTTTTCCTTAATTTTCTGGATACAAAACTGGGGATTAATGGGTGTTCCATTGCTCATTGGTATTGTGCTTGATAAAACTAATCCGGGGGTTGCGGCAGCAAAAGCAGCTGGAGAAGAAGTCTCCTATAATTATACTATTCCAATGATGATATTTGCAATGTTTGGTATTTTGGCCGTATTTGTAGCCTATTTGCTGAAACTCGAAGACAAGAAAAAAGGATATGGATTGGAACTTCCGAATATTCAAGATTAATAATAAAACTAAAATATAGAATAATGGCAAAAGACATCTTAAAATTAAAACCCGAATCGATTTGGAAAAACTTTTATGAGTTGACACAAATCCCACGCCCATCAAAAAAAGAAGAAAAAGTAAGGGCATATTTAAAGAAATTTGGTGAAGACCTGAAACTGGAAACCATAGTCGATGAAATTGGTAATGTTATTATCAAAAAGCCGGCTACCGAAGGAATGGAAGACCGTAAAGGCATCATCCTCCAGGGACATATGGACATGGTTCCCCAGAAAAATTCTGATACCGAGCACGATTTTGAAAAAGATCCTATCGATGCATACATTGATGGCGATTGGGTAACTGCAAAAGGGACTACACTTGGTGCCGACAACGGAATGGGTGTTGCTGCTGGAATGGCAGTACTTGAAGCAACTGACCTTGTTCATGGTCCTGTTGAAGTGCTGATTACCATGGACGAAGAAACCGGAATGACTGGTGCTGAAAACCTGAAAGCCGGTGTGCTTGATGGTGATATCCTGTTAAACCTGGACTCGGAAGACGAAGGCGAATTGTACATTGGTTGTGCTGGCGGTGTTGATTCTACGGGCGTTTGGGAATATACTGCAGAAGCAGTTCCTGAAGGAATGGTAACTTACCAGATTACCGTTAAGGGTTTGAAAGGTGGTCACTCCGGTCTTGATATTAACCTCGGACGTGGCAATGCCAATAAAATCATGAATGTATTTTTGATGAAGGCTGCTGAAAAGTATGGATTGCGTGTTGCTGAAATCAATGGTGGAAGCCTAAGAAATGCTATCCCTCGCGAGTCATTTGTGACTGCTGTTGTTCCTGAAGATAATAAATCCGATTTCGAACAATTTGTTACTGAATTTGAAGAAATTGCAAAAGATGAATTTACCGATGCTGACCCTGGTTTGATGGTTGTCGTTGAAACAACTGATGCAGCAAAAAATCTTTTTGACGAAAAAACACAATCCAATCTTTTTGCCGCTGTTGCCGGATGCCCCAATGGTGTAATTGCAATGAGCAAAGATTTTGAAGGTGTTACCGAAACATCAACCAACCTTGCCATTGTAAAGTCTGATGGTAAGAAAATTGAAATTGCCAGTCTTCAACGTAGTCTTATTGATGCAGAACGTGATAAATTGTCTACTGATGTTAGAGCTGCTTTTGAAGCTGCGAATGGTAAAGCTGCCAGTGCAGGAGAATATCCGGGATGGCAGCCAAATCCAAATTCTACTATCTTAAAAGAAATGAAGGATGTTTATAACAATAAGTTTGGAAAAATTCCGGCTGTTAAAGTTATTCATGCAGGATTGGAATGTGGTATACTCGGTGCAACCTACACAAACTGGGACATGATTTCTTTCGGGCCTACTATCCGCAACCCACACTCACCCGATGAGATGGTAAAGATTGATACAGTAAATCTGTTCTGGGATTACCTTGTTGAGACATTAAAAAACGCTCCAAAGAAATAGATTCACTAATCCAAAAGGTTATTTTTTGACCTTTTGGATTAGATTTTTTTGAAAAGTTTATTTGCATTCAAAAAAAAGTCTATTTTTGCACTCCAAAAAAAATTATAAGCGATGCCAAAAAGAACATTTCAACCATCGGTAAGAAAAAGAAAGAATAAGCACGGTTTCCGCGACCGCATGTCAACTGTAAACGGACGTAAAGTGCTGAAGAGAAGAAGGTCAAAAGGAAGAAAGAGACTCACCGTTTCTGACGAACGCAAGTAGGCTTTTCTATTTTTTACTTTTTATAAAATAGCAGGGGAGGTATGGATACATGCCTCCTTTTTTAGTTTGTACATCCCGGTATTTGGTGAAAAATAATACTTTCGCAATAGATTATTTTTAATAGGCTCAATTCAATGAATTATTTCCTTTGGTTCATTTTTATTTTTTTTCTGCTAGCCTATGGCTTTAGGCTATTCTTGCGCTATGCTATGCCTTGGTTGTTAGGAAGGTTTATGAAAAAACAACAGGAGAAATTCAATCAGGCATACAATCAGCAGCAGGGGTTTGGACAAGGAAAAAAAGAGGGGGAAGTAGAAATAAATGTTCCTCCGGAAAAAGAACAAAAAAAGGATGAAGGATTTGGGGAATATGTTGAATTTGAGGAAGATGTAGAGGATGAAAGTTAGAAAAAATTAAATTTGAAATTTGAAACCTAAAACTCGTAACCACTATTCTGAAACAATAAAACGACCTTTTGAAATTAATAGAAACTACAATTATTTAAACGCATGGATAAAAGTTTGTTAAAAAAATTAACGCCCTACCTTGTAGCCATTGTTGTTTTCCTGGCGATTACTTTGGTGTATTTTTCACCGGTGTTAGAAGGTAAAAAACTCAAGCAGCACGATAATGACATGTGGAGAGGGATGAAGAAAGAAATTGCAGACCACCGCATTGCTACTGGAGAAGAGGCCTTATGGACTAATTCGATGTTTGGAGGTATGCCTGCATGGCAGATTTCGGTCAGTTATCCTGGAAATCTAACTACTTATTTATACAATGCTGCATCGTTATGGCTGCCTTCTCCGGCTAGTCATGTCATTCTATATTTTCTTGGCTTCTTCGTATTAATGCTTGTGCTTAAGGTTGACCCATGGGTTGCACTTATTGCTTCAATAGCATTTGCGCTTTCATCATATTTTTTTATAATTATAGGTGCGGGACATTCCTCAAAAGCACGTGCAATTGGTTATATGGCTCCTGTATTAGCAGGTATTATTCTTACTTTTCGAGGTAAGTATTGGCAAGGAGCTCTAATTACAGCAATAACTCTTGCATTGGAAATAAAAGCCAACCACTTTCAGATAACTTATTATTTATTGATTATTATTATTATTTACGGTATTTTTAAACTAATTGAGGCCATAACTAAAAAACAATTTACTCATTTCACCAAGGCAAGTGGTATACTAGTTATAGCAGCATTATTTGGGATAGCAACTAGCACAACTATCTTGTGGGGAACCTATAATTATGGTAAGTACACCATACGTGGTAAACCAGAATTAACAAAAGGAGTGGAAAATAAATCAGGTGGACTTGATAAGGATTATATTACAGCCTGGAGTTATGGAATTGCTGAGACATGGTCGCTGATGATACCCAATGCCAAAGGTGGTGCATCCGGACAAATAGGTAAACAAAAAGCGCTTGAGAAAGCTGACCGAAATTACCGTCAGAACATTTCACAGCAAAGTGCATATTGGGGCGATCAACCGGGTACATCAGGCCCTGTATATGTTGGCGTGATCGTTGTCTTTTTGTTTATTCTCGGTTTGTTCATCGTGAATACAAATTTGCGATGGGCATTACTTGCAGCAACAATTCTGTCAATCATGCTTGCCTGGGGGAAAAACTTTATGCCACTGACTGATTTATTCATTGATTATTTTCCCGGCTACAATAAATTTCGGGCAGTCTCCATGATTTTAGTTATTGCAGAATTGACAATGCCCATATTGGCATTTTTGGCCTTGGACAGAATCATTAAAAATCCGGATTTGATTCGCAAAAACATGAAGGTGTTCTACATTTCGCTTGGCTTAACTGCAGGATTGATCTTGGTTTTTTATATTGCTCCCACAATGTTTTTCAGTTTTTTTAGTGATTACGAAGAAACACAGTTTCGCAGTATGATGCAAGGAAAGGATGCCGGACAGGTGGCACTTTTTATGTCAAATCTGGAAGATGTACGTATCGCTATTTTTAGAGCCGATGCATTGCGTAGTTTCCTTTTTGTTGTCGGTGCTGCATTGTTGATTTTTGCTTTTGTATTTGGAAAAATAAAAAAGGCTTGGGTAATTGTTGGAATAGCGGTACTTGTACTCATCGACATGGCTATGGTGAACAAACGATATTTGAACGATGATAATTTTGTCAGGGCACGGCAAGTAGATGTTCCTTTTAGTCCAATGCCAGCCGATCGTCAAATTCTGCAAGATAAAGATCCGAATTTCAGGGTATTGGACTTGACTAAAAGCACCTTTAATGATGCCAGTTGTTCCTATTTTCATAAATCAATTGGTGGTTACCATGGAGCGAAATTGCAGCGTTATCAGGATTTAATTGAGCATTATATCCATCCTGAAATTGCTATGATCTCAAGCACCTTTTCTAGCGGAGGAATGACTTTTGAGAAGATACTTGATGTATTCAAAAAACAACAGGTTTTAGGAATGCTCAATACGCGCTATATTATCTATAATCCTGATGCACAGCCCTTGTATAATTCTTCAGCCTTTGGTAATGCATGGATGGTGGACAATTTCAAACTTGTAGCCAATGCCGATGAGGAAATTGCTGCTTTAGGGAAGTATGATTTGACACGAACAGCAATTGTTGATGAACGCTTCTCAAAACAACTGGAGAACAAAGATTTTAAAAGCGATCGTGCCGCTTCCATTTCTTTAACATCTTATGCGCCGAACCACCTGGTTTACCAGTTTGATGCACATACCGAACAGTTGGTTGTTTTCTCAGAAATATATTACAACGAAGGTTGGAATGCATATATTGACGGTAAACAGGTCCCATATTTTCGAGCTAATTATGTGCTTAGGGCATTGACTGTTCCTGCTGGTGAACATAAGATAGAGTTCAAATTTGAATCACGTATTTATGTTATTGGTGAACGTATTTCTTTTGTAAGCTCATTACTCTTGATTTTATTGTTAGTTGTAGGAATAGGCTTTGAAGTGAGAAAATATATAACTTGATTGTTCTATTGCAAATTTTATTAATATTAATAAATTATTACATTGTAAATAGTGATTATGCGTTAAACATTTTAAATCGGCATTATAAATAATACCTTATAAATTGAAAAGAGTACTTATTATAACCTACTATTGGCCACCAAGTGGGGGAAGTGGAGTTCAACGATGGTTGAAGTTTGTGAAATACTTAAGAGAGTTTGGTTGGGAGCCTGTTGTTTATACTCCCGAAAATCCTGAAATGCCCTCGTCGGATACTTCTTTGTTAAGTGAAGTTTCTGAAGATATTGAAATTATTAAGACTAAAATATGGGAACCTTATTCATTTTATAAAAGGTTTATTGGTAAAAAGAAATCTGAAAAAATAAATACTGGTTTTCTGTCAGAAAGTAAAAAACCCAAGCTAACAGAAGCTCTTTCAGTGTGGATTCGAGGCAATATTTTTATCCCAGATGCTCGTAAATTCTGGATAAAACCGTCCGTTAAATTTCTCAAGAAATATTTAGCAGATAATCCTGTTGATGCAATGGTTTCAACTGGCCCTCCCCACAGTATGCATTTAATTGCTCTTGGTATAAAGAAATCTCTGAATACTCCATGGATTGCTGATTTTAGGGATCCTTGGACAAATATTGATTTTTATGATAAATTACTGTTAAGCCGATTTGCTGATAGAAGTCACCATCTTAAAGAGCAAAAGGTGATTCGTAATGCAGATCTACTGACAATCGTTAGTTGGAACTGGGCTAACGATTTTAGAATTCTTGGAGCAAAAAGAGTTGAAGTAATTACTAATGGTTATGATCCAAGCGATTTTAAATCACTGAATAGAATCAACTCTGTTAAATTTGAGCTATGTCATATCGGTTCAATTAACAAAGATAGAAATCCTAATAAACTTTGGGAAGCAATTTCTGTAGTTGCAGAAAATATAGAAGGATTTAAAGATAATCTGAAAATCACTTTGTTGGGCAGTGTTGATCACCAAGTATTTGAAGACTTGAATTTATATAATCTATTGGGTCAGGTAGAACATATATCATATTTACCACATAAAGAAGTACTGCAACGCGCAGTTAGTTCAATAGTTTTGTTACTGCCTTTGAATGATACACCTAATGTTGCAGGTATAGTTCCAGGAAAAATATTTGAATATCTGGCTTTGAAGAAGCCTATTCTTTGTGTAGGTACTACTACTGGTGATAGTGCACGTATTATTAGAGAGACAAATAGTGGAATAACGCTAGAATTTAATGCGAAGAATGACATGATTGATGCAGTAACCAAATATTATCAAGAATTCAAAGTAAATGGATTTATTGAAATGGAAAAGACAGATTTTAATAGTTATTCAAGAATTGAATTGACTGCCAAGATGGGACATGCTCTGTGTTCTATTACGCATTGATTCAGTGTATTTGGAAATACTTAGTGGGGTGTGCAGTTGATAATAAGGTTTCTAAATTGGAAAATATTATAACGTAAATATTTTTTTTCTGTATTTTTGAAGAAACCCAAAAACCACAATAATGAATAAGAAACTTTATCTCGTATTATTTATTGCTTTTATTCATGTACTGGTATCAGCTCAGGATACCACCGAAATAGTAATAGGCAGCAATTTAATTGAAGATGCCTATATAAACAGTGAAATATTTGATCCAAATGGG
>Ga0164318_10006105_pt1 | contig 11672 bp, 16 predicted proteins | sample GuaBasSedimGuay9_FD_113734 | JGI IMG/M metagenome (GOLD analysis project Ga0164318, IMG submission 113734) | Subseafloor sediment microbial communities from Guaymas Basin, Gulf of California, Mexico - Guay9, Core 4571-4, 0-3 cm | ecosystem: Environmental > Aquatic > Marine > Hydrothermal vents... | reverse complement strand
TGGATAGGTGTAAAGGAGGAATTGCTATGAAAGAATTGTTTGCTCCCGGGCACAGAGCATGTGCTGGCTGCGGCGCAACCATAGCAGTTAGGCAAGTTTTGGACGCAGCTGGCGAAAATGTCATTTGCACGAATGCAACAGGTTGTTTAGAGGTGACAACGACACCATATCCTCATACAGCATGGGGAGTTCCATGGATTCACGTCGCATTTGAAAATTCTGCCGCAGTTGCTTCTGGAATCGATGCAGCTTACAATTCATTCATTAAAAAGGGATTGCTTAAAGAAAAGCCATATATTATTGCTTTTGGAGGAGATGGAGGAACATTTGACATTGGCTTGCAGGCTTTGTCCGGAATGCTGGAAAGGGGACATAATGTGCTTTATGTATGTTATGATAATGAGGCATATATGAATACGGGTATACAAAGATGTTCCTCAACACCCATAGGGGCAGCAACGACAACTTCCCCTCCCGGAAAGTTCTCCATAGGGGAGTCAAGAAGGAAAAAACCAATTGCCATGATTGCAGCAGCCCATGATATTCCTTATGTTGCAACAGCATGCATTGCTTTCCCTGCAGATTTAAAAAAGAAAGTAAAAAAAGCATTGGAAAATACTCCTTCATTTTTACACATATTTGCTCCATGTCCCACAGGCTGGAGAACCCCTTCTGAAAAAACAGTAGAAATTGCTAGACTGGCAGTGGAAACAGGAGTATTTCCATTATATGAGATTACAAGTGATGCTCCCCTCATTCCTAAAATAACAAAGAAAAGGAAGGAAGGGAAAATGGTTGAGGAGTATCTTCAGCTTCAAGGAAGATTTCGACATTTATTTAAGCCCAAGAAAAGGGATGATGTGATTCAAAAAATACAAAAAGAAGTAGATGAAAAATGGAAATGGTTAGAGGGATTAAATGAAATGGCAAGGTAAATCGAGAAGAAAAGAAACCGGTGGAAAATTAAAACTGGCAAGAAAGAAAAGAAAGTATGAATTGGGGACAGAAATTCATCTCCCTTCTATAGGTGAGGAAAGGCTAAAGAAAATGAGAACCAGAGGAGGAAATGAAAAAATAAAGGTTCTGATGGCACAGATGGCAAATGTGACGGACCCCAAAACTAAAGAGACAAAGAAAGTTGCCATCCAAGATGTGCTGGAAAATCCTGCCAATCCTCATTATGTAAGGAGAGACATAATTACAAAGGGAGCAATAATACAAACAGAAATTGGAAAGGCAAGAGTTACCTCCCGTCCTGGACAAGATGGATGTGTGAATGCTGTCCTCATTGAATAACATGGCTGATAGGGATAGTTACATACTCTGGCCTATTTATTTTGATAAAAAGGTGAGCAGGAAAAAAGGAAGGAGAGTTGCGAGAGAAATGGCAGTCTCGCATCCGAGCGTAGATGCCATATATAAAGCTGCACAAAAGTTGGGACTGAATCCTAGAATAGAGAAGAAAAGTTATCCATCCAGATGGTGGAAAAAAGAGGGATGCATATTGGTTGAGAGGAAAAAAAGTAAAACAGAGATTTTGCAGGATGTGGCAAAAATAATTTTAGAAAAAAGTAAACAATGACTATGAAATATTAATATTTAATATACTAAGTTTAGCATTTTTTGAAATATTTCCTTATCGCATGCTTATTTTAACATTAATTTAACTAAAAAGTATAATTGAACTATGTAGTATAAATATTGTATATACTAAATATAGCTTTTATAAAAACTCCTTTTTCAAAGCACCTGTTATAACAAAAATTTTTCCTTTTTGGCGAGCCTTTCTATATTTAATCTTCTGAACTTCATTGAATTCTTCTATGTTTACTATCTTTTTATGGCTACCAGGGGCAATTATTCCATCCCATTCAATCAGCCCGCAATAAACAGGGTTTGATAGTATACGAGAGACAGTTTTTTTATCCCACTTTTTTCCTTTTTTTGTTTCAATTCCTTCCTTCTCCAACCATTTCACAATCTCTGCAAGAGTTTTTCCAGAGAGGTAAAATTCATAAATTTTTCTTACAACATTCAATTCACCTTCTTTCTCAACCAACACGCCATCCTTGTATTCATATCCATAAGGGGAAGGAGAGCCCAGGGCGCCTTTGCCTTCCTTTGCCTTCTGGCGCATTCCATCATAAACACGCTCTCCAATTTGCTCACTCTCCAGCTGAGCTATTCGCTGTATTATGTCCATCACAAATCTTCCCATTGCTGTTGATGTATCCAAACTTTCTGTCATAGAAACAAATTCCTTTCCTTTTTCATTTAAATTTTCCATCATCAGCATAAAATTCTTTGAATTTCTATGTATGCGGTCCATTTTCATGACCAATAAGGCATCCCATTTTTCTATTTCATCCATCATTTTTTGATAAGCTGGGCGTTTAACATCTCTCCCACTATAGCCATCATCAATATATTCTCCAGCAATAATCCAATCTCTTGCTTTGCAATAGGAACGCAGTTTTTCTAGCTGAGCATCTAATGAAAAACCCTCTCTTGCTTGATCCTCTGTACTTACCCTTGCATATATTGCTACCCTTTTCATCCCAATCCCCAAGTGGCTAACGGTCTACCGTTAGCCACTAAAATGGTTGTTTATTATATAAATTTGGCGAAATTTTAACGAAATGCTGTTTTTTGCTGAAAAGTGGGGGTAAAAAGGGCATATTTTGCATTTTATTAAAAAATGCTCTTCAATGTTATCTCAATTTAAAATGATAAACACTTTGCTCAATCTTCTGCTAACCAGTTTCATTTTTCGCTCTGGAAAGCATATGCTCCATGAGTTTGAAAATTTCTTACTAAGGTGCCTTTTAATTGTTTAACGAGCTGTATATCCAATATAGTTTAATAATATGTTAAACTAAAATAATATAATATTAGTATTACATTTTCTAAATATACCAAAATAGTGATAATGTTGGCTTACCAATGCTTCACTATTAAATTTATGCATACTTAGTTAATATTATATCGATATTTTATATACTAAATATTACAATTAGCATAATCTATTAATTTCTCCATTACTTTTAAATGCATTTTTACATTCCACGAGCAATGGCAAAGAAGAGCAAGGGCATGCACGATTTTTTACTACGTAGCATGGAAAAAATCCTTGCCACAAATTTTTTTGGAAAGTTATATACAAAATTTTTTGAAAAGATGACATTAGATGAGTTTAGAATGATAGAAATCAAAGAAAAAAAGATTCTTCATATTGGTTGTGGAGCAATTCCAAACACACTCCTCATCCTCGCCAGTCATTTTGATGCCTCCTTTGTTGGCATTGATAGAGATGAAGAAGCTGTTAAAAAAGCAAGGGAAATGGTAAAAAAATATGGGCTGGAGAATAAAATTAAAATTGAAAATGGCGAGGCAATTTCTTATCCTATCTCTCCTTTTGATGTAATAATTATTTCCTTGGGTGTTGAACCTAGGGGAGAAGTATTTGAAAGAATAAGAAATGAAATGAAAGAAGGGGCATTGATTATTGCAAGGAAGCCATGGGACTTCATGGATATTGTTTATGGAAGGAAAGAATTCATTCCCAATGGCTTTAGGATAGTAAAAACATTCAACAGACAGGATTTTATTAAATCAATGCTTTTGGAGAGGGATTTATTTTAATGGTATAATGCAAAGGAATATAAAGTCCTCATCTCCGACATTCTTGAATTGATGCATCTCATTTGGAGGGACAAAAGCAAAATTGTTTTTGTTCAATGGCATCTCATTTCCATTTTCATCAACCAATGCTCCTTTTCCATTCAAAACAAAAACTTCATGCTCCCAATCATGGTTATGCAATGGTGTATGACCGTCTTTTTTTATAACGAATCTGCGCATGGCAAAATTTGGAGCTCCTGTTTTATCATCAATCAGCCATTGAATAGTAACGCCTTTTGCTCCTTCTTCATCAACTTCTTGTGCCTCAATATCTGCCTCATTTTTTACTATCATGAGAATGTAATGCGTTTTTAATTTAAAAGGTTAAGGCATCATTATCTTTAAATAATTTGTATGAATTGCTGATGCTGTAGATATGGTAAAACAAAAAATAATTGTATTTGATATGGATGGTGTCCTCGTTGATATAGAAAGTTCGTGGAGATATATACACGACTATTTTGGAACAGATAATAAAGAAAATGTGGAGGCATATTTGCAGGGGAGAATAGGAGATGAGGAATTCATAAAAAATGACCTCCTTTTGTGGAGAGAAAATGAAGTATGCTTTTCCGACATAAAAAAAATTTTTGAGGAAATTCCTTTGATGAATGGGACAAAGGAATGCATAGGGGAGCTAAAAAAATATGGAATTAAGACAGCTATTCTTTCTGGAGGAGTGAACATCCTTGCAAAGAGAATTGCAAGGGAAACAGGAATCGATTATGTTTTGGCAAATAGCATAGATGAGAAATTGAGGGAATGCATTATTCGAGTTTCTCCAAAGGGAAAAGATAGGGCGTTAATTAACTTAGCTGAAAAATTGAATGTTCCAAGGACAGATATTGTATCAGTTGGTAACTCTCATTATGATGTAAAAATGTTTCATGTTAGTGGTTTGGGAATTGCATTTAATCCATCTGATGAAGAGGTTAAAAAGCATGCTGATGTTGTAATAAAAGAAAAAGACTTAAGAAAAGTTGTCCCTGTAGCATTAAAATTTTGGAATGATGGGACTAGGTCTAGGCCGTAATCCCTCTTCTGTTTTAAGCGGCATTCACCTATGCGTCCTACCTCCGAGCGGTCCTGGGTAACCGATCCCGGTATTTGGACTTGCTCCAGGGAGAGGGTCGTTTCATCAAATCCTACGGCAACGTCATCCTCAAAGGAATCATCCTCGCCATAGGCTGTGTCGTTTCTGCACCCTCTTTTGGGACTCTCGCCCCAGCATTTACGCCCCTGACCCAGGAATGAGGAGGGTATTTCCTCAGCGCATGATGCACCGTCGGCCGCTCGCCTACTCCTAGTCCCATTTTATTATGGGGTTACAAATATAAATATTTTGCATTGGATTATGGTGATGGCAGACAAAATCTTAAATATGTATTTTTTATATTCTATTGAGGAAAATGGTGTTTAAATTCAAAAGTAGGGGGAAGGAGTACACCCTTTATACAAGAGAGGTGGAGTTGAAGGGAGGTAAGATACAGAGAATTTACTTTTTTAGTGCGAAGAAGCCTAAGAGTGGTGAACCCATTGATAAGCCAGCAGGATATAATGTTAAAGTGAATCTGAAGACAGGGTTGCCCTTCCTGAAGAAGAAGTAGCTATAAACCTTTTTATAAAAATTTTCTTTTACTATCATGGAGAAACTGAAAAAGGTTGCTGCACATCAGGCTGTTAGTTATATTGAAGATGGTATGGTTGTTGGCTTGGGAACAGGTTCAACGACGGCATATGCTATAGAAAAATTGGGAGAAATGGTAAAAGATGGTTTGGAAATTATTGGAATTCCTACATCAGTAGCAACAGAAAATATGGCAAAAAAGGCTGGCATTTCTGTATCTACTCTAAATGAATATCCTTATGTCGACATAACAATAGATGGCGCAGATCAGGTGGATTCAAATCTTAATTTAATAAAAGGAGGAGGTGGAGCATTATTAAGGGAAAAAATGGTGGCAAGTTGTTCAGAAAAGGAAATAATTATTGTTGATGAATCAAAGATAGTAGAAAGATTTTCATTTCCTCTGCCTGTAGAAGTGGTAAAATTTGGATGGAAGGCAACAACAAAAAAACTCGCAAATTTGGGATTTATGCCATCTTTGAGGGAAAATTTTGTTACTGATAATGGAAATTATATCTTAGACTGCAAATATGCTTCCATTAAAAATACAAAGGAGATGGAAAGGGAGATTAACAGCATTCCAGGAGTTGTGGAAAATGGTTTGTTCATTGAGCTTGCTACAGAAATCATAATTGGCACGCCTCAAGGAGCTAGAACAATTAAAAGGTAAATAATTCTCCATCTTTCTAAAAGTCTGTACCTGGGGGAATATCTTTATTCAATAATATGCTCATCTTGCAATCATCACAAATTCTACAGAGCATTTTATGTAGTTAATTCTAAACAAGTTAAAAGACACGCAGCCTCTTTTGGAGGTGCCTTTTTACAACAATTTCTGAGGATAAGTACTTGGACAAAGTAAAGGAAATAGATAGAAAAACATGCCTGCTAGGATTGAGGCGAATGGGTAAAACATCCATCCTTTTCAAAATTGTGAATCAGATAAGAAACCCTATACCCATATACATAAATTGTTATGGCATTCCTGATAAAAGACGATTTGCCTCCATACTATCAGATAGCATAAAAGATGCATATATAGCATGTACTGGTGATGGGAAATATAAATCTGCAATCAGGAAATATATAAAGGAAAGTATTGATAAAATTGCTTACCAATTAACAGATATGGAACTAAGCGTCGGGCATTATTTCAAAATAAGGATAGGATTAAAACAGAAAGATATTGATCAAGATTTACTAGTAGAGGATGCTTTTAATTATACCGAGAAATTGGGCAGGAGTAAAAATAAAAAATTTGTCCTGATACTGGATGAATTTCAGGATATTGGCTCCAGATGAGGGATAACTTCTTAAAAAGATTAAGGTCTATTGTAGAAAGACAGAAAAACGTCTGTTATGTTTTCTGCGGAAGCTCAATTACCTTCATGACCTTCTTAGTAGAAAATGCAAAATCGCCCTTTTATAGACAATTACATAAAACAGTAGTGAAATCTTTGCCAAGTGAAGAAGTAAGGCATTTTGTTAAAAATAGATTCAAATTATGTGGTTATAAAATATCAGATGAAGCAATAAGTAAATTCATCAGATTGACCCATTCTATACCAGATTATGTGCAACGCCTCGGATTAATAGTAAGTGGGCTATCAAAAAACATTACAATTGGCACAATCGAACAGGCATATGAAGAAATGCTCCTCGAACTTGATAGTGAATTTAGAGAAACATTATCTAAATTGAATCAGAGGTCTGGGACATATGGCGTCATACTTACAGGCTTGAGCAGATACAATTCATTGAGCAAGGCTGGTAGATTTGTTGGCTATGATTTAGGAGGGATGATGAGACAAATCGCCTATCTACAGAAAATCGGGTTGATAGAAAAGACAGGTTATGGAAAGTATAAAGTAGCAGATCCAGTCTTTAAGGATTGGTTAAAAAGGAATTTTGCCTGATTTTATACAAAAGGCAGATATGGGAAAAAATATTATAGGACGTCGCATTTCTTGCTTAGCCATGACAATAATGGAAGAAGCTCAAAAAGGAATCATTACAGAGGAAATAAAGGAAGTTGCAAAAAGTGAGGGCTTAGATGCAGAGTTAATTAGGAGGAGGGTTGCAGAAGGTAAAATTGTTATTCCAAAAAATCCAATCCATTCTCCAAAATCATTGGGCATAGGAAAAGGATTGAGAGTTAAAGTAAATGCCAACATCGGAACATCCCGAGAATACTGTAGCATAGAGGAGGAAATAAAAAAAGCAAAAGTTGCGATGGAAGCAGGCGCACATGCAATCATGGATTTATCAACAGGAGGAAATTTGGATGAAATAAGGAAAAAATTGCTGGAAGTCATTGATATTCCCTTCGGAACTGTCCCGATTTACCAAGCAGGTATAGAAGCAATAGAAAAAAGAGGCTCCATTGTAGAGATGACATCTGATGACATGTTCCGCTCCTTCGAACATCAAGCAAAGCAGGGAGTTGATTTTGCCGTCGCCCATGTCGGCGTGACAAAGGAGAGCGTTGAGAGATTAAAAAGGCAGCATCGCCTCATTCCAATGGTATCGAGAGGAGGGGCATTCCATATGGCATGGATTTTGCATAATGATGAGGAAAACCCTATCTATAAAGAATTTGATTATTTATTGGAAATAGCAAAGAAATATGATTTGACCTTAAGCTTAGGAGACGGGATGCGCTCCGGCGCCCTCTTCGATTCTAATGACAGGGCAAAATTTCAGGAATTGCTCATAATTGGTGAATTGGTGGAAAAAGCAAGGGAAGCAGGGGTGCAGACAATGGTGGAGGGACCTGGGCATATGCCTCTCTCGCATATTGAGCCAAATATTAAAATAATGAAGACGGTGACAAAGGAAGCACCATATTTCGTTTTAGGACCATTGGTTACAGACATTGCTCCTGGCTATGACCACTTTGTTGGAGGTATTGGAGGGGCAATAGCAGGATATTATGGGGCTGACTTTTTGTGCTATGTCACTCCTGCTGAGCATCTTTCCCTTCCAAATGTTGATGATGTTAGGGATGGAGTTATTGCAACCCGTATTGCAGCCCATGCTGCAGACATTGCAAGGGGAATAGACGTTGGCATTGACAAAGAATTTTCCCAGGCAAGGAGCAACCTCAATTGGAAAAAAATGTTCCAGATGTGCATTGATTCAAAAAAAGCAAGGGAATACAGGGAGAAGCGCAAGCCAACGGAGGATTTGCGGGCATGTTCGATGTGTGGTAAATTGTGTGCCATTGAGATTGTAAATAGATATTTGAAAGAGGAAAAGTTATAAATCAAAATTCTATCTCCCTTTCATGATAAAAGAATTTACATCTTCCTCGGGAGATATAACAATAAAAATAGACCATGATAAATGCGATGGATGCGGAAAGTGCGTTGAGGAATGTCCCGTTGATGTCTATGAAGTGCAAAATGGAAAGTCTTTTGCCACAAAAATTGATGAATGCATTGAATGCTGTATATGTGTTGATGCATGCCCGAATGGTGCCATTGAACACAGTTCTTGCTAAAATACCAAAGTTTATCATAGCCGTAGCATCTGATGATACCATTCATCAAAAGCTTCTATAGTCCTTCCTTTTAATTTCACCCATCGCCCCGTGTTCATAGATGACAACTAGGTAGTCAAATAACGTTTTCAGTGAAGAAACAAATAAGCCCAATACTATACCAAAATATTTTCCTCCAAGTAATCTCCACGTGAGCTCTCCAAAAATTGGAGGAATTATCCACACAATTATCATAAATCTCCATAAGGGATGCAATTCTATCTCCATTCTTCCCCATTTTATCTCCACCCTCCAAACATTGAACCTCTTCCTTATCATTCAAGCCTTAGAGTACTTTAACACTTAATAATTTTTTTATTTTTTTCCGCTTCCATTCCTAATGAAAATTTAAATAAGGGAAAAATATTACCATATTGCCCCACTGGGAGCATGGTGTAACCAGGGATCATTGCGGGCTCCAGTTATGGGAATGATTAAAAGAGGGTCATCTGATCCGTGAAGAATAACTGGAGCGATGACCCATAGAAGAGACCCGCCGATCTGGGTTCAAATCCCAGTGCTCCCATATTCAAAAGAGGTATGAAATGAAGAAAAAAATGAATGCAAAAACGTGGTTTTCGTTGTTTGTCCTGATAGTTGGTATTATTTATTATGTTGCATGGTCAGCAACATTTAATGCATGGACAGATATAGGAACATATTCAGTTACCATGGTTCTGGTAGGGTTTGGTATTCTAGGCAGCCTTATATCACTTCTACCAAGTGAAGAATAAAAAGATTACCTAAAATGTTTTATTTAGAAAAATTTGATTTGAAAGGAATTAAAGGAATCATTCATTATGCAGGCAATGATTTCATTGTATGCTGTCATGGGTTATATTCCAATAAAGACAGCAAAAAATATTTAGAAATGGCAGAACTTGCAAATAATATGGGCTTTTCCTGTGTAAGATTTGATTTCAGAGGATGCGGAGAAAGTAAAGGAAATTTTTCGTTTAGCTTAGATGAGAGGGTTGATGATTTAGAAGAAGTAATGAATTACCTTGAGAAAAAATTTGGAGGCAATTATGCTTTATTTGGCTCATCATTTGGAGGTATGGCATCTCTTTATTATGGAAGCCAAAATAAAGTTAGTTCTATTGCAATCCTCTCGACTCCCTCACATGTAAAATTTGGAGAGAACGAAGCAGATATAATTCCATATGCTGAAAAATGTTCACATGTGCTCATAATGCATGGATTGGAGGATGAATTGGTTCCATATGAACAAGCAATGGAAATTTATGCAAAACTCAGGAAGCCAAAAAAGATTTTATCCTTTAAAACAGACCATTCTTTTACAGATGAAAATGAAAGGGCAAAGGCATTGAATGAGGCAATAAAATGGTTTAAGAAATATTTTTGATTATTCCTCAAACACAATCTCCTTTTTCTCCTCCAGCTTCACTTTTGGCATCTTTGGTCCTTTTCTCCTTGCCATTTCATCATATGCTTCCTTTCCACCTGCCTCCTCTATGATTTTTTTGCCCATTTCTATCTGCTTTAGTATGCTTATATTAACCCTTTCCATGGAGCCAGGTGCTATTTTTTTCAGCAATTTTGTTGCCTGTCCTAAGCCGTAAGGAATTGATTCCATATGCATTACCGTTCCTGGTAAAGCAAAATACCATATGCCCAAAGAATCTTCGCCAAATTTTGTTATTGGGATGCCTGCTGCTGCTTGGCGCTCTGCTGTTGGTCCAACGTGGGCTACCATCCATTTGCCATCTATATATGCCTCGCCTTCGCCTTCTATCATGAAATAGCCCATTGAATCATACCACTTTTTAACCAAGGGATCAACATCTATCATTGTATTATACCATGCCTGAATCATGTTCATGGCAAACATTTTATACCTTGCCTTTATGCCAGCAGCCCTGCATAGGGCAATGAATACTGAGATGAGGTGAAAGCATGTTCCCGTTCCCCGTCTAAGCGTAGCTTCAACGCCATCCATTGGAAGAATTTCTAATGTTAAATTTTCTTTTACAAATTCAAATGCAGCCTCTGCAAACTCACGGTCGGATTTTTCGAATGCCCCCAGTTCATTTGCAAGTGCTATCACTTCTGGCGCTCTCGGATTGCAGTATAAAGTTGGTCTGAGATATTTTTCATTGGAATTGCAGTGTTTCATTCCTTCTTCATATTTCGGAAGTTTGTATCTCCTTGGAGGACGTACATATCTCTCCTCATTTGGACTTATCTGACGTAATTTTTTAAGGGCTCTTAAATTTGTGAGCAATACTTTTCCCATTGTAAATGCCCCTCCAAGCATAAGCTTTAGATATGTCCTTTGAGGGATGTAGCCCTTCTCTTTAATTTCCCTTAAACTCACCATATGGAACAACATAATATGATTGAATTATAAATATTATTTCATAGCCTGTTTTAGCATGTGCCATAAACATGCACCACCATAAATCTTTTATCTACAGAAGTATTACATCTCATTTGATTATCATGAGAACAAAATTGTTGGCTGTAGCTTCATTATTTCTTATCTCAATTAGCATCTTTTCTTTGATGACATCAAGCCATACAGATACAAATGGAAAGATTGATATCTACAATGTTGGAACAAATTTACAGGCAAGCGATGGTAATTATATTGTCCAGTGGAGTCGCAGCTATGGAAAAATACCATGGTGGTCAGCTCGTTATGAAGGACCACAGCCAGTTGGAGATGCTGATAACGACGGAAAGAACGAATTGCTTATAGGAGGGAGAGACCCTTTCCTGCGAGTAATGAAATGGGATGAAGAAAGGCAGACATATTATGAGCAGGCAAAAATCATTGACCCTGTTTTTGGCATCGGATAT
>Ga0164318_10006104_pt1 | contig 11673 bp, 6 predicted proteins | sample GuaBasSedimGuay9_FD_113734 | JGI IMG/M metagenome (GOLD analysis project Ga0164318, IMG submission 113734) | Subseafloor sediment microbial communities from Guaymas Basin, Gulf of California, Mexico - Guay9, Core 4571-4, 0-3 cm | ecosystem: Environmental > Aquatic > Marine > Hydrothermal vents >... | reverse complement strand
TCTAAATATTTACTGTCTTCCGCGGATGTTTCTCCGGATAAATATTTAGAAATCAAATTATAATCTTTTTCCTGCATATTATTCTGTTAAATTTTAATTGAATTAATTATCCCAATATTGAACTGTTCCGTTTAAATCGTCACCATAATAGACTACATTAATAATGAACCCGTCTTTTTGGTTATTTTGGTCTGAGGCAATGATTCTAAACCATCCGGAATCAACAGCTCCCAAATCTAAATATAAAGCCTCTCCGTCTTTTCTGTAATGTTTAATATATTGATCGCTTCCTACGGAACCGGAAATGCTTTCGGCATCACCCTCAATTACAATATCCCAATAATGAGTAGCATCTCCTGTGTTATTAGTAACATATACTCTTTCTGTTGAAGGGTCAAATTCAACATCTACACCTTCCGGATGCGACCATAATGTAACTCTGGTAGATGCACCTCCGTTAATTTGTCTGATAACTCTTGTTTTTACACCGTCATCAACATTGTCCCAACTTGCAGAACCGTTTGCATCAGAAACCATAGTATATCCGGCAGCTTGATTTCCGTCGGTCATACGAATATGTCCGTTTACTTCTAATTTTTCGTTAGGTGTATTTGTTCCGATACCTACATTGTCGGCAGTTGTTGTAAGATAAACATTTGTTCCTCCGTCTGTCCATCCGCCGCCGGTAGTTGTTTGTACATCAAGGAGTTTCCAATTGCTTCCGTCGTAACCTTGAAAGCTTGAACCGTCCCAACGAATAGCTCCGGCATTTGTATTAGTTGTATTTCCGACACGTACCGCACCGTTAACATCAAGCACTTCGGTCGGATTTGTTCTGCCTATTCCCATATAGCCGTAATCTTCTACTCTTAAAATTTCAGAGCCGTTGTAAAAATAGCCTAAATAATTGTCGGTATGGTCGTATTTCAGCATCCCGATGTCTTGTTTGTCGGCATCACCGAAATCGAGGACACTTGCACCCGCATTTCCGCCGATAATCGATATTCTGGACCAATCATCTGTTGCATTATTTTTCTGAAAAGCAGCAACAGTTCCAGGATATTGCGACATAACGGTTCCGCCGAGTAAAACGTGTAATTTAGAATCCGGATTATCGGTTCCTATGCCGATATTTCCTCCGGTTTCAATTTCAAATCGTTCGTTTGTATCTTCATATATTCTGTATTCTCCGGAAGAATTTCCGGCTTCCCAATAATTTCCGCCGTCCGTATCTTCAAATCTGATATAAGGAACCGTATTTTTAATATGTAAAACTTTTTGCGGATTATTTACCCCCATACCGACATTTCCGCCCGAAGTTATTGAAATAAAATTATTAGCATCATTATAAAAATCCAAGTTGTTTGATGTTGCATCGGAACGAAGTATCCATGTATCTGTTGCATCAGACCCTGCATCGGCATCAATAAGGAAAGTTGCATCATTTCCGGCATCTGCTTTGATGTGTAATAATCCTTCCGGAGCAACCGTACCTATTCCGGTAAAACCACCTTCTTTTATAACTAATCTTTGCCGATATGAAGCTCCTCCGGTAAATTCCGTAATTTGAAAACGTTGAAAACCTGAATTTCCGTAAACACCGGCATTCCATGAATTTCCGCCGTCAGTATCAGTGAACCGAATATAAGGTAATGCTGCATTAATATGTAATATGTTATCGGGATTTATTGTTCCGATACCGACATTTCCTTTATTATTGATAATAACAATACCGTCATCATGATTAATATTGTCTTTATCATAATGAATTCGGATATCACCGCCTCTGTTTTGAAGATATAATGAGGAAGTATCTCCGTTATTTCTGGCGAGTATTTCATTTTGGTCAATAACTAAATTCCTTTCATTAATATTTCCGAGAACTAACAATCCTGTTCCGTTTGAATATCTTGCGTCATCTGTTGCAGTAGTTCCGTCGTCGCCGTATATATGCATATATACATCGGGAGTAACAGTATTTACACCTATTTTCCCGGCTGAATTTATTATTGCTCTTTCAACATTATTTGTCCTAAAAACAAAATCATCAGCATTAACAGTTCCTATAAAATTACTTGATGAATTTATTGTCGAATTTCCTGTTATTGACCAATTAGCTCCTTGTATTGTTAATCCTTTCCATTGGGAACCGTTCCAAAAATAAAAACTGTGTTCGGTTTCGTCAAAAACTGTCAATCCTTCATCACCGGATGCAATTACCATAGCAATTCTTTGTCCGGTTGTAAGACGCGGAATTAAAATTCCGGCATCGTTTGTTGAAATGTCAATATCAAGAATTGCATGAGGATTCGGTAAGGCACCGTTATCGTTTACAGAAACATTTTGCGAAAATATTGTTTTTGAATGAAACAATCCGGCAATTAAAATTGCAATGATAAAAGGTATTTTTTTTATGTAATTTTTCATAACATTAATCTTTAAGCAAGATCATTTAATTAAAAAATATTTAATTTAAAGACCCTTGTTGAGTTCATATTATAGAGTTTCAATAAATTAACACCTGCATTACGACTTTGAATTACAGTTCGTTCTTTTATTGTTTTTCCTTCTGAAATTAATTTTCCGGAAATATCAAAAAGTTGATAAATGATATCATCATTTGTAAAATTTCTGATAAAAATATTATTGTCGGAAGACCAAACTTTTACTTTATCATCAAAATCAATATTTTTAACAGAAACTACATAATCTCCGAAATATAATTTAAATCTGTTATAAGGTTCAGAAGTACTTGCCGTAAATGTATATATTGAGTCTAATTTTAACATTCTATATTCGCCTGTCCATGTGTCTTTTAGTTGAACAGGAGTTGTATAGTCAAAAGTAAATTCTGTTACTTTAAATTTAATTTGTCCGCCTTGTGATGTTTTAAATCCTACTGAAATTAAGGTGTCAAGTGTTGAATTTACCAGTCTTTTAATAGCATATTTTTTTCCTTCCGAAGGGAAAAAAGTATAATGTTTCGTTTCTGAAATCGGTTTTGGTTTGATACTTTCACTTTCGGAATCTGAAAAGTATAAAACAGCTTCATCAAAAATAGTTTCATCTTCTGTTTCAAATTTAAATCTTATCAGGTTATCGGGAGTTTGCTTTTTTGTATTTACATCTTCCGTTGAAAATCTTACATCATTATCAAAGTTAAGTGAACTTCTGTAATCTGTCATATAAACAAAATAAGATTCCATTGGTTTTATATACCCGTTTCCTGAATGAATACCGACATTTCCGTCCCAAACCGAATAATTAAAACTGTTTCCGTTATTGAACAAATCATATGTATAGACAGCAGGAGATAAATTTTGTTTATCCCAGCCGATTGATGTATTCCAATTTATGTATGACGGATAAGGGTTTGACATAAATACAAAAAAGTCGTCATTTCCGATTTGTTTCAAGTTTTCGTTTCTTGCTCCCGTATTAAAATTTCCTGAGAATTCAGCAACATTATTATTATTAAATTGATATAAATATGCTTTATTATTTTCAAATTTCTCATTTATATTTAATAAATTCCATTCGTTTATTTTGCCTGTATTTTCAAACATATCAGGCTCACTGTCAAATATTTCTAAAAAAGCATTTTCTGTATTTACGGGGGATGAAATATAATAGCTGTTATCTTCAATATTTGTGTTTGGCGCCGAAAATGTATTTTGAGCAATCATTTCTCCGTAATTAGAAATTGAACCGAAATGAATAAAAGTACCGGGTATTTGTTCCGCATTTTCAGATTTTAAAAATAAGGTTCCTTTATTAATAAAATCACCGTTGACTTTCAGTGTATAATTTTCATTAATAAATAAAGTGTCATTTTTATTAATAATAATATTATCGGTTGTAAGAAAATCATCGGAAGTATAATTTGCATCAATAATTGCTGATTTTGAAGCATCGGGCACACCATTACTCCAATTTATTCCGTTCCAAACGGTACAATTACCGTAAACCGAAAGTGTAACATCTTGGGAACATGTTTTCGGAACAGTTGTATTTGATAAAATACATCTTATTATATTGTCTTCCGGAAATACAGATACATCGTTAATATTCAGGATATTTGAATTTGAGCCGGAAATATTTGCATCATCGGTAAAATTTATAAATCCTGTTCCGTTGTTAATTTGCCATTGATAATTGTCTGTGTTTGATGCATCAATTTCGAAAAAAACATTTCCTGAACATGCAGCTTCGTTTTCAGCTTGGATATTAACAACCGGAGAATCTTCTGTTTGCCAATTTGCAGTATTCGGAGTTCCTCTTAAATTAATACCGAGAAAATTATGAGATGCATCAAATAATGAAGTTCCTGTTCCGTATTGAAGATTTAACAGAAGTTGTGTATTGTTATCATCTTTATAAACTTCAAATCTGTCAGGACAAAATTCTTGAATAAATCTTGCTGTATCGGATAATCTGATCTCATCAATTTTTCCGTTAATATATCTTGAATAAGTCCCCCAATATCTGGCACCTATATTGAGTGCATTTGAAGAAGAAGATAAATTAAACAGATTATCATTACTTTCTTCAATAAGTTTTCCGTTAAGAAATAGTCTTGCATAAATTCCGTCAAAAGAAACGGCAACATGAAACCATTTATTAAATTCGAGGTTTACGGAAGAATTATCGGAACGCAATGAAGCACCGATATTGTCACTTCCGTCTCTTGTAACAAATCTTAGGGCAAAATCTGCGTCTGCATCATTAATCAGATATAAAGAAAATACAGTACGTCTGTCCATAATAACAGACCAATCATTTGAATTATAAGAATCAACTTTTACCCATGCTTCATATGTCCAATTATCCGAAACATCGAGTTTATTATAGCTGTCATTTACAAAAAAAGAATCATCTCCGTCAAAATCAAGAAAAATAAGCTCTCCGACTTGTACAACTCCGACATTTGAATAACTGTCGGAATAAAAATTACCTGCCACTCGGGGTCTTACTCTATATTTATAAATACCGTCAGTTGAAACAGTTCTTTCATACAATGTATCTGTAACAGAATTACTTATTGTTGTCCAAGAACCGTTATCAAAACTTTCTTGAAGTTCAAAAACGTCCCAATTTAATGTTTTGCTTACATTCCAATTAACAATAAATGTATGATAATCAGAAGTTCTTTCAACGGGATTCATCATCGGTTCCGGAATAATGTCAAAAACACCTCCGGTAATAATTGTATATCCGAGAGCACTAAAATCACCGAAAATATTATACCAAGCATTACCTCCGTACCAATTCCACCAGCCCATATTTAAATGGTAATATTTTGTATCACCTTCATTATACCTGTATCCGTCGCAAACACATGCATGTTTTTCTCCGTCATCTGCCTCTACACCAAACTCAACCGGCATTCCGTTTTCTAAATTTTGTCTTAATCGACTTCCGAATTCAGACCATGAAAATGTTTGATAATGCCCCGTACATCTGAAATAACTGCTAAAAGCATTCGGGACTCTGTTTACATGAGATGTTGAACCTAAATCTTCATAATCCATATCAACAGCAACTCCTACATGATACATTAATCTTCCGACTGCACGTCTTTCAATATCGGAAGAATATTCTCCTTGATAATCATCGAGCATATTTTTCCAATCATATTTTGTTCTGCCGAAACCTGCATAATATGAACCGGTTGAACTTCCGTCAGAATCAACATCTGTATGACTCCCTGTGCCAACCGGAGGCCATTGGTAATAATTTAAAATTTGAGATGCCGAAATTGCAACACAACCGGGAGAATAATGATTAGGAGTAAAATAAGTTGTAGGATAAATGAAATTTCCTTCATTATCCCAACAATTTACACCTCCCCAAAAGTCTGTTAAATAATAACCGTATTGATAATCAGCTTTTGTGTTTTTACTGTTTGTTAAAAGTTCTTGCCAAGCTTTTTGATTTTTTTGAATAGTCAAAAAATATTTTTCCGAGTTTAGTTTAATAATTTCTTCTTGTTTAGAAAGATTATTCAGTAATGATTTAAAAATAGGATTTTTTATTGCTTTTTTAATATTTAAACTGCCATTTTCAGAATATGAAAATACAGGATGCAGATTTTTTGATGATGTAAAAATAATATATCCTTCGGGTTTTAGCAGAACAAGATAAGCAACTGTTTTATTTGCAATTACTATATTCAAAACATTTGAGTTGTGAGAATAATTTTCAAAAATTAGATTTTCAGAAATAAAACTTTCTGTTGCAGAAAGAATTTCTTTGTCGGAAATTTGAGCATTAATAATTTTCCCGAAAGAAATTAACAAGATAATTATTATATATATCTTTTTATTCATCTAAATATTAATTCAATTTACAACTTTAAAAAACTTGTTGCTATTCTTTCAGAATCATTGCTTATTTGTAAAATATAAAATCCTGTTTGAAAACTTGACACATTAATTTTGTATTCGTTTATTAGTATATCTTCGTCAGATTGAAAAACAAGACTTCCGCGTAAATTATATATTCTTACTGTTGAACCGGACAGTTTTTTATAACTTACTCTTAATTCTTCACTTGCAGCCGTAGGATATAGAGTTAATTCTTCATCTCCCTCAAAAACTTCTTTTTCTTTAAAATCGGCTTGTGCTATTTTTATCTCGTTTGACCAACCGTTATTCTTCCATTCTCCGTTAACCTGAGCTCTTATTCTGAAAGAATAATCATTTTTACTATCCGTTTGAAAAATATAAGTTTTTGTCGTAATAGTATCTGCAACAGTTACCCAATCATCCGGACCTTTTTTAAATTGTAATTCATAATTTTGAACAGGGATTTTATAAGTATAATACCATTCTAAATTTACAGTTCTGCTTTCTTCATCTAAATCAGGACTGTCATTCATCTCCGGTATAGGAATCATATTTAAAACAGCAGCAGTAATATTTGAATATCCTCCGGCATTGAAAGATTGATGAATCTGATACCAACTGTTGTCATCTCCCCACCAACCCATATTTAAATGATAATATTTTTCGTTTCCGATATATTTTATCCCGTCTCCTACGACAGCATGACCTGCTCCGCCGGAAGTATATATTGCAAATTGAGCCGGAATATTATGACGTAAACTTGTATCGAGAGTTTGCCAAAAATCAAAAGCTGTTTTTTCTTTATATTCTGAAACATATCTGAAAAATTTCCATGCAGAATATGGAATTTTGTTAATATTTGAAGTTGAACCCCCGTTTTCAAAGTCCATTCTGACAGATACAGCGGCATGAAAAGCAAGTTTTCCCAGTTCACTCCTTTGTTGTTCTGTTGATGCTTCTCCATCATATTCATCAAGAATTGAACCCCAATTATAAAATTCTTCACTAAAATCAGCTGAGTAGGTTCCTTGACTGCTCCCGTATGAATCTGTATAAGAAAAATTACCGACTCCTTTACGAGGCCAATTGTAATATCTCATTACTTCTGAAAAAACCATTGCCACACATCCTACGGCATAATGATTTGGTGTGTAATAATTTGTAACATTTACCAAATGTCCGTTATTGTCATGACAATTTACTTGTCCGTACAAAGAAGATAAAAACGGACCGTAAACAGCATCATTTACATTTTTTACCGGAGAACCCGACAGTAATGTATTCCATTTCTTTTGATTTTCAAAACCTATTTCAGGATTTTCCCTTAAATAACTTTTAAAAAATTTATAATCACTTTGTAATATATCAATCATATGAATTTCGGAATCATTCGATTTTATTCGTAAGGGATGATTAAAAGAAAATGCTTTTACCGGACTGTATGATTTATCAGCACTTATAACTATAAATGCATCGGAGTAATTAATAATATAAAATAAAAGATATTTTGTATCATCGGTATAAATTTTATAAATTTTCGGTTCTTGATTTAATAAATCCGAATGTCCGGAAACTTTAATAAAATTTTTATTTAAGTTCAAAATATCAACTTTTGAAACTTTTTGAGCAAACGAAAAATTAATTAAAAATATTAAAAAAATAAACGTGATTTTTTTATAATTCATCATAACAAAACACCTTCTGATACAATTAAAAATTGTATTAAATTGAGATAAGAAAAATTTAATAAAACCTCCGCAAATACGAAGGTTTTATTTGAAAAAAAGCTTACTTAACAACTGACAATTTAGTTGTATAAGTTTCATTTCCGGAAGCAATAATTACATTATATAACCCTGATGCATAATCAGACGTATTAATTGTAACTTGATTTTTTCCGTTTATAGCTTGTGAAAATACTTTTCTTCCGGTAATATCAAATATTGATAATTCAGAAGCATTATTAATTTCAGAAAGATTAATAACCGCAGATTGAACAGCAGGATTCGGATATATCTTTATATTAGATTTTGAAACTTCATTTATTAACGAAGCTTCAAATGTACCGGCTTCGGCAGCTGTAATCATTTCTGAAATAAGTTGGTCAAGATCAGTTTGAGGATCTATTTTTCCCAATCTTAAACCTGAAACAATTATATTATTTCTGTAGAAAGCCGTAATTTGTCCGGCTAAATCATAAGCTGCAGGACCCATTTGATATAATGCGGTAGCATCAGCCGCAATTGCTAATCCGTCAGCATTATATAAAGTAGAATACACCCAAGAAACAGGATCTACAGTTGTTATTGTATTGGCAGACGCTTTATCGTATTGTTCAACCCCGTCGGAATAAGTTCCGTCATCTTGATGAGACTGTGCCAAATATTGTGTAATTCCTAATTGATCAAACATAAAATCGCCTGCAGCAAAATCATCCGGTGCACCTCCGTATAAATCATAAATAAAATCTAAACCGTCAAGCCAAAGAATTCCGCCGTTTGCAACATATTCCGTTAAACCGGCATTAAATTTTGCAGCTCCTGCACCAATACCGGTAGTATCAGCAACATCCCACAATCTTATTCCTAAACCGTCATTTCCGGTATACCAAATTACCATATTATATGCTGATAATTCAGCATAATCAGGAATTCCTGTAACACTTGTAGTGTCAACATCAAATGTTCCTCCCCAATTAGTTAATGCAGTAACAATCGGTGCTCCTTCAGGAGTATTTTGATCATCATCAACTAATAAAACTGAAAATTGGGCATTTGCAAATGTTACGGCAAATACCATAACCACCATAAAAGATAAAAATTTTCTCATAATATAAATATTTAAAAGTTTAACAATAAATTAATATAGTTAAGACGAGAAAAAAGTAAAAACACCCTACCCTTTAAATCAATTATTTTGAGTTTTATTTCGATAAACATCACGAAGAAGACGTAAAGCTTTTGTCATATGTTTTTCTACAGTTTTTACCGATATATCAAGTGTTTCAGCAATATCACGGTATTTAAATCCGTTAAAACGATGAAGAATAAAAATTTCCCTGCTTCTTTCAGGAATTATTTTTAAGAGTTTTTCAAGTTTTAAATTCTGTTCTTCTTTAAGTAGATTTTTATCGGGGGAAAAATCCTGATTTTTTATGTTTAGTTGATCTTCTTCAATAGGTTCATAAATATTTTTTCTTTTTCTTAAGTATGAAATAGTTGTATTTTTTGTACTCCGAAATAAATAGGCTTTTACACTCTTATTAATTTTTAACTTTTTTCTTTTAATCCAGATATTTGCAAATACATCTGCAACTACTTCTTCAGCACAGGGTTTGTTATTTGACATTAAGTTTGAAAAATCACACAAATCATGATAATACAGGTTAAATAACTCGTCAAAAGCTTTTTGTTTGCCTTTTTTTATTTCATTAAATAAAATAATATCTTTTTCGGAATTATCTGACATAGAATGTTAAGGCTTCTTTTATGCTCAAATATAGTACTTTTTAAACAATTATAATTTAAAGTATCCCTTTAAACTTTTGTAAGTCTGTTTTTGAAATTCTGTTAATTTTTGCACATCACACCATTCAACCTTAGTAATATCTTCTTCCGTTTGCGGTTTCAGAGTTTCATCTCCGGCATAATTCATATAAAACCAATGCGTTTTCTTAAGGACTTTTTTATTTTTTATTGTGTAAATATGATATGAAGGTTCCGCTTTACCCGTTATTTTTAAACCGGTTATTCCGCATTCTTCCTCAACTTCTCTTATTGCTGTATCTTCCGGTTTCTCGTTTTTCTCGATTTTTCCTTTCGGTAAATCAGGAATATCGAAACGATGAATGACCAGAAGTTCGTTATTTTTATTTTTTACCAATCCGCCGGCAGCTTCAATATAGTTAAAATACGATTTAATATCATTAAATAATTTATTCAAATCCGGATGCTCAAAACTAATTTCTTTAATAGCTTCTTTTTCAAAAAAAGTATTCAAAATCGTATCCGTTCGATCGTTACATTTATGAATAAACGGCTCGTCAATTTCCAAATTCTCAACCAGCTCTTCAAATTCGGGCGTTGTTTCCCAAAGGATGATTTTCCGATTGTTCCGGTATATTGTTATTTTATTCACAAATTATCAATTATTCATTGTCAATTATTCATTATCAAACATCTTTCATACTTAATCCGATACGTTTTTTTACGGTATCAATGTTGATAACTTTCACTTTTACATGTTGATGCAGTTTCAGAACATCTGCCGGATTTTTGATAAACTCATTTTTGATATTTGAAATATGAACCAAGCCGTCTTGTTTGATACCGACATCCACAAACGCACCGAAATTTGTAATGTTTGTAACAATCCCGGGAAGTACCATGCCGATTTTTAAATCATCAACGCTAAACACATCTTTCGAAAATTCAAAAACCTTTGCTTGCTGACGCGGGTCTCTTCCGGGTTTTTCAAGCTCTTTCATAATATCGGTTAATGTCGGAAGTCCCACGGTTTGACTCGTGTAATCTTTCAAATTAATGTCTTTTCTTATTTCAGGCGATTTGATAAACTCTTGAAGTGTTACCTTATTATCCTTTGCCATTTTTTCAACAATGTGATAACTTTCCGGATGAACAGCCGTATTATCAAGCGGATTTGCCGCATTCCGTATTCTTAAAAAACCGGCACATTGTTCAAATGCTTTATCGCCGAGCCGTTTTACTTTTTTAAGTTCCTTACGCGATTTAAACGATCCGTTTTCGGTTCGATAATCCACAACATTTTGAGCAATTTGTTCGCCCAAACCGGAAACATAAATCAGTAAATGCTTGCTTGCCGTATTTAAATCCGCACCAACGGCATTTACGCAACTTTCCACAACCATATCCAAACTTTTTTGAAGTTCTTTTTGATTGACATCGTGCTGATATTGTCCGACACCGATTGATTTCGGATCAATTTTTACCAATTCGGCAAGCGGATCCGCCAAGCGTCTTCCTATGGATACAGAACCTCTTACGGTAACATCGTAATCAGGAAATTCTTCTCGGGCAACTTTTGATGCCGAATAAACCGATGCGCCGTCTTCACTCACCACAAACACTTTCACATCTCTGTCAAAACGTACTTTATTTCTGATAAAATCTTCGGTTTCGCGACTTGCCGTTCCGTTTCCGATTGCTATTGCATCAATTTTATAAGTGTTGACTAAAGAAGCAACTTTTTTTCCTGCTTGAAATGTTTCTTTTTGAGGCGGATGCGGATAAATGGTTTCATTATGCAATAAATTACCGTGTTCGTCCAAACAAACAACCTTACAACC
>Ga0164318_10006103_pt1 | contig 11676 bp, 10 predicted proteins | sample GuaBasSedimGuay9_FD_113734 | JGI IMG/M metagenome (GOLD analysis project Ga0164318, IMG submission 113734) | Subseafloor sediment microbial communities from Guaymas Basin, Gulf of California, Mexico - Guay9, Core 4571-4, 0-3 cm | ecosystem: Environmental > Aquatic > Marine > Hydrothermal vents... | reverse complement strand
CTTTACCTTGAGTAAAATACTTAACTTTATCGTCTTTATCAACAAATGTCATGTCTAATGGAATTGTATTTAAAATGGCGTTTATTTCTTTAGGCATTAAAGATCCTGCATCAAATTTAATTTCCCCATCTAATTTACTTGATACTTCTTTAATTGTTGTTTCTTCCTCAACATCACTAATCTTAATATCCCAATCATCTTGTTCTTCAATTAAGCAAAGCCCAAATTCTCTTTGTGCTTTATCAATGTTGTACCATTCTACTAAAGAGAAAGTTGTATTCATCAAAGGAATTAAAATATTATTTTCTTTAAACACCATTTCACTTGTTTTTGTAACTGTTGCTTCTGCTTTTGTAATCAATTCTTCTAAGTCAAAAGTCTTTTGTGATAAAATGCTTAAAACTTCTTTAATTTCTTTTCTAACTTCATCATCAATTCCCCACATTACTTTTGGAGGAGCTGTGATATCATGTTTTTCAAGCATTGGGAATAAGACATTTTCTTTTCTTGAATAGTGAATATCAATTTGTGATAATCTTTCAAACCCAATTCTTAACATTAAAACAGCTGTATTATCAAAACCTTTTTTTAAAGTTTCAATATACGGTGTTATTTCTTCTTTCATTACTTCTTCTAGTTTTTCGTTTTCTAGTAAAAAAACATATACTGGATGGCCTTTTACTTCTGAATTATCTTTTGAAGGATGAATATCTTCAATTGATCCATCAAAAACACTAGCGTGAACATCACAAAGTTTTTGCACTTCTGCGATTGGCAACCCTTCAGCAACTAATTCTTGTTCCATTTGCGAAATTTCGGTTGTACTTACTTCCCCAAATTCAACTTTAAATCTTTCTTTAACATCCTCAACTGTAGCTCCCGCATGTAATTCTTTGATTAATGTTTTTAATTTTTCTCTTCTAATACTGTCATTGTTTATAAATTCACTCATCGTTTTACTCCTTTACAATAAATCCGTATTTTTCGAATTCATCTATTAATATTTGAATATCAATTTTTCTAAATTGAGCACCTTTTTTCAAAGTCATTATTCGTCCAACTGTGTTAATTGTCTTTTTATTTGTCATTCCTTCAAATCCTAAGTTTTCCATTACTTCTACAACTTCATCAAAGGTAGTAACAAGCTTATAGATTGAATCGTTTAATGAGATAACTTTTTTCATTTAATCACCTACCATAATATATTCTATATTAGATGGCTGATTTTTTGGAGTAATTCACTCATTTTTCTAATTAAGAATGGTTGCTTATTTATAAAAACTATATTTATGTAAATTGATTATTCTTTTTTTCATAAAAAAACTAACAATCATTTAAGTAATGAATGTTAGTTTTTATTAAGTAATTATCTTAATCTAGCTAGTTGAATTGATGTTTTCTTTCCTTGAAATGTAATATTTGTCAAAGCTTTGAAAACAACTTTCTCAAACTTTTTGTTAACAGTGAAGAATGAAAAACTATGTCTTACCGTAATTTCTTTAATTTGTTGGTTTCTCAGTTTTGTTTTTTGACAAACAAATTCTGAAAACTTTTTAGGTGTTAACCCCATTCCAGTTCCAACATTAATATGAAATCTAACAGTATTTTTATCATCTTTTCTATTAGCTGATCCGCGGTTATTTCTTGAAGTTTTTTTACTTCTAGAAACATCTTCATTAATATCTCCAAAGATTTTTCCTGAAGTATCTTTTTTCTCAAGTTTTGTAAGTAATGCACAAACTAATTGTAATGAATCATTACTTTCTAAAAGCTTTGTAGCTAAGTCAAATTGACGATTTGTATTTTGATTTTCAATAATTTCTACTATTTCATCAAACTCTTTATCTTGTTTAACTTTAACAACTTTTTCAGGTGTTGGAATATTTCTTTTTTTAATATTTGATTTTGTAAATCTTAAAATCGAATCTAATCTTGACATTTCTTTTCTTGATACTAAAGTAAATGAATATCCTTTATTACCAATTCTTCCAGTTCTCCCAATCCGGTGAACATAATATTCTGCTTTTTCGGGAACATCAAAATTAATTACAACTCCAACATTTTTAATGTCTAATCCTCTAGCTGCAACATCGGTTGCGACTAAAATATCTAAAACACCATTATGGAATTTACTTAAAACATGCATTCTTGATGTTTGTTGTAAATCGCCATGAATTTTATCAACGTTATACCCTTTTTTAGTTAATTCTCTAGTTACATCATCAACTTTTCTTTTTGTATTACAAAAAATTAATGATAAATCAGGGTTATATACATGAAGTAATCTTGAAACTGCTTCAACTTTATTTTGTTCTTTAACATTATAGTAGTACTGCGTAATATCAGTATTTGTTTCGTCTTTTCCAACTACTGAGATATGAAGAGGATTACTCATATATCTTTTGGTAATGTTTAAGATTTGTTTCGGCATTGTTGCCGAAAACATCGTTGTTTGGTGAACATCATTTGTTGCCCCTAAAATTGTTTCAATATCTTCTTTAAAGCCCATTTTTAACATTTCATCTGCTTCATCTAAAACAACAAATTTAACATCTTGAAGTTTAATTAATTTACGATTAATATGATCAATTGTTCTTCCAGGTGTTCCAATAATAATTTGTGGTTTTCTTTTTAAACTAATAATTTGTCTTTGGATTGGTTCTCCCCCATAAACACATACTGTTTTTAAAGGACGGATATATTTCCCAATTTTATCAATTTCACGTTTTACTTGAACCGCGAGTTCTCTTGTTGGACATAAAACTATTGCTTGAATCTTTCTACTTTCAAAATCTAGTTGTTCTAATATCGGTAAAGTAAATGCAGCCGTTTTCCCTGTTCCTGTTTGGGAATGCCCAATTACATCTTTTCCTTCTTTTATTAGCGGGATACACTTTGCTTGAATTTCTGTAAATTCTTCAAATCCCATTTCTGTTAATGCTTTTTCTATTTCTTTATTTTCGTATTTCATTCAATACCTCCTACTGCGACAAAACAATTAATCATACCACATATAAGAAAAATGTAAAGGATTATCCAAGAATAGTTCTTGGAAGTAAAATCTTATTTGTTTTCATACAAACTAAATAACAGAGTTACCAATTAAAAATTTCTAGTCTACAGCCTCTATCACTTTTTATTTATAACTTTTTTAACTAGTTAAGATTAATTAAAAATTATTGGATAATCTTAGAGTTTTCTTACTGATAAAATAAGTTTATGCTATAATTAATATAAGTTGTATTCGCTTACATCATATTTAATTATTTTGAGGAGGCTATTATGAATCAAAAGACACTTAAAAGAATAAAAGAAGACTTATTAGAAAGAAAGCCCACTTTTATAATTCCTAAAAATATTCATCCTTTAGAACAACGGATTGTTTTAAAAAATTACCAAGTAATCAATCCAGAAGAAATTAATGAATACATCGCAAGAGACGGCTATTTTGCAATTGCTAAAGCCTTAAGAATGTCTCAAGAAGATGTTATTAATGAAATTATAACTTCTAACTTGCGCGGCCGTGGAGGAGTAGGTTTCCCTACCGGTTTAAAATGGAAATTTGCTTTAGGCTATCAAGATAATCAAAAATATGTCATTTGTAATGCCGACGAAGGTGAACCAGGAACATTTATGGATCGTCATATTTTAGAGGGGGATCCTCATAATATTTTAGAAGGCATGATGATTGCTGGGTATGCAATCGGCGCTTCAAAAGGATATATTTATGTAAGAGCGGAATATCCTCTTGCTGCTAAAAGACTCCAAAAAGCAATTGATGATGCTTTAGCACTCGGGATCCTAGGAAATCAGCTTTTCGAAACTGATTTCAGCTTTTATATTGAAATCAGACTTGGTGCTGGGGCATTTATTTGTGGTGAAGAAACAGCACTGCTTGAATCAATTGAGGGAAAACGTGGAAACAGTCGAAATAAACCGCCCTTCCCTGCTGAAAAAGGTTTGTTTGGAAAACCAACAATTATTAATAATGTCGAAACATTAGCTAATATTTCGGCAATCATTTTAAAAGGTGGCGCTTGGTATCGAACTATTGGAACTGAAAAATCAAGTGGAACAAAAGTTTTTTCCCTTTCAGGAAAAACTAAAAATCGCGGTATTTTTGAAGTTCCAATGGGAATTAGTCTTCGTGATGTCATTTATAATATTGGCGGCGGAATGCAAGAAGGCAGCATTTTTAAAGTAGCCTATACCGGTGGTCCTAGTGGGGGATTACTCACCAAAGATCATCTCGATGAAATAATTGATTTTGATAGTTTAGTAACCCTAGGTAGTATTATGGGAAGCGGTGGTATCATTATTGCTGATCAAACTAACTGCGTTGTTGATACAGTTAAACATTTTATGGAATTCAACCAAGAAGAAAGTTGTGGAAAATGCACTCCTTGTCGTGAAGGAACAACTATTTTAGCTAAAATGTTAGATGATATAACAACTGGAAAATCATCTTTAGAAGACCTTGAAAAATTAAAACATTTAGGAAAAATGGTTTCTACTACTTCGCTTTGTGGACTAGGACAAGCTGCTCCATCTCCTATTTTTTCAGCATTAGAACATTTTTATGATGAATTTATTGAACATATTGTCAACAAAAAATGTCCAAGTGGTGTTTGTGAAATGGCAACTAAAAAAGGAGATGAACAACAATGGAAAAACTAATAAAATTTAAAATAGATGGCAAAGAATATACTGCTTATGAAAATGAAACTGTTTTAGATGTTTGTAAACGAAATGATATTTTTATTCCGACATTTTGTCATGATGATCGCTTTGAAAGCGAAGCAGCATGTCGAATGTGTTTAGTTGAAAGTAGTAATTCTAATAAATTAATGACTTCTTGTACCTTGAAACCAACTGAAGGAGTCGAAATCCAAACTAAGAATGCCAAAGTTATTGAAGCTCGCCAAGAAGTTTTAAAACTAACATGGGCAAGTCATCCAAATGATTGTGTTGTTTGTGATGCTGATGGAGACTGTAAACTTCAAGATTATATGTATTATTATGATGTTCCTAGTGAAAAAGATTATAATATTCCAATTAGAGATTTCCCAATTGATGATTCAAACAAATTCTTTTATCTTGATCCTAGTAAATGTATTTTATGTGGAAAATGCGTTAATGTTTGTGATCAACTAGTAGGAGTCGGGGCTTTAACCTTTAATGAGCGTGGTAAAGATTCATTTGTTTCCTTTGCTTTTAATAAAGGAATGGACTACTCACAATGCGTTAGTTGTGGTAACTGCGTTAGTGTTTGTCCAACTGGAGCAATTGTTGAAAAAACACGCATCAAATTTAGAATTAAAGAAACAAGAAAAGTACGAACAACTTGTCCTTATTGTGGAGTAGGTTGTCAGTTTGATGTTGTTTTAAAAGGAGATACAGTTGTTAGAATTGATCCAATAGATACAACTCCAAACGAAGGATTACTTTGTGTTAAAGGTAAATTTGCCTTTAGATACATTAATCATCCCGATCGTTTAAAAACACCTTTAATTAAAAAAGATGGCGTTTTCCATGAAGTTTCTTGGGAAGAAGCTTATCAAGTTATCGTTGATAAAATCAACGAAACTAAAAAAGCTTTTGGACCTAGTGCTTTTGCTGGACTTGCTAGTGCTAAATGTACTAATGAAGAAAACTATTTATTCCAAAAATTTATTCGTGCAGTCATTGGGACAAACAATGTTGATCACTGCGCAAGACTTTGTCATGCCTCAACCGTAGCGGGGCTTGCGACTACTTTAGGTAGTGGGGCAATGACTAATAGTATTGAAGAAGTTAAAAACCATGATGTTATTTTCGTTATTGGTTCTAACACTACTGAAACTCATCCGGTTATTGGTAACTTTATGCGCCAGGCAAAGAAAAAAGGTGCAAAGATTATCGTTGCTGAACCCCGTAAAATTGATCTGGCTAATGAGGCTGACGTTTTCGTTCAAATCATGCCAGGGACTAACGTCGCTTTGCTTAATGGAATGATGAACGTTATTTATAACGAGAAATTATATGATGAAGAATTTATTGATAGCCGCACTGAAGGTTATGATGAATTTATTGAAGTAATTAAAGAATATCCTGCAGAACGCTGTGCTGAAATTTGTGGATGTAAAGCCGAAGATATTAAAAAAGCTGCAAGAATTTATGCTAGTGGAGATAAAGCCGGAATTTATTATGCTATGGGAATAACCCAACATTCAAACGGAACAAATCATGTTAAAAGTGTTGCAAACCTCGCATTAATGTGTGGTAATTTAGGAAAAGAATCAACTGGTGTTAATCCGCTTCGTGGTCAAAACAATGTTCAAGGAGCTTGTGATGTTGGTGGTTTACCTAATGTTTATCCAGGTTATCAGAAAGTTCATTTACCTGAAGTACATGCTAAATTTGAAAAATTATGGAATGCTAAACTAAGTGATAAAGTTGGCCTTAGTTTACCGCATATTACCAATGGAGCTTACAATAACTTAATTAAATTCTTATATGTTATGGGAGAAAACCCAATTGTAAGTGATCCTGATATTACGCATGTTAAAGAAGCAATGGAAAGAATTGATTTTCTCGTTGTCCAAGATATCTTTTTAACTGAAACAGCGCAATTTGCTGATGTTGTTTTACCTGCTTCTACTTACGCTGAAAAAGATGGGACTTTTACTAACACTGAAAGAAGAATCCAACGTGTTAGAAAAGCCTTAGAACCAGTTGGAGATAGTAAACCTGACTGGGTAATTTTACAAGAAATTATGACGTTACTTGGTTATCCTCAACATTTTAATCACCCTTCTGAAATCATGGATGAACTTGCCTCAGTTGCGCCGATTTATTCAGGAGTTGATTATGATAGAATTGATAAAGTTGGATTACAATGGCCAGTTTATGGAAAAAATCACCCTGGAACTAAATATTTACATAAAAATAAATTTAGTCGTGGAAAAGGGTTATTTACCCCAGTTGATTATTATGGAGCTCAAGAATTACCAGATGAAGAATACCCCTTAACTTTAACAACCGGTCGAGTACTTTACCATTTTCATACTAAAACAATGACTGGTAAAAATAGTGAAATTAACGAAATAGTTCCAATTAACTTTATTGAAATAAATCAAAGAACAGCTGATAAATATCTTTTAAGTGATATGCAGGAAGTGATTGTTAAATCTCGTAGAGGAGAAACAACAGCTGAGGTCCATATTACTAATAAAATTGGTGATTATGTTGTCTTTATGCCGTTCCATTTCGCAGATGGAGCAAACATGCTAACTAATACTGTTCTAGACGCAACTTGCGATATTCCTGAACTAAAAGTAGCAGCATGTGAAATTGTTGAGAAAATCTAAAATGAATCTTTCAGCAATTATCTTAGCTGGTGGCACTTCATCAAGGATGAAATATAACAAAGAATATATTAAACTTGGTGATAATTATTTAATCCACCAACAAATAAAGCAATTACTACCTCTTTTTGAAGAAATTATCGTTGTAAGTAATAATCCAACCCACTATCAAGGGTTAAATGTTAAAGTCGTAAAAGACATTCTTAACGGTAAAACGCCAATCATTGGTTTACATGCAGGGTTAGTTCATTCAAGTAATAAATATAATTATGTCATTGCCTGTGATATGGCTTTTATCAATCTTGATTTTATTAATTACTTAATTAGTTTAGTTGATAATAACGATGCTTATGTTGCTAAATATAATAACTACATTGAACCATTTAATGCTATTTACAGCAAAGATATTATCATTAAAATTGAAGACTTTTTAGAAGGAAATAATTACGGATTTCAAAGACTGGTCAAACAACTAAACACTCATTATATCAACGAACAAATAGTAGACTTTTATCAACAAGAAATGGATATGTTCAAAAATATAAATAATGAGTCTGATCTATTGGATGATTATTTAAGCATTACTTCTAGTTATCAAAACATGGATGTTCAAAAGGTTATTAATAAGGAGATTTTCCATGTTAAAGACAAAATAATAACTGAATACCCATTAACTATTTATGTTAACAAGACTTACTATTCTACGATGATGATAACTCCAAATAATATCGAATTTTTAGTGTTAGGATATTTACACAGTGAATTTCTTATTAACAACTTATCAGAAATTAAGAATTTTAAATTAGATCTAGAAAATCATCGTTGTGACATTACTTTGTCACACGATATAAAAAATAACAATTCTCAAAGACTTAAGATTATGTCTACTGCTTGCGGAAACACAAGTCTCCCCAATATTTTAGATAAAGATTTACCAAAAGTAATCAAAAAACAAACTTTTAATCTTAATCAAATCCTTGAGGAAGTTGCTGTATTTAATAAAGAATCATTGCTTTTCAAAGAAACCGGTGGAGTTCATAGTGTAGAGCTTATTTACGGGACTAATAAAATATTATTCGAGGATATTGGAAGACATAACGCAGTTGACAAAGTCGTTGGTTATTTACTTAAAAACAAGATTATAAGCGATGATATTTTTATTATTACTAGTGGGAGAATATCATCTGATATTTTACTTAAAATAGCATTAGTAAAAATTAGTTTGATCGTATCTAGAAGTGCCCCTACTTCTTTGGCAGTTAAATTAGCTGATAAATTAGGGATTACTGTGATTGGATTTGCAAGAGGAAATAAATTAAACATCTATACACATGAAGACAGAATTATAAAGGAGTAAATTATGAAAAAGATAAATTTAGAAGAGTTCAAACAAGTAATTAACGAATTTAAGAATGTTAAAGGACCCCTAATCCCCATTTTACACAAAGCTGAAAAACTATATGGTTATATTCCGCTTGAAATTCAAAACTTAATTTCGAAAGAATTAAAAATCTCTAATGCCGAAATTAGTGGAGTTGCAACATTTTATTCAATGTTCCATACTACACCTACTGGAAAATACCACATAGGTGTATGCACAGGTACTACTTGTCACCTAAATGGTTCTGCAAAACTCCTTCAACATTTAGAACAAAAGTTAGGAATTAAAGAAGGTGAAACAACTAGTGATGGTCAATTCACAATTGTTCCAGTAAAATGTATTGGTAACTGTGATGTTTCTCCTAATATAACAATTAATGACAAAGTTTATAATAAAGTAACAATTACATTGATTGATCAATTAATTAAAGAATTATCAAGTAAATAACAAAAAGACATACTAGATTTTAAAATATCTAATATGTCTTTTTTTTGCGGCTGTTTTAAGGTTATATTTCCAACAACGTTTTTTATACTCCACAATCGGTATCAATTAATTTGAGAATTTTTAAGCCGTGGCCTAAAACATCACCTAAAAATGATAAGTTTTCTTTAACCGCCTTTAGACTTCCTGGTAAATTAATAATTAAAGTTCTATTTCTAATTCCTGATATTCCCCTAGAAAGATATGCTTTCTTAGTAACTTTGTAACTTTCTGCTCTTAACATTTCTCCAATTCCTGGAATTTCTCTTTTAATCACTTCTTTTGTAGCTTCTGGCGTATTATCTCTAGGTGAAAATCCAGTTCCTCCTGTAGTAATTATTAAATCTACTTTTTTGATATCTGCGTAATATAATAGTTTATCTTTTATAGTATCAATATCATCAGTAATAATTACTTTTTCTAGGACATTAAACTTTTTATTAATTAAAAACTCTTTAATATACTCTCCCGACGTATCAACTCTTAAGCCTTTTGCCCCTTTATCACTACATACTACTACTGCAGCATTCATTATCATAAAATCACCTGTTTTCTTTATTATTTTATAATCTCAATTGAATCTCCTACTTTTACTTTACCACCTTTAATAACTTTTGTAAAAACCCCTTCAATAGGTAATACATATTCTCCAAATAATTTGATTATTTCAAATTTATCATGACCTTTTTTACCAATTTCAGTTATTTCCTGGATTGTCTCTCCAATTTTAAATACTGTACCAACAGTTAACTTATTAAGGACAAATCCTTCAGTTGTGATGTTTTCAGCAAAAGCTCCAGGTGAAAACTTTTTACCTTCCTGTTCTAATCTTTTATAACTCTCGATTCCAAGTAAACTAATTTGACGATGACCAGACCCAGCATGCCCATCACCTTTCATTCCATAGTTAGTAATCAAAAGTGCTTCTCCAATTGGTTCTTTAACTACACTTGTTTTTTTACTTAAATTTACAGATATTACTTTTCCTATCATTATTCTAGCCTCCTAAATACACCGCTTTTTCCACCACTTTTTTTAAGTAGTTTGATTTCTTTTATAATCATTCCTTTATCAATTGCTTTGCACATATCATAAACTGTTAGCGCAGCAACACTAACAGCTGTTAAAGCTTCCATCTCTACTCCTGTTTTTCCAGTTAAAGAGACTGTAGCTTCAATTGATAATTCAGATTTATCTATTTCATGACTAAAATGAATATCAATTCCAGTTAATAATAATGGATGACACATTGGAATAATATCCGATGTTTTTTTTGCTGCCATTATTCCAGCAACTTGACTTACTGCGAGGACATCACCTTTTTTCAATCCTCCTTCTATAATTCTTTGTAAAGTTGCTTTTTCCATCTTTATTGTAGCAGCTGCTACTGCTATTCTTTTTGTATTTGCTTTTTCAGATACATTTACCATTTTAGCATATCCTTCATTATTCAAATGAGATAATTCCATTTATTATCCTCCTATCTTATGCATTGGACGATTTGAGATATTTCCATCTTTTTTATCCAATGTATGACTAAGTGGTTTAGTTTTAATTGCTTCTATTAACTTAGATGAAACCAAGTCTCTATCATTATTTTTAATATTGATTTCATAATTATTATGTAAGCACGGTTTTAAATGGCCGTCTGCAGTTAATCTAATTCTATTACATGATGCGCAGAATTTATGACTAATCGGATTTATAAACCCAATAAGCCCCTTTTTACCTGCTACTTTATAATATTCTGCTATTCTATCTTTTCTATAAAAAACTAACTCTGGATATCGTGACAACAATTCATCTTTACTAATATAATACTTATTATAATCAAAACTTAAATGACCGATTGGCATAACTTCTATTAATCTAATTAATAAATTATATTTATCAGCTAAGTCAATGAAATCAAGAATTTCATTATCATTAAAACCTTTTAATAATACTACATTAATTTTGATAGGCAACATCTCATATTTAATTAGTTCTTTGATAAGATTTTCATAATCTAAAGTGATTTGTGAGTTAGTAATAAATTTAAATTTCTCGTTATCTAACGTGTCTAAACTGAAATTAACTCTAGAAATTCCTGCTTCTTTTAATTTTTTAACATTTCCAATCAATAAAGTTGCATTTGTTGTGATCGTAATCTCTTTAATTCCTTCCACTTTACTAATCTTTTTGATTAAGCTGTATATTCCTCTCCTTACTAATGGTTCTCCTCCAGTAATTCTTATTTTAGTAATTCCTATTTTCACGGCTTCCTCAACAACATTTAAGATTTCTTCATCGCGTAATATATTATCATGTGGTCTCTTTTCAATTCCATCAGGCATACAATATAAACAACGAAGATTACATCTATCTGTAACTGAGATTCTTAAATAATCTATTTCTCTTTTAAATGCATCTTTCAAGATATCACCTCTTTTTTAGTGATAATCTCACCAATATTGTCAATCCTAT
>Ga0164318_10006101_pt1 | contig 11679 bp, 14 predicted proteins | sample GuaBasSedimGuay9_FD_113734 | JGI IMG/M metagenome (GOLD analysis project Ga0164318, IMG submission 113734) | Subseafloor sediment microbial communities from Guaymas Basin, Gulf of California, Mexico - Guay9, Core 4571-4, 0-3 cm | ecosystem: Environmental > Aquatic > Marine > Hydrothermal vents... | reverse complement strand
TAAATCAGTTGTCAGCATAATATGGGGATGAGCAGATAGCGGCAAAATAATCCCGAAGATAAAAAAGGTTGACAGCAGCAGTTTCTTCATACCGGCGATTCTATTCTCCTACCGGATTTTGTTCAAGGGGTATTAAATTTCGATAATTAACCTTTATTTATATAACATAGTGTACTACTATTACAGGCAAGAGGCTCAAGATGATTGATCTGACATCCCTGCATTCCCACAGTCTTTTCGGCGGGATTACAGAGAGGCAAATTGAAGAAATACGCACTTTTTTTAATGAGGAAGTGTTTAATAAGGGAGATTTTATAGAACAGGAAGGGGAAAGAGGCGACCGGATTTTTTTTATTACCGAAGGTGAAGTGGAGATAATTAAAAAGTTGAAATTCGGTAGAGGGTACAGGCAGCTTTTGGTTCTGGATGAAGGAGAGACTTTTGGCGAGATGGAGTTGATTGATGTTCAGCCGTGCGCCGCATCGGTACGGGCACTTAAAAATGTAAGGACGTTAACCTTGACAAACCGGGGATTGTACGGGATCAGCAAATTGAACTGTAAGATATTCTCCATACTTATAATGAATCTTGCCCGAGATATAAGCAGACGGCTTAGAAAAGAGGATGAAATGCTGGCGGAAATACAGAGCGGTAAGTATACAGAAGAGTTGGAGCAATAGTGGAAAGAAGTGAATTCTTACTTGCGAAAGAAGGCGGGAAGACCTATTTATAATAGAAACGGGTTGACGATGATGCTCAGCCTGACTATTATTGGTAATAGTAATTATTTTTAATAATAAAGGAGTGAGTATGGCTGGTTTAAAAGGAACAGAAACGGAAAAAAATCTTCTCAAGGCGTTTGCGGGTGAGTCACAGGCACGAAACAGGTATACCTACTTTGCAAGCAAGGCAAAGAAGGAAGGATATGTTCAGATCTCTGATATCTTCGCAGAAACGGCTGCTCAGGAAAAGGAACATGCTGAAAGGCTCTTTAAATTTCTTGAGGGTGGTGAACTTGAAATTACTGCCGGATTTCCTGCAGGTGTCATTGGTTCAACAGTAGAGAATCTGAAAGCCGGTGCAGCCGGTGAAAACTACGAATGGACAGATATGTATCCCTCTTTTGCAAAAACTGCCAGAGAAGAAGGGTTTGACAAGATTGCAGATACCTTTGAGGCAATAGCTGTTGCGGAAAAGCAGCATGAAAAACGGTACAATGACCTTGTGGCAAATATCGAAGCAGGGAAGGTATTCAAACGGGACGAAAAGGTTGTATGGCGATGCAGAAACTGTGGATATATATATGAAGGGTTTGAAGCACCCAAGGTATGTCCTGCTTGCGCTCATGCACAGTCGTATTTTGAAATTCTTGGTGAAAACTATTAATAAAATCAAAATTTTGAGGGGATGGTATGGCAAAACGAAATGAAATGTATAAATGTTCTATCTGCGGAAATATTGTAGCAGTTGAACACGGAGCTGCGGGAACTCTGGTATGCTGCGGCAAACCGATGAATCTTCTTCCAGAAAAAAGTGCGGATTCGGCAACCGAAAAGCATGTTCCTGTAATTGAAAAGATTGACGGAGGATACAAGGTCACTGTTGGAAGTACCCTTCATCCTATGGAAGAGGATCATTATATCGAGTGGATAGAATTACTCGCTTTCGGTAAATCCTGTTTTCAGTATCTGAAACCGGGAGATAAACCGGAGGCTGTATTTATGACCGATGCCAAAGAAGTATCGGCACGCGAGTATTGTAACAAACATGGATTATGGAAAGGAGAACTATAAAATGAAATATGTATGTGATGTATGCGGATATATTTATGACCCTGCGGAAGGCGATCCCGATAATGGAGTTGCAGCAGGAACACCTTTTGACCAGGTACCCGGAGACTGGGTATGTCCCCTCTGCGGAGCAGGTAAAGACGATTTCTCGCCGGAGAATTAATTAAGACATGAAAGCGATCAAGATGGTCGAAGGTATTTACCGAGTTGGCGCCAATATTGAAAACGGCGATATGTTTGAAGGAATGTGGCCCATACCTAACGGAGTTTCCCTTAACTGTTATTTGGTAAAAGGGGAAAAAACAGCATTGATTGATCTTGTCAGGGACTGGGACGGGGCCCCTTTGACAATAAAGGAGCAGCTTGAATCCATTCATGTTTCTTTTAAGAAGATCGACTATCTTGTACTAAATCACTTGGAGCCTGACCACACGGGATGGCTCCGTGATTTTATTTATGAAAATCCGGGGATCGAGATCATTACAACCAAAAAGGGAGCTGCTCTGGCAAAAGCATTTTCAGGGTTAACTGACAATATCAGAGTTGTTGTTTCCGGAGATACACTGGACCTGGGGAAAGGGAAAGAGTTTGTATTTTATGAAATTCCCAACGTACACTGGCCGGAGACTATGGCTACCTTTGAGAAGAATTCAAAGATACTGTTTTCATGTGACGCTTTTGGTTCCTATGGGTCAATAGGCAGTGCTGTTTTTGATGATGAACTTTCACAGGAGGATCATGAATTTTTTTATAAGGAAGCACTAAGATATTATGCAAATATAGTCTCAACTTTCTCTTCTTTTGTTCTAAAGGCAATAGACAAACTTAAGGATCTGGATATAAAGATGATCGCTCCTTCCCACGGTATCATTTGGCGGGAAAATCCCGGAAAAGTTGTCTCTCTTTACAAGGATTTTGCTTCATATATGGATGGTCCGGCAGAGGCTGAAATTACAGTAATCTGGGGAAGTATGTACGGTCATACCGAACAAGTGCTCAATTCGGTAGTAAAAGGTATACGCTCCGAGAACATCCCTGTGCATATTCACCGAGTCCCTGATGAGGATGTTTCCTGGGCTCTGGCTGATGCATGGAAGTCTACTGGGCTTGTGTTTGGTATGCCAACGTACGAATACAAGATGTTTCCTCCCATAGTTTATGCTCTTGACGTATTCGGTATTAAACATGTTTGGAACAAAAAGGTCTTCAGGTTCGGATCCTGGGGTTGGAGCGGCGGTGCTCAGAAGGATTTTGAAGCCAGAACCGAAAAACTGAGATGGGATTTCATTGATCCGGTTGAGTGGAATGGTTATGCAGATGAAGAGGTTCACAAACTGGCGTTTGGCAGGGGAAAAGAGTTGGCAATACTGGTAAAAGAGACTGCTTCAAAGAAGGCGGACTAATAATGATAGCGCTTTTTAATGGTTTTTCTCATGTAACACAGGCATTAATAGCTACCTGTTTTACCTGGGGAGTAACAGCTCTGGGTGCCGCTTCTGTATTTCTTTTCAAGAATATCAGCAAAAAGGTTCTGGACGGGATGCTGGGTTTTGCCGGCGGAGTCATGATTGCTGCAAGTTTCTGGTCCCTCCTGGCCCCTTCCATTGATCTTGCCGAGGCGATGGGGGTAATCCCCTGGGTACCTGCTGTAAGTGGATTCCTTCTTGGCGGTATCTTCCTCCGGGTTGTGGACGAGTTTCTTCCCCACCTTCACATGAATGAACCAGTTGAAAAAGCTGAGGGGATTAAAACCGGTTTCGGGAAGTCCACTTTGCTTATTCTGGCCATTACACTGCATAATATTCCTGAAGGACTGGCAGTGGGAGTTGCCTTTGGAGCTGTTGCTGCCGGTATACCCTCAGCCTCCCTTGTGGGGGCTGCAGTTCTTGCCCTTGGGATTGGAATTCAGAACTTTCCTGAAGGTTTGGCTGTATCTGTTCCGTTAAGGCGGGAGGGACTGACGAGATTTAAAAGTTTCTGGTATGGGCAGCTTTCCGGGATTGTAGAGCCCATAGCCGGTGTAATAGGTGCCGTTGCTGTTACCCTTATACGCCCCATCCTTCCCTATGCACTTTCCTTTGCAGCAGGAGCAATGATATTTGTTGTAGTCGAAGAGGTTATCCCCGAGTCCCAGTCGTCGGGTAATTCAGATATTGCAACGGTAGGGGCGATGATAGGTTTTGCAGTTATGATGATGCTCGATGTCGCCCTGGGTTAGAAAATCCCTGATTTTTTGCCTGTATGATTAAAATCGGTAAGTGAGTAAGCAAAATCCTTGAATATTTCATTGTTATATTTTCCGTTTTCGGAGTCTTTCTTTATCAATTCAAGAGCAGCCAGCGGCGACATGGCAGACCTGTATGGGCGGTCATCGTTAGTAATCGCTTCATAGCAGTCTATAATACCGAGGACCATCCCGCATTCGGAGATATTTGTTTTACCTTCCGGATATCCGCTTCCGTCAAGTTTTTCATGGTGCTCAAGAGATCCTTCAACAGCAATTTTCAAATCAATATTTGTGCCTTGTAAAATTTTGTATCCCAGTCTGGGATGTCTTTTCATGTCGGTAAATTCACTGTCAGTAAGAGATCTATTCGCTGTAAGAATTTCACCGGGAATTTCAGTTTTTCCGAGATCGTGCAGAAGTGCAGCCAGTCCGAATTGTTTGGTTTCTTCCAGAGACCTGCCAGTATAGAAACAATAACCCATTGTCAGTGCCATTACATTAACCGAATGGATAGTTGTTGTATAATCGGTAAAAGATATCCTTGCCAGATTCTTGATAACATCAGGTTGGGAAGAATAGCCTGCTATAAGATTATTCATCAGCTCCGGAACAATTTCAAGTCCACCGCTTCTCGGTTGAGAAAGGGTTTCATCGACTATATTTACCAGTTCATTTTTAACTGTTACGGTATTTTGGGTTACAATGTTGTGTGCAAGCTGTTCGCTGAACCCTTTCTGGGCTGCCCTCAGGCATTTTATCTTGTCTTCGGGTTTGATAAAGTAGCTGTCTACATATTTTTTATTCAGGCTTTCGTCATCAAGCATCATCCCCTCAGGTTTATAGAGCACAATGTTGCCTGCTGGATTTCTGTAGTAGAGTTCTACACTTTCATAGTACTTTATGTTGGATTTTCGAACTGCAATCCATGTTGTGTTTTTCAAACTATCCTTCATTTAATCCTTCTGTTTACTTTTGCTGCTACAATCAAGATAAAACTTTTAGCAGGAATCTTCAATATGAAGTTCAAAAAAAATAAAAAAAAGGATGAAACGAGTATCTTGTATTTGCCAGAGAACCGAGAGTATGATAGGTTTATCAACATTGGCGGGTTATCGGTCCGAACCCGAAATAAACCCCGGCAATTACTAAGAAAATATTATAGGAGGAAGAAATGGGACTGAACCTAATTGTCCTTGTAAAACAGGTTCCCGATACCCAGAATATTACCGGTGAAGCAATGAAGGAAGACGGTACGGTAAACCGTGCAGCGCTTCCGGCTATTTTCAATCCTGATGACCTTCATGCTCTCGAGGCGGCATTGGAAGTAAAGGAAACTATTCCGGGAACGAAGGTAAATGTTCTCACCATGGGGCCGCCTTCAGCTGTACAGGTTTTGAAGGATTCTCTCTACAGAGGAGCTGATTTTACAGCATTGATATCCGACAGAAAGTTTGCAGGAGCTGACACCCTGGCAACATCATACGCTCTTAAGTGTGCCATTGAGAAAATAGGCGCCTATGATTTGGTTTTCTGCGGCCGTCAGGCTATTGACGGTGATACTGCACAGGTAGGTCCGCAGACAGCGGAGAAGCTGGGAATAAACCAGATAACCAATGTTTCCATGATTGAATCTATTGATCCAAAAAAGAAAGAAGTAGTAGCACGGCGTTCCATTGAAGGCGGATTCGAGATTGTAAAGTCCGGATTTCCCGTGCTTGTTACCATTAACGATGAAGAATATATTCCCAGGCCTCCATCGGTGATCCGGATGATGACCTATAAGAATGCCTCGGTTGAGGGAAATGGAGGAACCTACGATGAATCGTACATGAACTCCGCTCAGGTAAAACGGAATCAGGATGTAATCAGCCTATGGGATATAGCTACAATAAATGCGGATGTTGAGAGCTGCGGTCTTTCAGGTTCCCCAACAAAGGTAAAGAAGATTGAGTCAGTTATCCTGAAATCGGAAGATATAAAGATGATTGAAAATACAGGCGATGCAATCGCACAGATGGTCCATGAACTGATAGCGGACCATACTCTGGGTTAAAGGAGTAATACGTTGAGTTCTAAAAACAGTGTAATGGTATTTATCCAGCAGGATGACGGAATTGTATCAGAGGTAAGTGTTGAACTTATCAGTAAGGCCAGAGATCTAGCTGATAAGCTTAAAGTAAAGGTTGCCGGTGTTCTGATTGGGGATGGAGTAGCAAAAAAGTGTGAAGATCTGTACCCCTATGGGGTGGACGAGATTTTCCTTGTGGAAGATAAAAGGCTTGCCCACTACACCCCTGTTCCGTATACAAAGATAATGGTTGATATTATAAAAAAACAGTCTCCCCAGATTGTTCTTTACGGTGCCACAACGACAGGGCGTGATCTGGGACCGAGAATCGCATCCAATTTAAAGGTAGGGCTGACTGCGGACTGTACTGATCTTCAGATAGGTGACTACAAGTTCAAGGACAGTGAATACAAGGATATCCTGTATCAGATCCGTCCTGCCTTTGGTGGGAATATAATAGCGACAATTGTAGCTCCCGAAAAGAAACCCCAGATGGCAACGGTAAGGGAAGGGGTTATGAAGGTAGGCACTCCGAATCCCGGGTTAAAAGGGAAAGTAACCCCTGTACCATTTACCTTCTCTGATAGTGATTTCCCCTCAGAAATACTAAAAAGACTGAGAGAAGAAAAGCTGGTGGATCTTAAAGGTGCTCAGGTAATAGTTGCCGGAGGAATAGGTGTCGGGTCCAAAGAGAACTTTAAGCTTATCTATGATCTGGCGCATACCCTGGGAGCGGAAGTGGGAGCTTCCAGAGCTGCAGTTGATGCCGGATTTATATCAAAGGATCACCAGGTAGGCCAGACAGGAACGACAGTCAGACCAAAGCTGTATATAGCATGCGGAATTTCAGGTGCAATTCAGCACAGAGCAGGAATGAGTGAATCAGCCAGAATAATTGCAATCAATACGGATGCTGAGGCTCCTATCTTTCAGATAGCCCATTATGGAATTGTCGGCGATCTAAACGATGTTATTCCCAAATTCATCAAAGCTTTCAAGGCAAAGCAATAAGGAGACCCAAGTATGGAAAATTTCTTTCTTGATAACGAAGATATACTGTTCCAGCTGGAGCATATGGATCTTGATAGAATAATCAGTTTACGTGAGGATGATTTTAAAGAGGCGGCAGAATACCCCTTTGCTCCGGTATCTATTGATGATACCAAAGATTCCTATAACAAAGTTTTAAGCATTATCGGAGAGCTCTGCGGTGAGTATCTTGCTCCCCGGGCTGTTGAGATAGATGAAGAGGGGGTCGCCCTGGAAAACGGTGAGGTCAGGTATGCAAAGGGGACCAGGGAGGTTCTTGATCTTTTTGCAAAGGCGGATTTAATGGGATTTTCAATTCCCCGCAAGTTCGGAGGTTTGAATTTCCCCTCCATTATACTTACGATTGCTGCAGAGATTGTTTCCAGAGCAGATGCCTCGTTTCTTAACTTCGGTCTTCAGCAGGATATTGGCGAGACTTTAAATAAATTCGGTTCTGAATCACAAAAGGCGGAGATCCTGCCCAAGCTTGCAACTGGAGAGTACGGCTCTGCCATGATACTGACAGAACCGGATGCGGGAAGTGATCTGCAGGCAGTAAATCTCAAGGCTCATCAGGATGCGAACGGAAACTGGTACTTGAATGGTGTAAAAAGATTTATCACAAACGGCAACGGTGATGTGGGTCTTGTTCTGGCCAGAAGCGAAGAGGATCTGTCCGGTGCCAGAGGACTTTCTTTCTTTCTGTATAAACGGGATGAACATATGAAAATCCGCCGTCTGGAGCACAAGCTGGGTATCCATGGGTCTCCAACCTGTGAACTTCAGTTCAACAATGCTCCCGCCACGCTGGTCGGGGAAAGAAAGCGGGGGCTATCAAAGTATACCATGTGGCTCATGAACAGTGCCCGTCTCGGTATTGCAGCTCAAGCTGCAGGTATTGCCGAAGCTGCTTATAGAGAAGCGCGTAAATATGCTCAGGAGAGAATACAATTTAATCATCCAATAGAGGAGTTCCCGCCCATATACGAGATGCTAACCGAAATGAAGGTGGCAATAGAAGCAGGAAGAGCTCTTTTATATGAAACAGCCCGGTTTGTTGACTTGAAAGAGGGGCTTGAAGAGATGAAAGAAAAGTACCCCGAGCGGGCTGCAGAGTTCAAGGCTGATCTCAAGAAGTACTCCCGTCTTGCAAATCTTTTTACACCCATGGTTAAAGCATACAACACTGAAATGGCTAACAAGGCTGCCTATGATGCAATTCAAATCCATGGCGGTACCGGGTACATGCATGACTTTATTGTTGAAAGATTGTACCGGGATGCACGTATTACCAATATATATGAAGGAACCACACAGCTTCAGATTGTAGCTGCTATCGGAGGGGTAACTTCCGGAACCGCAGCATCGATTATTGATGAGTATGAGCAGGAAGATTATTCCCATGTTCCGGAACTCCACGAAACACTCAGGAAGGCAAAATTTAATTTTGAGAAGACCCTGGTCGGGGTTAAAGAGGTGGATAAAAAAGACTTTGCTACGTATCATTCAAGACGTTTAGTCGAGATGGCAACTGACGTAATTCAGGGATATCTTCTCTTGAGAGATGCCAAATATTCCGGGAGAAAGAAAAAGGTAGCGGAAGTTTTTATGGAGAAAATGGATGCAAGAATAAGAGCCAACATGAGTTTTATTCTTGATGAGAAGGGTATCCTTATTGATAATTACAAGGATATCATCGGATAGTTTTCACCTGGTAAGCACTATACAGCCCCCTGTTTAAAAAAAAGGGGGCTTTTTTATTTCTTGACAGTAGTCCTTTCTCCGTCTTATCCTCTTAGGAACGTGAAAAATACAAGTCTTTGCATTTTGTTCTTTCTCCTGCCTGTTTTTGCTAATGGTGAATCCATCAATTTCCTTTATATGGCCCAAGCCGGATTTGTCGCGGGATTGATAATTCCCATAAGGCTGGGTACCATAAGTATTATGCGTATGATGATCGGGATGCATATAAACAACAATCTGCTTTCTGTAATTATTTTAAGTACAGCTGTGGGGATCCCCTTTGGGGTCTTTATACTTACCGATTTTATTAAGATGATTCCGGAAGAGTTAAGCAATGCTGCGAGAATTGACGGGTGCAGTGAACCTGGAATATTCAGAATTGTAATAATTCCTCTCCTGAAACCGGCTCTGGCTGCGGTTGCCATTGTGAATTTTATACCAGTATGGAACGATTTCTGGTTCCCTCTCGTTCTGCTTAAGGATGATGCAGTACGGACAGTACCCCTTGCAACAGCTTTACTGTTCGGTCAGTATTCAACAAACTACGGGCTGGTTTTTGCAGTACTTTCCATGGCATCCATTCCGGTAATTATTGTATATCTTGTTTTTTCAAAACAGTTTATAAAGGGGCTCTCATCGGGAGCATTGAAGGGGTAAACTTGAGGTTTAATCTATCCAGAGAAATAGATTTTTACTGGTTTTCAGGAACAGGGAACACCCTGACCGTAGTCAGTAGAATGAGGGATAGGTTTGAAGAGAAAGGAGTTACGGTTACTCTGAAAAAAATTGAAAAGGAAGATCCCTCTTCTGTTGACTGTGGAAAAATCATTGGACTCGGATTTCCTGTTGCTCTGCAGGGGACCTCTCCCCTTGTGTGGGATTTTATAGATTCCCTACCCGAATGTTCAGGAACCCCGGTTTTTATGGTAGATACTCTTATGACGTATTCCGGCGGAATTATCGGCCCGGCAGGGAAAATCCTGAAAAGGAAGGGATATATGCTCCTTGGTGCCGGAGAGATAAAAATGCCTCACAACATTCTTGTAAAAAGGGATGCTTCTTTTGCAAATTCAAAGAAAATAGAAAAGGGACTCTCTAAAGCAGATTCCTTTGCCTCCAAAATAATGGACGGGCATTCCGTTTGGAGGGATATTCCCTTTTATTCCGACTTTATGAGTATATTCAGCAAAAAAATACTTATCTGGAAATTGTTTCGGAAGATAATACCGCTCAAGGTGGATCATGAAAAATGTACCAGATGCAGACTCTGTGAGAGATTGTGCCCGGTTAATAACTGGACCTTGAATTCCGATCTTAATAAGATGGAATGGGGAAATGGTTGTATCTACTGTATGCGGTGTTTTTCGTTTTGTCCTGTCAATGCAATTCAATACGGAAATAAAAAAAATGTACAGTATGCTGCACTCAAGGCATCTGATCTAATGAAGGAAAAATGACATTGAAAGGTGCGGTGTTCCTGCTCATAACTGCTCTATTAACCGTGAGTGGTCAGATTATGATGAAACTGGGGACGCCCGATTCAGGTAGTCTCAGTGTAAAGAATGTGCTGACAAGCCCCCTGTTGGTTGCGGGGGCTGTCTGTTATGCTGCAAGTTTTTTAAGCTGGCTCCAGGTATTGCCATGCCTTCAATGAGTATTAACTTTGTGATTATTGTCTTTGTATCATATGTGGTACTTGGAGAACCGTAAGTGTTTTTAAAATTATCGGCGTCCTACTCATAGTCAGCGGGGTTGTTTTTGTTTCTCAAGGATAAAACCTTTGATGGAGAAAACACCGGCGTTTAGATTTCATACGGAGTTCTCAGATACACATCCTTTATCCACTGAGTAAAGAATTCAAGACTATGACTCCTCCAGGTATTGACTGGATGTTCAACATCGAGGTTCAGAGGTTTTTTTACGTTGGAAAGTCCTTTGGATCTATCCCTTTTGTATTCATTTCCCAGACGTTCTGTTTCATACTCCGGATGTCCAAGATGAATCATGAACCGTTTATCCGCTGTTTCAAATATAACGTATCCAATATCTTTTGAATGTGCAAGAAGAGTTAATTCACCGGCAGCTGCTTTTTCCTCGAGCACATCATCGGGGATTCCTGCAAACCGGGACTGCGGAGACATAAATATATCATCCAGTTCTCCGGTAACCGGGTGATCCCTGTTTATATTCCTCAAAGGATACACGCCGAAGAGTTTTTGATCATACAGAATCTTTTCAATCCCGTTGAAATATGCAAGGGCGAGGCCCCCCCAGCATATTCCCAGGGTCGAGGCAATATTGCTTCGGGCATAATTCAGAATTTCGCGCAATTCATCCCAGAACCATATTTCAGAAAACTCTTTTTCCTCTACCGGTGCGCCTGTTATAATCAAACCATCGAATCCCCTTTCTTTAATGGCTTTTTCAAAGGAGATGTAAAGTTCATCAAGATGAGTTTTACTGGTACTTTTATAAGGATGTGTCTTGAGTCTGATCCATACCGGTTCGATCTGCAGAACGGACCTTCCAATAGGGAAGAGAATATTGTATTCATAAGTATTAGCCACCGGCATTATATTCAGGATGCCGATCCTCAAAGGGCGAATGTTCTGTTTTCGAGCCTGGAATGATGTCATGCAGTGAATTCTGCGGTTTTCTAAAGCCGTTCTTGCATGGTAGTCTTCCGGAAGAATTATCGCCATCTACAGTGCCTGTTCCATATCGTCAATAATATCAGCAGCATCTTCGAATCCCACTGAGAGCCTGACCATATCGTGAGAAAACCCACCCTTTGCTTGATCCTCCTCGGAGATCTGTGAATG
>Ga0164318_10006100_pt1 | contig 11680 bp, 9 predicted proteins | sample GuaBasSedimGuay9_FD_113734 | JGI IMG/M metagenome (GOLD analysis project Ga0164318, IMG submission 113734) | Subseafloor sediment microbial communities from Guaymas Basin, Gulf of California, Mexico - Guay9, Core 4571-4, 0-3 cm | ecosystem: Environmental > Aquatic > Marine > Hydrothermal vents >... | reverse complement strand
TTTTTTACCTCTTCTTCCCTATAATGCCGTTTCTGTTTTATCAAAAACACCATTCACTCTCGGCGAAATAGTAATCTATTCTCAGCTAGCACATTTTACTTTGGACGAAGTGGTAATTAGTGCGAACAGTCAACCCGATTACTTTTTCAGCACCTTCACCATAGGATCTACACTTCTAACAATCTACATTTTAGGAGTCATCGTTCAATCCTTACTCTTTATCTTTCGCTTAGTGCAGATTCAATCTTTAATAAGAAGATCTAAGACTATGAATTCGAGTGGACTTAACTTTGTATTTGCAAAAAAGGGTTCTCCTACCTATTCTTTTTTAAAGTGGATTTTTGTCGATCCTGAACTTTTTGAAAAACCAACTGATTTCTCTGCTATCGTCGCACACGAAAAAATACACGCAACAGAAGGTCATACTTACGATCTTATTTTAGCCGAACTATTAGCTATAATCCAATGGTTTAACCCTTTTGCTTATTTACTAAAGAAAACCATTAAGGAGAACCACGAATACATTACAGATCAAAAAGTAATTACCAATTATCAAGACTCATATGCTTATCAATTATTACTTCTAGAGCATTCAAGTATAATTAAATCAAACAGTTTAACCCATAATTTCAGTTACTCACTATTAGAAAGGAGATTAAAAATGATGAAAAAATCTAAACACAAACTTGGTTTTAGCCTGAGGCTTCTAGCAGTAGCCACTTCCTTAGTATTAACTTTTTTTGCTTGTTCAAGTCCTGAAGAAAACGCAGAAAAAGCAACTACTAATACAGAACAAATATTTATGGTAGTAGAAAAGATGCCCGAATTTGTTGGTGGGGAGCAAGCTATGTATAAATATATAGCCGGAAATATTCAATATCCTGATCAGGCAAAAAAAGACGGAATTGAAGGTCGAGTATATATCAGTTTTATTGTTGAAAAAGACGGCAGAATAAGTAACGTAGAAACTATGAGAGGCATTGGTGGAGGTTGCGATAAAGAAGCATTACGAGTTATACGCAATATGCCAAACTGGATTCCGGGAGAGCAAAGGGGAGAAAAAGTTAGAGTTCAGTACCGCATGCCTATTAAGTTTACTTTAAGTGGAGCAAAAAATGACAAAGAAATTACTGATGATAGCGATAATCAACTATTCCAAGTTGTAGAAAAAATGCCCGAATTTACAGGAGGAAAACAGGCAATGTACAAATACATTTCAAATAATATTAAATATCCTAAACAAGCCAAAACAGAAAATATACAAGGAAAAGTATTTATTGAATTTATTATTGAGAAAGATGGTAAAATTAGTAATGTTAAAGTAAAACGAGGTATTGGGGGCGGCTGCGATGAAGAAGCATTACGAGTTATACGCAATATGCCAAACTGGATTCCGGGGAAACAAAGGGGAGAAAGTGTTCGGGTTGTCTATACAATCCCAATAAAATTTAGTCTAAACTAAAAGCATACCGTTAAGACAAAAAAAGCCTGATAATCAAATGATTATCAGGCTTTCTGTATTAAGTATAGGCTAAAATTAGATAACTTTAACGTTTACTGCATTTAGACCTTTTTTTCCTTCTTGTAACTCGAATTCTACTTCGTCGCCTTCGCGAATCTCGTCAATTAAGCCAGAGATATGTACAAAATGTTCTTTGTTTGTTCCTTCTTCTTTAATGAAACCAAAACCTTTGGTATCGTTGAAGAACTTTACTGTTCCTTTATTCATTGTTAAAAATTATAATATTAATAAAGCGCAAAGATAAACTTATAAATAACAATCGAACGCTTTTTTGTTAAAAAAAATGATGAAATATAAAATATATTGCATTTAAACAGTTTTTCATTGAAAATCTGCATACTACAAAAAGCAAAAGTATAACTAAAATACATTGTAAGCATATTTGTAATTACAACTCCATTATATTTATACTCTTTTCATACCCAATCCATAATAAAACACAACAATTACAATAATTTCGCATAGTCTTTTGAGCGACTGTAGTAATTATTTACCTTTATATTGTATAGAGAATATAATTCGCATTCCCAATCGTTAACTAATGAAAATTTTCGACATCAAATTTCAAGAATACATTGAGCGCACCAATTTTTATATAACCTTTACCTATGCTTCACTTTTTAACCTTGATATTTGGTTAATTTACCGAAAGTCTAATTTATAACAATTTAATTATGTGATTATTACAAAAAAGCACATTGATATTAAAGCTTTAATTATCAATCAAAATATCACGCAAAATTAAGTCAGCAAAATATTTGCAAAGCACAAAGCCTTCCGCTATCTTTGCAAGGTAGAATTTAAATAGAGCTTATGGAAGACGCAAGTATTTTGATTTCTGGGATTGAATACAAAATCAAGGTGCTAGTCGAAAACAACAATGCCCTTTTTGAAGAAAACGCAAAATTAAAACAGCAAAATTTGGAGTTAAATACTTTGGTTCAAATGCAAAAAAGCGAACTAAAATCTTTAGATGACAAGCTTGCTATTTTAAAAGTATCGAAAACCTTTGGTTCGGATACTGATAGGCAAAGTGCCAAAATCAAAATAAACGAACTAGTGCGGGAAATAGATGAATGTTTAAATCTTTTAAATAAATAAAGATATATGGATGAATTATCAATAACAATTAATATTGCCAATCGTCCTTATCGTTTAAAAATAAAAAAGGAAGAGGAGGAAACTCTTAGAGCATCTGCTAAAAAAATTGAATCTTTAACAAAAGAATATGCGAAAAATTATCATTTTAACGATTCGCAGGATTTAATAGCAATGGTGGCTTTACAGCTTGCAAACAACTCAACTTCATTAGAAAAACAAATTACTTATCGCGACACAGAGATGACAAAAAAGCTGAAAGATATAGATGAGTATTTAAATGAAAAAGTAAAGATTTAAACGCGTTCTTTGAATAAAAATTTACCGCATAATTCAACTTGTTTGTAAACTCAACATTTTACAAATTAGGGTAAAGCTTAGTGGATTTAAGAACAGGCCTCAACCTTCGGGTTTCATTTATTTGAACAGTGGACGTTTGACAATTCCGGCACCCCTATACGTGTCGTATTGGGGTTTACTAAACTCCGAATTATGCGGTTATTTTATATCCCGACTACTAAAAAAACTAAAACAATGGAAATTTTAACAATGGTAGCTATTGCTTTGGTTTCTCTGGGAATTGGCTTCTTTATCGCAAGTTATTTTGTGAAAAGAGCTATGGAGCGCAAAAGCAATAACATTTTAAAAGAAGCTCAGGAAAAAGCTGAAATATTAAAAAAAGAAAAAATATTACAGGCTAAAGAAAAGTTTCTACAACTAAAATCAGAGCACGAAAAGTATGTGCAAGAAAAAAACAACAACTTAAATAGAGCAGAAAATCGTATTAAGCAAAAAGAAACAGCACTTAACCAAAAACTTGAAGACGTAAATCGTAAAAATCGAGAAATTTCTTCGATTAGAGAAAACCTCACAAAACAGTTAGACATTTTAAGCAAAAAAGAAGCTTCTGTTGAAAAAATGCATGCTCAACAACTGGAACAATTAGAAGCAATTTCCGGATTGTCTGCTGATGAGGCTAAAGAGCGAATGATTGAAGCCATTAAAGACGAGGCTAAATCAGATGCAATGGTATATATCAACGATATTAAAGAAGAAGCAAAATTCACAGCAAATCAACAGGCAAAGAAAATCGTAATAGAAACCATACAACGTACTGCTGCTGAATATACTATAGAAAATACCGTTTCTGTTTTCCCTTTAGATAGCGATGAGGTAAAAGGTAGAATTATTGGACGCGAAGGTCGTAATATCCGCACTATTGAAGCAATGACAGGAATAGAAATTATCATTGATGATTCACCCGATGCTATTATTCTCTCCGGATTCGATCCCGTTCGCAGAGAAGTAGCACGATTATCTTTACATAAACTGGTAACCGACGGTCGTATCCACCCTGCTCGTATTGAGGAAGTAGTAAATAAAACTCGCAAGCAAATTGAACAAGAAATTATGGAGACGGGTAAGCGTACGCTTATCGATTTAGGTATCCACAATATGCATAACGAATTAGTTAAAATGGTTGGGAGAATGAAATACCGTTCTTCTTACGGTCAGAACCTATTAATGCACTCCATTGAAGTTGCTAAACTAAGTGCTACTATGGCGGCTGAACTGGGTTTAGACACCAAAAAAGCTAAGCGTGCCGGCCTTCTTCACGATATTGGAAAAGTACCGGAAAACGAACCCGATTTACCTCACGCATTATTAGGAATGAAAATGGCTGAAAAATTCCGCGAAAGTGCAGAAATTTGTAATGCCATTGGTGCTCACCACGACGAAATTGAAATGACATCTCTCCTATCACCTATTGTTCAGGTTTGTGATGCTATTTCCGGTGCTCGACCAGGTGCTCGTCGCGAAATTGTAGATGCTTACATTCAACGTTTGAAAAAGTTAGAAAGCATAGCTTTAGAATACGAAGGTGTGGTAAAAACATACGCTATTCAAGCTGGTCGTGAACTACGTGTAATAGTTGGAGCCGAAAAAGTAAATGATAATCAAGCAATGGAATTGAGTTATGATCTCTCTAAAAAAATCCAAGAAGAGATGACTTATCCGGGGCAAATTAAAATCACAGTTATTCGCGAAACAAGAGCAATTAACTACGCGAAATAAATCAATCTGCTGCTTTTTCAAATTTAAAAAAGCAGCAGATTTTATTTTAAAGCTATGTTACGAATAATCAAATCATTACTAAAACAGTATGTTTATTGGTTGGTAGTCTTCGCATTTATGCGTTTAATCTTCATACTAAGCTATCTGCAATCAATACTATCAGAAGACGTTCCTTTTAGTGAAATTCTATCAACATTCTATTACGCCTTAAAACTTGACGTAGCAACTGCTTCATATTTTTTAATTATACCATTTTTCATACTATTTATTCAAAGCCTGTTTAGTCCACCCTGGCTAAATATAGTAAACAAGGCTTATACGGCTATAATGCTCTTCGCCTTCATTTTAATAAACACAATAGAATTAGGGCTCTATGCCGAATGGAAAGGCAAATTAACATATAAGGCACTCAGCTACTTAGACCATCCAGATGAAATCATAAACTCGGCCGAAACAGGACAAACTATTTTACTAGTTTTACTTTTAATAATACTAACAGCTGCCGGTATTTACCTTTATAACCGCTATTTTTTCACAGCCATACTTCGCATAAGAATTAAGCTCATTAACTCCATACTATTTATTTTACTTGTACCAGGTTTAATGCTGATTTTAGCCAGAGGTGGAATACAAGGAATCCCTATTAACCAAAGCCAATCCTATTTTTCCAAACACCTAATTTTAAACAATGCAGCCACTAACTCAGCATTTAATCTTTTCATTAGTGTAAATGAAAATGTAAAAAATATTAATACAAATCCGTTTATCGAAATGCCCTTTGAAGAGGCGAAACCGATAGTAGAAAATTTATTTGCACGAAAATCGGACAGTATTCCTGAAATTCTCAATCAAAAAAGACCAAATATTGTATTGCTAATTTTAGAAAGCTGGTCAGCAGACCTAATTGAAACTCTTGGTGGAGAACCAGGAATAACACCATTTTTTCATTCTTTGGAAAAAGAAAGTTTACTTTTTGATAATGTTTACGGAAGCGGTCCGCGTTCCGAACAAGCAATGGCATCGATATTTAGTGGCTTTCCTGCTCATCCAATTTCATCAATAACTGTTCAGCCAGACAAATATCACGGCTTAGCTAGTTGGGTACATATTTTAAATAATGAAGGCTATAAAACGTCATTTTATTTTGGAGGACAACTAATTTATGGAAATATAAAAAGTTATATTTTATACAATGCTTTTGATAGAGTAAAAGAAGTATATGATTTTAACCCTAAGCTTCCTCAAGGTAAATTAGGTATTCACGATGAATATACTTTGATGGAAATGGCCGATGACTTAGATCAAATGAAAGAGCCATTTCTTTCTGCTTTATTCACCTTAAGTTCTCATTCGCCTTACGATCAACCAAAACCTAAAGTTGAAGTATTACCTTGGGGTGGCAGCGAACGCGATTATATTAATGCCGCATATTATACCGATCAAAGCCTGAAGAAATTCTTCGAGAGAGCTAGAAAAACCAAGTGGTTTAAAAATACTCTTTTTATTATTGTTGCCGATCATTCACACAGCAGCTATCGCAAATACAATATGCAACAATCCGAATATCATAAAATTCCTCTCATGTTTTATGGTCCGGTTTTAAAACCTGAATTTAGAGGTGAAATTAATACACATTTGGGCTATCAGCCCGATTTGGTTGCAACCCTTTTACCACAAATAAATCTTGATGCATCAGCATTTTATTGGAGTAAAAATTTATTAGACGATAGTACCAGTCAGTTTGCATATACTGCTTATGAAGAAGGATTTGCTTGGCTTAGACCAACGGGTCAGATATCATACGAAAAACGATTCAACTATTATTACGTAAATACTGTTCCAAAAGCGCAATTTGATTCTATAAACAAAGAGGGAAAAGCATTCCTACAGGTATTATTCCAAGATTATATGGATCGTTAATGACCATTTATCAACTCACCGAAGATATTAGCTTTCCAGACCCGGAACTAGCCAATAACGACGGACTTTTAGCCGTCGATGGTGATTTAAGTTCAGAACGAATTCTTTCAGCTTATTCGCAAGGAATCTTTCCTTGGTATTCAGAGGGATCTCGTTTATTGTGGTGGTCGCCTAATCCACGACTAATTTTATATCCATCGAAAATTAAAATATCAAAAAGCTTAAAACGCACTATTAACAGCAAAAAATATATCTGTAAATTTGATACAAACTTTGAAGCCGTAATAAATGGATGTGCAAATATTACACGAGATGAAGATAATGGAATATGGTTAGTTGATGAAATGATAGAAGCATATACAAAATTACATAAGCTAGGTTACGCCCATTCAGTTGAAACATATTACAATAAAGAATTAGTTGGCGGGCTTTATGGCTTATCATTAGGTAAGTGTTTTTTTGGCGAATCAATGTTTTTTAAAAAAAGCGATGCATCTAAAGTAGCACTTTCGTATCTTTGTCGAGAACTAAAAGCTATGGGTTTTTATTTTATTGACGCACAAGTAGAAACAGATCATTTGGTTCGTATGGGTGCGCAAAAAATAAAAAGAAACAATTTCTTAGAATTGTTAGATCAAGCTTTAGAACACCCAACTTGTGTGGGTAAATGGACAAAAGAAATATAAAACAAAAATAATCAATAAATAAACAAGCAATGAGTTTTGAAATTAGTGGAAAGTTAATTGAAAAATACGATACAGTAGTTATAAGTGATCGATTTAAAAAAAGAGAATTAGTACTTGAAAAAAAGGAAAGTACTCCCAACGGTTTTGAATATGTAGAAACTATCAAATTTCAATTAACTCAAGATAAGTGCGATATGCTCGATTCTTTTAACGTTGGAGATGATATTACAATTCAATTTAATATTAAAGGAAAACGTTGGGAAAAAGACGGCAGAGTGTCTTATTTCAATAATTTGGATGCTTGGCGTATTGAAAAGCAAAACAACAACCAAACTACACCTCCTGCTTCAACTGAGGTTCCTCCTGCTTCAACCGAGATTCCTCCTGCTGAATTAGATGAGTCTGATGATTTACCCTTCTAACTTCTAAGATAATCGGAATATTTTAAATTGCTGCATTTAGTACAACTAAATGCAGCAATTGGCAATATGGATATACCGTAATCTTTTTAAGTTAAGAACTATTACACTTATACAGAACAAGTTTTAGATCAAGAAAAATATTCTTTCATGTAGTGGAACAGGGTAATCGCCTAAATTTTTCTCTCAGTTTTACTATAAGCAATCTCTTTTAGGCCCATACACCTTCTCAAAGATAGCGGTTTAATGCCATTTAAACAGACATTTAGCTTTGCTTTATCAGGTAGAAAATAAAACAATTTCTGAGCTGAAATATTATGTTTCTACGGCACTTCTTTTATTATTTGAATTCACATAGTTAATTTTATGATTGCTATTTTTACCCAAGCCTTATCCTTACTACTCGAGAATCAATGAAAAAATTCTTTCGCTAAAAAAATAACTAAAGATTAAAATAAATTTTACAACACATAATGTGATAATAAATCCTAATTATCAATACATTAAATAAGCTGTCAAAATTATAAAAAACGTAAAGGCATATAATATCTCTAAAAACGGCAATAAACTTCAAAAAATAATCAAATTTCAGATTTAGCTTTGTTTTCAAATAAACACAGATTGAAAAACAAACTTATTCTTTTGTCTTTAGTACTTATAAGTACTATTGCACAAGGACAGCAAAGCAAGACCTTTTTTGTTGTAGACAAACAAAATGGGAAACCAATACCCTATTCTACAATTTGCATCCAAAATATTAATACTAAAACAAAGGAGTATACAATTGCAAATGAGAATGGCAAGGTTGAAGTATCCTCATCAGGAATTGTCGAACTTTCAATATCATCTGTAGGGTACAAATCCTACAAAAAAACGGTAGATCTTTCAGTATTAAACAAAGTAAAATTAGAAACAGACATTTTTGCTCTAAACCAAGTTGTAGTAACCGGACAAAATAGGCCGATGCTTCGCGACAGTTCCATTTATTCTATTAAAGTTTTCGATTCCAAGCTAATACAGCAAAGAGGAGCTATTAACCTCGCAGATGTTTTAAAAGCACAACCATCAATAAAAATAAATCAGAGCGGAACATTTGGAACCAATATTAACATACTTGGACTTGGGGGTGAAAATGTAAAAATAATGATAGATGGAGTTCCGATAATAGGACGTCTTGACGGCAAGCTTGATTTAAGTCAAATAACAATGGAGAATGTCGATCATATAGAAGTTATAGAAGGTCCTATGTCAGTTATTTATGGAAGCAATGCTCTTGCTGGCACCATAAATATCATTACCAAGAATAATAAATGGAATAAATTAGAAGTGAATGCCAACACCTATATTGAAAGTCCCGGAACCATTAATACTAACTTATACACTTCTATTAAAAAAGCCAATAATATTTTTACTTTATCAGGAGTAAGGAATTATTTTTCAGGAACTTCATACGAAGATTCTAGAGCTTCAAAATGGAAAGGAAGCGAGCAATATATTGCCGAAATGAAATATAGTCGCCAAAGGGAAAAATATACTTTTAGTACAACTACCAAGTATTTTAACGAATTTATGAAAGATAAAGGAGCTGTATTTGGCGAAAGTAGTCCAACACCTTATGCATTCGATATAAATTTTTATACAAAACGATACAATCTAAATGGCTTTTTGGATATAGAGCACAAAAAAACTATGCAAACCAATATCCAATCTTCTATTTCTTATTTCGACAGAGTGATGCAGACGGTTAGAAAAGATATGACAGATTTGAGTGAGATTCCAATATCTAACGATACCACTACTTTTCTAAATTTTATGACTCGGGCAACTTTTAATCACACTATAAACGCCAAACTTTCTTATCAAACAGGTATTGATTTGAATACTGAACAAGGTAGCGCAAAACGTATTATTGGTGGAACTAAGAATATTGGCGATTATGCAATATTTATCACAAATAAGTATCAGCTTCATTCAAAAATAATTATGCAAACGGGTTTGCGATATGCGTATAATACAAAATTTACATCTCCCCTACTTTATTCTATTAACTTAAAATTAAACCTCAATAATAATCTACAGGCAAGAGTATCTTTTGCTAAGGGATTCAGATCACCTACTCTTAAAGAAATGTATCTCGATTTTTCACATGCCGGTTATAATATTAAAGGGAATCCTGATCTTCAGCCCGAATATTCACATTCACTAAACGGATCTATAGAGTACACTTACAGGCATAATGATGCATTTCTATTTAAAACCGAATTAAAAGCATATTACAATAATATTATCGATAAAATAGGTTTTGCCCTTGTCGACAGAACGGAGAATACAGAAACTTGGATGGATATGAATAAGGGAAATGTAGAAACTTTAGGTTGGATAGCAGATATCACACTAAATATAAATACCCATTGGAACTTCAATACAAACTATACCAGATCGGGAATTACTAATCTTAATTTCGAAAACGATAATTCTTCAAATAAGTTCTTTTATACCGATAACTTTTTAGCATCTCTAAGCTATACAAATCCTAAATATGATTTGAGTACACGCATAGAATATTCTTTTAGAGGAAAAGAAGCCATTGATTATTTAGAGGAAGGAAATCTTTCACTATATTTTGTTGACTCCTATAACGATCTAAATATAAGCCTGACAAAATCAGTATGGAAAAAAAGAATAAACATTAGCATTGGAGCTAAAAATTTATTCGACAATACAGATTTACCAATTATTGAAAGTTTAACAAGTGGAGATTATTCAATTACACAAGATAAGCAGTTATTGAGTTGGGGAAGAAGCTATTTTATAAAAATAAATTTAATTCTATATAAACATTAAACACTATTAAAATCATGAAAAAATTATTTACACTATTATTTATTGTTAGTATAGGTCTTGTATCTTGCGAAAAAGAAGAGACCATTGAACCCAAAGATTATACCACATATACTGTAAACGCAAATATGAATAGCGAATTGGGTAAACTAATTCCAAAACTCGATCCAAATACAAGACAGCCTATGCTAGATGACGATGGAAATCCTCTTATGGAAAATCAATATTTCTATTCAGTACAGTATTTATTTAATTTAAACAAAGAGGCTTTAGTCCCCGTAGTAAATTCTGAAGATTCATATATTGACTTTGTAATACCTGTAAACCCTGAATCCAATTTAACAGAAATGACAACAGCCGATGGATTATGGCAAATTGCCCTAACCCAATATATGACAGAAATTCCTTATCAAGAAGGAGAACAAACTTTATATATGCAATATCCAACAGTTGGTGCTTTAATAAATACCCAAGCTAATATAGAAGTTGCACATATAGAGGATGAAAACTTTGAAACTATTACTTTAGACATAGCAAAAAACGCAAGCTATAGTACTGAAATTAACGCAATAGGCTATGAATGGAAAGCAATAGAGTTTAGCACCTATACTTACCAAGTCATTGAAGACAACTATTTTTTAATAAAAATTAGTGAAGATGAAATCTTCAAATTACGTTTCTTAGATTTTTATAATGAAGAAGCAGAAAAAGGAAATATCAAATTTCAGTTTCAATTACTTCAGTAAAAGCCATAAAACGTAAATAAGCCTATCGAAGTGGATTTGTATCTTTGAATTGAAGCGCAGCGGAAATTTTGAACGCCTTTAAAATAAACAATCCGTGAAAAAATATTGAACACAGTGAAATTGCTCGAATAGAAACAAAACTGTCTGTTGTGAATTGCGTTGTTCATATAATAATTTGAATATTTTGGTATTCACGAGCGCTCCGTCAACTGACGGAGCGGTTCGATTTGTATCCTTGAATTGAAGCGCAGCGGAAATCTTGAACGCCTTTAAAATAAACAATCCGTGAAAAAATATTGAACACAGTGAAATTGCTCGAATAGAAACAAAACTGTCTGTTGTGAATTGCGTTGTTCATATAATAATTTGAAT
>Ga0164318_10006099_pt1 | contig 11681 bp, 7 predicted proteins | sample GuaBasSedimGuay9_FD_113734 | JGI IMG/M metagenome (GOLD analysis project Ga0164318, IMG submission 113734) | Subseafloor sediment microbial communities from Guaymas Basin, Gulf of California, Mexico - Guay9, Core 4571-4, 0-3 cm | ecosystem: Environmental > Aquatic > Marine > Hydrothermal vents >... | reverse complement strand
AACAGCATCGGCAATGGCATGGAGAAGAACATCGGCATCACTGTGTCCGTCCAGACCCATCTCATATGCGATTATGATGCCGCCAAGCACCAGGGGCCGTCCGGCAACAAAGCGATGCGAATCATAACCGACACCTATCCTGATATCAGGTTTCATGATCTCTTTCCTTTATAATCAACTCGGCCAGTTGAAGGTCTTCTTCGGTGGTAACTTTCAGGTTGTTTTTTGCCGGGATTACAGTTCTGACTTTAAAACCGAGCGCCTCAACCAGGGATGAATCATCGGTGACTTCTTTCCCCGATATGTATTTTTCGTGAGCCGACAGGATCAGATCATACTGAAAAACCTGCGGCGTTTCGGCCTGATATAATTTACTGCGATCCAGAGAGGTTATTATAAAATCGGATTCCACTCTTTTGACAGTATCGGCTATCGGCCGGGCAAGGATTGCGGCCCGCTCTTTTTTGGCGACATCGACAACATTATCAATGTCGGCCGAATCGATTACCGGCCGGGCGCCGTCATGAATGGCGACAAAACCGGTTGAAATCGACAAAGCCTTTAGACCATTGGCGACCGATTCTCTTCGTGTTTCGCCGCCCTTTATTATTCGGGTCAGCTTTTTGAAATTATTCCGGGTGACCACCTTTTCATTGGCATACAGAAGAAAATCTTCAGCCACGACAAGGATAATCTCATCAATGGATTTGGCCTTTTCGAACTGAACGGCGGTCCAGTAAAGAAGCGGGCGATCATGGATGTTCCGGAATTGCTTGGGGATATCGCCGCCGAACCGGACTCCCCTTCCGGCCGCAACAATTATAGCCACTGTTTTCATAGGATCTAATATATCGAGTGGAAATTGTAATTAAAAGATTAAATTTCAATAATTCCGATCAAAGTATCAGCATGCAATCGCCATAACTGTAAAACCGGTAGCCGTCATCGACTGCCATATTGTAGGCCTCAATTATTTTCTCCCGGCCGGCAAAGGCCGAAACCAAAATCATCAAAGACGAACGGGGCAAATGAAAATTGGTAATGAGGTGATCGACCAGTTTAAATTCATGTCCCGGTTTTATATAAAGATCGACATAATCGGAGAACGGCTGGACTTTGCCGTCAATAATCGATGCCGACTCCAGGGTCCTGACAGAGGTTGTCCCGACGGCGAATATTTTACCGCCGGCCTCTCTGATTTTGTTTATACGGGAAGCGGCACCTTTTGATATTTCCGCATATTCGGGATCGACGGAGTGTTCATCGATATTGTCCACCTTGACTGTTTTGAAGGTGCCGTAGCCAACATGAAGGGTGATGGGAATAATTTCGACGCCCTTTTTCTTGATACGGCCGATGGTACGATTGGTAAAATGAAGACCGGCCGTGGGCGCCGCCACCGCCCTGGTCTTTGTTACCCGGGAAAAGATTGTCTGGTAGCGAGTTTCGTCCTTTTTTTCATCAGGTCGATGGATGTAAATCGGCAGCGGAATATGGCCGTATTTGGCGATTATTCTGGCAGCCTCCGTTTTACTTTTGAATTTTATTATAGACTTGCCGGTGGGCAATTTTTTGACAACTTCCAGGGTCGAAGTCTCATCAAGAAATAACTCCTCACCTTCTTTAACCCTCCGGGTGGGATGAGTCAAAACCTGCCAGCAATTTCCGCCTTCATAGTTGATTTCTTCGAGCAGAAATATTTCTACTTTGCCGCCTGTGAGCCGGCGGGCATAAAGTCTTGCTTTCAGCACACGCGTGTCATTAACAACAAGACCGTCACCGGGCTGCATATAATCGACCACATCCGGGAATTTGCCATGGCTGATCTGCCCGCTGTTCCTGTCAAGGACCATCAGGCGAGAGAGATCACGCTGTCTGGCCGGATAATAGGCAATTCTCCCGTCCGGCAACTCATAATTAAAAAGCGAAAGATCCATAGCAACCAGTCTTTTCTCAGCAAGTCGGTGTATAATGTAAGAATATAAACATTTGTCAAGCCAAATTTATTTATTGAGTTCTTAGAATTTAATTACCCCGGCTATTCCTATAAGTTCCGCCTGAAATATATTTATCTTATACACCGGACCGCATTAATGCGGAATAAAAAAGGCCGGCGAAAACCGGCCCTGAAATTGTCTCTCTTTTTAGTTGATTCCGGCTATTTTCATAAATGTTTCGGCTTTCATATATTCTTCGATCAGCCTGGATTTGAGTTGTTCAACATATTCTTCTTCAATATTGAAAAACTCCATGGTTCCCGGATCGATTTTGGCGCGCGCCAGACCATCGACGTCGGCCGGATGACCATTGTGTGCCACATAATCCGCCAGGTTTATTAAATATGCAAAATCATCGCTGTTATTTTCCATTCCGGGAGTATGATGGTAGCCGATTGCATCTGCCAACCGGTCCGGCAGTTTCCATGTTACGGCCAACTGTCGCCCTAACTGGGCATGATTGAAACCCATGATAGCGATCTCGGCCTGCATTTGAGAAGATTCCGGATGGCTTTCCATATATTCCATCACCTGAGTATGCTCGCCGGGCATAAAGCAACATATTATCATCTTTCCGATATCATGAATCAGGCCGGTTGAAAACGCCGGATCGGGATTGAAGGCCTTGCCGCCCTTAAAATCCCTGGCAATAACACGGGCGGCGAGTGCGGAGGCAAGTGAATGTCTCCAGAACCGTTCGTGATAGTCCTTGTTATCTTTATTCGATTTGAACATACTCAGAACAGAAGCGGACAGTACCAGATTTTTGACGGCTTCAAGGCCGATTATCATGACGGCATGATTGACAGAATCGATTTCACGAGATAGTCCATAAAATGCGGAATTGGTTAGCCTCAAGACCTTCACCGACATGGCCGGGTCCTCGGAGAGAATTGCGGCGACATCAGCCACTGATGTCTCCGGGTTGTTCAGGACTTTTTGAATCTGTTCGAAAACGATCGGAGGCGTGGGCAGATTTCTGATATTGCTTATTATCTGTTTCAGCCTGTTTTCAAGCGATGTTACAGCTGATGTTGTTGTCATAATTTACCTCATGCCTTTATGGATATCATATGATTTTTTGTATCAGAGTCGGCCGCGCAGGATTATTAATTTTTTCCATCGACAAATTGCGGTGCCGGTTCACTATCTCTCAGGTATTTTAAAATTTGTTGACTGTTTTTCAGTCCTTTTAATTCGGTTTTAAGCCGGGAGTGCCTTCCCCTAAGATATTCTTCATTCTCCCTGACAAGGCCGATACTCTTTTTGACCATGGTAACAATACTGTTGATTAACTTTTTGACTTCAGGAGCCGCCGAGGCAATATGGAACATCTTCGGATTTTTTTCTTTAAGGGCCGATATCTTCTCTTCGGACTGCTGTATTCTCTGGTGGCACCTTTCTATCTCGGTATAGAGATCAAGGAGTTTTTCATCCTTCTCGTATTTTACCATATCCTTTTGTTTGTCGATAAGGATATACAGGGATTGGTAGAATGAATACTCCTCTTTCAGAACAAATATGAGCTCTCGCTCCAGTTGCGTAATTTGATTAAATTCCATGTTTAACGCCTCTTTAAATCGATAGTGAAAATCCGCGGACCGATCCGGGTTCGGAATGTTCATTGCCGGCATCCGGCGCCTGTTTTTTTAGCTGTTCCGCCAGTTGTTCCCAGCCGGAGCGGACATTACCAAGCACTGAAATAGATTCGTTTATAAGTCCCAGGTCCTTGGTGGCCTGGACGATATTCATTTTTTCTATCACGTAAGCATAAAGTTGCGAAAGGTTGCGGGCAACATCCTGCCCTTTTTCTTCATCGAGAGTAGTGTACAGATGTACAACAAAGCGTTTGGCTTTTTCGATAAATTCATACCCTTTCTGAAAATCTTCATTTGAATAAGCCTCGGCGGCCTGTCGAAGGCTTCCTATGGCGCCGTCATAGACTTTGACGACCAATTCCACCGAGGATCGGCCCAGGGTATCGGCCGCCTGATAGTTCATGATTTTTTTATTCATTAGTCCTTATTGAGTATTTGGCCCCAGTTTTTATTAAGACTTTCCAACTGTGTTTCAAGATACGATCCCGTCGATTGATATTCCGACAGGAGGGTCTCCATCTGGAGGAATTGATCATACAAGTCTTCCCGTCGGATTTCCAGCCGTTCTTCATATTGGGAAATTTGATCGTTGATACTTTCGATTTGCTTGTTGAGAGCCGATGTTCGCCGGGCGATGGAACCATCGATACTCTTGGTTATATTTTCCAGTGAGTTATCAAGCTTTGAGCCCAGACCGTGAGCCACGGAGATCGATCCTTCAAACGATCCGGCGAGAAGTTGGTTCTGGGTCAATGTAATTTTGAGTTTGATTCCTTCGGTGGTCTCGTTATCCTCATCGCCGGTCAAAAACTGTCCTTTTCCGGTGGCGCTTTCGCCATTGATAGTACCTTCAACATCGGTACCGGCATGGACGACACCGTTGGTAAGGCCCAGAACCTGATAAGCATTATTGGCGGCCGAGGTATCGATTCTTACCTGCGAGCTGGAACCATAAGTACCGCTGGTGATTTTCAGATAACCGGAATCCGGCAGGGATACCCATTCGACGTTCACACCACGATCTTTGAGGCGGTCGTCATTGTCGATTTTTGTCTGGATTTCCCGGGCCAGAGCATCGCCGGAACTATAAGTGCCCTTACCAAGGACCAGATCGTCAGAAATTAAGCCGTCCATTTTCAATTTGATGACATTGTTGGTACTGTCAAGAGTAATCGGCGACAGGGCCGGATCGGTAATGACGCCACCCTGATAATAGCCTTTGGAGGCGGCGGCCGTTATAATGACACTGTAATCATCCCCGGGCACCGATTCCTCGGTTGCCGAGACGAATTCAATATACTGCGATGATGACGATGCCGAATCGACAAAGAGGTTCACAAAATTATCATAGTCGTTCTTGATGGCATCAATCAGTTTTGCCGAATTCACCAGGCTGAGCTTGCCGTCCGATCCGGTGCGAATGCCTATCGAGGAGAGAGAATTGACACCGCCGTCCAATTCCCTGATAACCTGAGTTGCCGATGATCGCACAGTAGTCTGCATCACTTGAAGCGAATACTCGGCAAAAAGGACACCAGATTCTCGGGTGTCCGAATCATAGGTGAACTGATCGTCAATGAATTCAATGACGTCGTTATACTTGCTAATAAGATCGGTCACCATAGTTTTGATGGCATTGGTGTCGATTTCGGTGCTGATAGTAACGGTTTCTCCCGGTTCGGTGACCTTTTTGATATCGAGCGACAGTCCGGGAATTACTTCGTCAAAGGTATTGGTATCGGAATTGACGATAATGGGTGAGCCGCTCCCGGATCCGCTGCCGCCGACCGCCAGGCGGGCGTCGGAGGCGCTTTGAAGAAGCGGTGTAAACGATGAAACCTGGAACCTGTCGCCGCCGGTCAATTCCCCGGACGAGAAAGACAGTTTTAGGCCGTCGGCGCCAGTTCCGGTGAGTTCGACTTCGGCATCGGCCTGGGTCACCAATATCGATCCGGAATTGGTGCCGTCGGTCCAGTTCAGAGTGATAATATCCGACCCGACTGTCTGGGTGGAGGTCCCGGCCACGGTAAAGGTATAAATTTTATTTTCATTGCCGCTGTATGATGCGGTCGAACCGAGCGAGACGGCAGTTGTGGTGGCCGATGATTTCTGAAGCATTTCGGGGTTGTCGAAGGAACTGTTTTCGAAATCAAGTGTCTCCCCGCCCGTAAGTTCGACATCGATATTGATCACATTGGCGGCACCCGAGTCATCGGCCGTTATTAGCAGCCGATAGGCGTTCGAGGAGGTGCCGTCGTTAATGATCGATGCCGTCACACCGGCATTGGCATCGTTGATGGCATTCTTGATGCTGACCAGGCTATTGTTGTCGGAATCGATGTTAATAGTGGTCATACCGGCCTGGCCGACCGAGATCTGAATTGTCCCGGTGCCGAATATCCCGGTGGTGGAATCATCGACACCGCGCGACGCAATCTGATGATTTTGCGCCAGAGACAGAACGCTCACGCTATAGTTGCCGGAAGCGACTGTTCCATTGGATGTGGCCGATAATACGGTGTCATCGGAAACACTGATATCGGCGACATTGAATGATGATTCCCTTTTCATCAGGTTAACCTGGCTTTGCAGGGCGATGAATTTCGCCAGCACTGCCTGGTAAGCGGCCACCTGCTGTGTCTTGTACTCGACATCTTTTTCGAGTAATGTGACAGGGTACCTCTCATAAGACATTATAGTCTCTATGATAGATGTCGTGTCAAGGCCCGACGCCAGTCCTTCGATGCTCTGTGATATCGACATATCTTCTCCTATAAGTTGTGTGCATTTCCAGTATGCAGTCAACGAACCGGAATCCATTTACCCGGAAGGCTCTCCGAATCGAAATCGGGGGCTTTCCCGGCTCCGTATATTTTATCGGTTTTTTAGCGAATTATTTCAGTTGGAACTACCCCGGCTTTTTGTATCACATTGAGAAAATGGCAAAAAAAAAACCGGCGGGATTTCCCCGCCGGTCTGATATGAAAAATTAACCAAAGAGAGACAGAACCACTTGCGGGACCTGATTGGCCTGAGCCAGCATAGCGGTGCCGGCCTGCAACAGGACCTGGTTCTTGACGAAAGTCGACATCTCTTCAGCCATGTCAGTGTCACGAATGCTTGATTCGGACGCCTGCAGGTTCTGGGAGGCAATTCTGAGGTTGCTCAGATTGGATTCCAGAGTATTCTTCTGGAAGCTACCCAGCGTGCCTCGAATGGTCGAGACCTGGTCGATGGCGGCATCGATGACGGACTGCGAGTCCTGAGCACCCTGGACGGTGGTCACATCGATATTGGCCAGTGACAGGAACATATTCCCGGCCAGGTTCTTACCCAGAGATGAAGCGGTCATGCTCGGCAGGCCGATTTTGGCGGTCTGACCGACATTGGCGCCAATCTGGAAGACAAGTGACTGATCGGTATTATTGATCGATTCACTACCGCCGTTTGAGGTCAGATCGATATTGATTTCCAGAGACTCGCTCCGGTCGGCGTTATAGACGACCGTGTTAACGCCTGCGGTCACGGCCGTGGACGGGCCGGAATCCAGACGAACGTCAAACTGGGCCGCAGTAACATCAAGAAGCATGTTACCCAGGTTAATACCCTGGCTTGCGGTCGCAATGGTAATACCGACAGTGCCGCGTCCGGCAACACCTTCAGCCTTGTTGGCCAGGACGATATCCTGGGTTGAGTTATAGTTGACAGCGGTGATGGTGTTTGTATAGTTATCGAAGCTAACCAAAGCATCGGTTCCCTGCACGGCAACCGTATCGACAGACAGGCCGAGAGCCGCGCGAGCTGACGTGGAATCGTCGGTCGTGGTGGCAAGCATCTGGAGTGAATAATCCGAGCCTTCATCCATCAAGGTGAACTTGATCTTGTCATCACCGACTTTAGAAACAGCGATGTTGTTGACACCAGCCGCGGCCGTACCAAAATCACCGGCCAGATCGGTTTCGAGCTGGGAGATCAGGGCATCGAGTGAGGTGTATGTGCCGGCAGTGATGGTAGTCGTTGCCGAAATCGATGAAGCTAGTTTGGCAACATCGAGATCGAAGCGAATTTCATTCGATGAAATACCACGGGCATCGGCATCAGTAAACGAGAACCAGCCTGTGGTGGCGTCGGTGCTGAATCCCTCGATGGCCAGCGAGTAACCGGCACCGGAATTGGTGCTGCGGAATACCAGCTCATTTCCGCCTGAGAGAACGGCTTCAACACGACCCGCCAGAGCGGCATTGTTGTTGATGGCGTCATTCCAGGCTGAAGCGGCCTGAGCCTGTGTCATAGTATCGGTAACATCAATGCTGAGAGTCTGCCAACCTGTGACGGCGGCACCGCTTTCCTGATAATTCAGTTTAACGGTATAGGTGCCGGCATTGCTGGCGGTGGCGGCGGCACCGATGGCGGCGGCTGAAGTCAGCTGAGCCGAAGTGGCGGCCGCGGCAAATTCAAGACCATTACCCCAGGCATCCAGAATATTGATGGAGTCGGAGGTCTTGCTGGCACCGGCGGAAGCCTGGATGACATCGATATTATGGATGCCTTCGGTCAGGCTGTACGGGGTGACGGTGCTGTCAAGCGAGACACCCAGTGAAGTGATGTTAAGAGAAGCGGTGGCATCGGCCGTCTTGGTAGCAGTTACCGAATGCTGACCGGTGGTCAGGCCGCTTTCGACGATCGAGATACCGGCGCTGTTGGAACTGGTGATGCTGGCAACATTGGCTTTGGTGCCATCAAGAAGTTTCTTGGTTCCGAACTGAGTATTGGCGGCGATTCTATCGATAGTCTGAATGGCGTTGTTGATTTCTGCCTGATCGGCTTCGAGCTGAGCGGTATCGTTGAAGCCTTCGTTGGCCGCGTGAATGGCCAGTTCTCTCATGGAAACCAGCAGATTGTTGATCTCATTGAGAGCACCTTCAGCAGTCTGAATCATGTTTACGGAACCTTCGGAGTTCTCAATCGCCTGATTCAAACCGGCGATCTGAGCCCTGAACTGCTCAGAAATCACCAGACCGGCCGGATCATCGGCGGCCCGGTTAATGCGATAACCCGACGACAGTTTTTCCATCGACTTGGAAAGATTCATCGTCGTGTTGGTCAGGTTACGATGCGAGTCAATCGCAGCAATGTTGTTGTTAATGCGAAGTGACATCCGTTATTTCCTCCTTGAATATTGTTTGGGATTTCCTTACCCTAACAAACTGGTTTGCCCTTTACAGGCATACATCCGATGTCACTAAATTCCTATAATAGTAATAATTTGTCGGAGCTATTTTTGTTATTCACCTCCCCTTTAATTAAATATTTGATTTAACATTGAAAATCTCTATCAATCATTTTGATATTTTAATCGGCAAAAAAGGCGAAAACTTTACAGGTAATAATTTACCGACAGACGCTAATTCTTATTGATTATCAATGACTTAGGCAGGTGTTTTGGTGCTGTCCATTTCGGCCAATCGGGCTCTGGCGGGCTGAAAACCGGGATTCACTTTAAGTATCTGCAAATATCCGATCATCGCCGAATCAGTATACCCCAGATAATAATAGCATTCTGAGATATTAAACAGCGCTTCAATGTGGTTGGGCCGTGCTTTAAGGTAGTTTTCGAAATACGGCAGAGCCTCGGCAAATCGTTTGAGCTGTTTATAGATATCGCCGACGGCAAGGCTAATTTCAACATCTTCAGGCGCACTGTTAACGTAATCTTCAAGAAGAGGCAGAGCTTCATTTGGCTTGTTCATGTGAAGACGAGTCAGGCCAAGATTTCGATAGGCAGGCGCAAGCGTTTTATTTAATTGAAGTGCCCGGGTGTATAATTTTTCCGCTTTTTCATACTCTCCAAGCTTGAAATGGCACCCCGCAAGATCGTTACATGCCGCCGCATCTTCGGGCGACAACTGCAGATATTTTTTATATACAGGGATGGCGCTGGGGAAATCGCCCTGATTGTAATATGTTTGTGCAAGAAGCATAAAGCCATGTGGATAATCAGGTTTAACCCTTACCAGCAACTCCATGAGCCTTATTGCCTTGGATAGTTCGCCGCGGGCCGCCCAATGGACTCCCGCGCGTTCGTAAATTTCCGCTTTATCATCAGTTAATTCTACCGCCCGATCCATAAACCTGTCGGCTTCAACGGAATTCCCGACAAGGTCATGATACCTTGCCTTGTACAGATTGGCCAAATCGGAAGAAGGATTCAGAGACAGTTCCTTTTCGATATATTCCAGGGCCTTTTCCGGGTCCTCCCGATCCAGATAAATACCTGCCAATTTCAAGTATGTATCCAGGCAGGGATCCTGGTCGGCAAGCGCCTTTTTGTAATATTTTTCAGCTTGAGCGATATTACCCTGAATCTGGTGGATCAGACCCAGCGAATAGTGAGCACGATGGCGCATAAAGCCGTAAATAAGAATAATGCTTAATTCCTCGACGGCCGGATCATATTTTTTCTGTTCAGTCAGGTATTCATTGAAATATTTGACAGCCTTATCAAAATCCTGCATACGTCCATAGGCTTCACCTATGGTGAATAAAGCATCCAGATAATCCGGTTTTGATTTCAAAGCCTGACGGCATTTCTCAACAGCCTCATCATATTTGTTCAGTTTTATCAGGGTTGTCGCCTGCTGGTGTAATCCCTGAAGGTAAAGCGGCAGGGTCGCCCTGTTTGACGGATCACTGAGTTCGACAGCACGGGCGGCATGTTTTAATATTAAATCAGACAGTTCAAAATCATTTTTGCCGTTTATTCCGCGCAGTAACTGGGCGTAATTGAAGTTGACAAAAGGATCATCGGGAGTCTGCTCCAGTTGTTTTTCAAGCAGTTCCCGTGAGCGTGCCGCCTTCTCACGGTTCTTATCCTCAGGAAGATTATATCCATAGTGTTTAATACGCGCCCCTATCCTTAGAATAGGTTCGTCTTCGGGAAACTGCAGTTGATTATGAACGATGCCCTTATAATAAAATTCGGGAATCCTGCGGAACAGTCTCGGTGACGGCAGGAATGAAGTGCACTCTCCATTTTTCTTATTCATATTCATTACGGTCAATGAGACAATCCTGAATTTGTCCTGATTCATTGCCTGCCTGACTGCAGAGAGATCATCTTCGACAAATTCCTCATCGGCATCAATAATAAAGACCCAATCCGACGATGCTTTTGAAATTGAATAATTACGGTGCCTGGAGAAGTCTTTGCTCCACTCCTGTGAGAATACCCGGGCGCCGTAAGAACGGGCGATATCCATGGTCCGGTCGGTGGAACCGGTATCGACGACGATTATTTCATCCACCCAATTTCGAATCGACTGTAAGCAGCCCTCCAGGAATTCCTCCTCATTTTTGACCATCATACACGCGGAGACAGTGGCTTTTGAGGCCAGCGATTTTTCAAGAATACGCAATTCCTGGACCTGAGAACATTTTTCGAGGCCGAGCCTGACGATTTCCTCAGCTTTTTCACATTCTTTGCGCCGCTGATAAAGAACGGCAAGATTCAAATAAGGATGATTATATGATTCATCCAATTCAATTGCCTTGCGGAATGATTCAACCGCCTTTTCATATTCATTTTGAGCCTGGTAGGACAATCCAAGATAATTGTACAACAGGTTCAGATGGCCGTCGCTCAAATGAGGTTCCTGGCCTTTCCCCTGTTCGCGCGTGGCGGTTTTATCGAGGAATATTTCCGAATGATAGCGGCATTTATCATAATCTTTGTAATTGGCGAAAATAAAAGCCAGTGCAAAATGACAATCAGGATCATCATTATCGATTGCCAGTCCTTTGAGGGCGGCTTCTTCAGCCCCGGCGAATTTTCGCCCATTGGCAAGTGCAAACGCCAGCAATCGATAACATTTCAAAGAATCATCGGCATTTGTCATTTCCGGCAATATCCGGCGGATTATGTCAATTGTCTCGTCGAGTTTATTTTTTTTGTAGAGCTTTTCTGCCCTTTGAAGCGTGCTTCGGGAGTCGGATGCAGAAATATCCGTATTATTGGTATTCCGTTTTTTCCCTGATCTGGAATTTTTTTTATGGCGGGCGGTTTTGGCCCTTGTGGTTTTATTTTTTT
>Ga0164318_10006098_pt1 | contig 11681 bp, 5 predicted proteins | sample GuaBasSedimGuay9_FD_113734 | JGI IMG/M metagenome (GOLD analysis project Ga0164318, IMG submission 113734) | Subseafloor sediment microbial communities from Guaymas Basin, Gulf of California, Mexico - Guay9, Core 4571-4, 0-3 cm | ecosystem: Environmental > Aquatic > Marine > Hydrothermal vents >... | reverse complement strand
GATTTATTTTCACCATATCCTGTACCTACAGAGTTAGTTGCATAAGCTCTGACATAGTATTGTGTTGCAGCAGTTAGGCTTGTAAGTGAGCTTGTATATGATCCTGTTCCCGAACCATCAGAAGTGTGATCATCAGTAGAAACAGGATTTGTTGTTGTGTTCCAGCATACCCCTTTTCCGGTAACCGATAATCCGCCGTCAGAAGTAACATTTCCACCCGAAGATGCACTCGTAACATCAATAGCAGATATGTCGGTGGTGGTTACTGTAGGAACAACAGCACCGGTTCCCTGTATAGAAAAATTGTAAGGATTTTCGTCAGCATCATTATTTGCAATGCTTATTTCGGCTGTTCTTAAACCAGCTCCATCAGGGTCAAATTTTACTTGAAAACTTGATGAATTTGTTGTGGTTATTGGAGATGATGGTGAAGAAATAACAGTAAATTCAGATGCATTTGTTCCTGAGATTGTTACTTTTGGAACTCCTGTTAAATTCAAATCACCGTCTTTACCATCAATGTTTTGGTTATAAATAGTGAAAGTTCGTGTAATTGAATTAGTACCTGAAACATCAACACCGCCAAAGTCGGTGTAGTCTGCTGTTGATGGAGTGTTGTCTCCGTCAGTAATTGAAGTGCTGTTTCCTTGTACGTCCATTTCAGGTTGAGTTACTTCAAAAGTATTAGATGAAACATCCCAGTCTCCTGTTGTATTTCGTTCTGCATTTAGAGTTACGGAAGCACTTCCTGTGCTAAAAGAAATTGTGCTGAAAGTAGCAAGACCTGAGCTTGCTGCAGAAGTTAAAGGTGAATTATTTAAAGTAGCTCCGGTAGCTGTAATGTCAATACTTGATGTAAAATCTAAGTCTCGCATATTATTTGCATCAGTAGCTTCAACAGTAACATCGGGAGTCATTGTATCGTCAATATTTACTGTTGATGGTTGTTGTACAAATAATAGTTTTGTGGCTGTTACTTCAATACGATTGGCATCGCTTGTTGTAGAGCTTGTTGCAGATGAAAACGTTGTAAATGTTGATTTGCTTGCATTGGCTGTTACATTAGAGTTTTGTATTTGAAATTGAAATTGTTGATTGTCGGTAATGTTTGTTGTTTCAAAAGTGAGATAAAGGTCAAGCGTTTTAGTGCCATTGTCGGCAGCAGTAACATTTGTACCTGATAATCCTGTAAAAGAAATTGTTTCGCCTGTAACACTTACTTCGGCAACTTCGGTTGCGCCATCGTACAAAGCAGCTTGCTTAATTGTGCTTGCCCAATTAGAAACTGAATTACTTGTTCCTTTATCAATAGTTATACTTGTTAATTCTGTTCCGTAAGTATCAGCATCGCTTGAGCCACCACCGTCTCTAATTGTAAACGACCATACTCTTATAGCATCAGTAGTAGAATTAATTGCAGATCCTGTTTTTGAAGCATAATCAATATTTGAGGTTTCGTTGCCTGCGGTAATTATGTCTGAGCTGCTGCTTGGGGGTGTTAATGTTGTGAAAGAATTATCAGAGCCGTAATACCATGTGCCGTTATCATCATCTTTGGCTTTTAATCTGACATGATATAGTGTACTTGCATCTAAACCGGAAATAGAGGCTGTTACCGAAAGATCTTCACTTAAATGTCCGGAGTTATCATAAGGAGTTGCATTTACCGATGTGGCTCCATCCCAGCCATCTGTTTGGTAATCAGCATCATTAACGTATTCAAACCTGATGTATTTCATATAATCACCGCTACCATTAACAGTTCCATTTAATGTTGCAGAACTTGATGTAACACTAGTTGCAGCATTGGTTGTTACTGTTTGGGAAAAACCAGCTACTGAAAAACTCAAGATTGCTATAATAAGAAAGAATGATTTTTTCATAGGTCTATATTTTAACAAGACAAAAGTATATCAATTAAAGTATTAAATTTGAGAGCTAAAGTTAAAGTTTTATCTAGCTTAACATACAAATATAATTATTTTATTTTATTTTATTTTAATTATTTGATTAATTGTAAGAAAGGTTTTATTAAAGATGTTTTTGTTAGCATTAAAATTTTATGTTTATAGGTAGTATGAAGAAATTAATATTTGTTTTTGTTTTTTTATATATTTGTATACTTTTAGCTTGTATTAAAATAACTATAAAGTTAAGAATTGTTAAGTCGTGATTTGTAATTTTTAATTCTTAATTTTTAATTCGTAATTATTATCATGTTTAAATTTAAAAATATAATATTTTCTTTTATTCTATTGCTTTCAATTTCGTCTTGTACTCAGTATAAAAAGATAGTATATCTTCAGCATGAAGAAAGCAAAATGAAGCAGGATTCATTGCAAAAAAACAATTTTTTTATAAAAGAAAATATAGACTACAAAATCCAAAAGAATGACATTTTGTATATCAAGATATTGAATCCTGATAAAAATAATTTTGCTTTGTTCAATACAGAAAGTCCTTATGCCAATAGAGTTCATAATGATGTTAGCTTGTTTTTAGAGGGGAATAGGGTTGATAATTACGGTTATATTTCTATGCCGGTTATTGGTAAGGTGAAGGTTGTTGGTATGACAATAGAAGAGATTAAAGAAAAAATTCAGAAGTTAGTTGATGGATATTTGAATAACTCTACAGTTATTGTAAAATTAATTAGTTTTAAAATTACATTAATTGGGGAAGTTTCAAGACCCGGAGTCTATAATATTTATAAAGATAATATTTCTGTTTTAGAGGCTATAGGCAAAGCAGGGGATATGACAGATTATGGCGATCGTAATAATATTATTGTAGTTCGCTCAAATGATATGGGAACAAAAACATATACAATTGATTTGACAGATATAAAGATACTATCATCTGAGGCATATTATTTAATGCCCGGCGATATTGTATATGTTCAGCCAATAAAAGCAAAATCTTTCAGGACAAACATTCCGACTTATTCCTTGTTTCTATCAATTGTTACAACATTTGTTCTGTTGTTAAATTATATTAATTTATAGATATGAATCAAAATCAAGAAAATTTTTATCAAGAAGAGAATATTGATATAAAAAAATATATATTTAAAATCTTATCTAACTGGTATTGGTTTGCTATTTCGGTTTTTATCTCATTATCTGTTGCATATCTTGTAAATAGATACACAGACCCTGTGTATAGCGTTAGTACAACAATACTTGTAAAAGACAATTCAAATAATTCATATTATAATAACAATGATTTAATATCGAGTCTTGATTTCATTAATCAAGGAAAGAATATACAAAATGAAATAGGAATATTACATTCATACGACCTTACCCAGAAAACTTTAAAAGAATTAAACTTTAATGTTTCATATTTTGGAGTTGGAACTATTAGAGAACCAGAGTTGTATAGGACGAAATTTTTGATAGATTTTGACTCATCGAAATATCAGTGTCCAAATGTGCCGGTATATATTACTATCCTTTCTGATGAGAAATATCGATTAGAGATGGATTGTAGTGAGGAAATTGATAAGCTTATGAATTTTGGAGAACAATTCAGTAATGATTATTTTGATTTTAATGTTAGGCTTCGCGATAAAGAAAATTTTGATATAGATAACGGTTATCAAAAATATTATTTTGTTGTTAGAAATTTTGTTCAGCTTACTAACGAGTATAAAAGCAAGCTTGGTATTGAGTTGTTAGATGAAGAAGGAACAATATTGAATCTTTCTATTCAAGGAAATGTGCCACAAAAAGAAGTCGATTATTTAAACAAATTAACAGAGGTTTATGTTAGCTCAGGATTGGATGAGAAAAATAAAACAGCTGAGAATACAATAGATTTTATTGACGATCAAATTAATAGTATTGTTGATTCTCTTAGTATAGCAGAAAATAATTTACAAAATTTCAGGTTAAACAATAAAATAATTAATATTGATAAAGAAGGAAGCACATTATTTACAAAATTAGAGAAGTTAGAAACAGAAAGATCATTAATTAGAATTCATTTAAAATATTATGAATATTTAAAAAAATATGTAAATGATAAAAATAATTTTACAGATGTAATTGCTCCTTCAATTGTTGATGTTAGCGATCCTTTATTAAGAACTCTAATTTTACAATTGAATAAACTCTATACAGAAAAATCTACTTTGGTGTATGGCACTAAAAAGTCAAATCCGGCATTAGATATTGTAAATATAAAAATTAGAGATGCTCAAAATTCATTAATTGAAAATATCAACAATCTTATTAAAACAACAAAGATATCTTTAGAAGATATTAATATCAGACTAAAAGATGTAAATAAGAATATTGCAAAATTACCTGCTAATGAAAGAAAATTATTAAATATTCAACGAAAGTTTAACTTGAATGATAATATTTATACATATTTGTTAGAGAAACGCGCAGAAGCAGGAATAATGAAAGCTTCGAATATTTCTGATGTTCAGATTGTTGATAAAGCACGAAGGGAGAATGCTTATTTAGTATCTCCAAAACGGTCATTTAATTATACTCTGTCATTAATTCTCGGCTTAATATTTCCCTTTCTCCTAATTTTATTAATTGATTATTTTAACGATAAGATTATAGAAAAAAAAGATATTGAGGACAATACAAAAGTTCCAATTCTTGGTTTTGTAGGGCATAATAATAAAGATAATGATTTAATAGTTTTTGAAAATCCAAAGTCGGGTATTTCAGAATCTTTTAGGACCATAAAAACCAATTTGCAATATGCATTAGTAGGAGCTAAATCAAAAGTTATTTCTGTTACATCAACAATAAGTGGAGAAGGAAAAACATTTTGTGCAATTAATTTAGCTTCAATAATTGCTATGACTAACAAAAAAACTTTATTGGTTGGTTTGGATTTAAGAAAACCTAAGATACATAGGGATTTGAACCTTCTGAATAATATAGGAATTAGTACTTATTTAATAGGGAAAAATTCAATTGATGAAATAATATTAGAAACAGAGCATGAAAATTTATATGTAGCACCATCAGGTCCTGTGCCTCCTAATCCGGCTCAATTATTAGAAACCGCCAGATTAAAAGAATTTCTTGAAAAAGTAAGAAAAGATTTCGATTACGTTATAATTGATACACCACCTATTGCATTAGTTTCTGACGCATTAATTTTTTCAGAATATACTGATACAAATATTTTTGTAGTCAGACAAAATTATTCTAGCAAAAAGGTGATAGAAGTTATTAATGATGTTAATAAAACAAAAATTGTTTCAAAGTTTAATATATTAGTTAATGACGTTAAGCTTGAAGGTTATTATGGAAAGTATGGTTATGGATACGGTTATGGATATGGCTACGGATATGGCTACGGGTCAGGCTATGGAAATGGATATTATGAAGAGGATGATGAAGAAATAAATTTGATTGATAAGGTTTTAAAATTTTTAAGAATAAAGAAGAAAAAATAAACTGTGAGAATGTGAGAATGTAAACTATATACAAGATGCTTGTAAAAACTTTTGGTAGTGCAGTTCATGGAATTAATGCAATAACAATTACTATTGAGGTGAATGTTACACAAGGAATTAATTTTTATCTTGTTGGATTGCCAGACAATGCTGTAAAAGAAAGTCAACAACGAATAGATTCTGCTCTACGTACAAACGAATTTAAAATGCCACATAATAAGGTGGTAATCAATATGGCTCCTGCCGATATTAGGAAAGAAGGTTCTGCTTACGATTTACCATTAGCTATTGGAATATTAGCCGCTTCTGAACAAATATCAAACAATAATATTAATGACTTCATAATAATGGGAGAGTTATCTTTGGATGGAAGTTTGCGCCCAATTAAAGGTGTTTTGCCGATTGCAATTCAAACCCGTGAAGAAGGGTTTAAGGGATTTATATTACCAAAACAAAATGCACGTGAGGCTGCTGTTGTTAACGATATAGATGTGTATGGTGTTGAGAATATTAAAGAAGTTGTTGATTTTTTTAATGGGAAAGAAAATTTAACGCCAACTATTGTTGATACCAGAAAAGAATTTTTTTCAAGCATAAATAAATCAGATTTTGACTTTTCAGATGTAAAAGGGCAAGAGAATGTTAAGAGAGCATTAGAAATTGCAGCAGCAGGTGGTCATAACATTATTATGATTGGCCCTCCCGGAGCAGGAAAAACAATGTTAGCAAAACGACTTCCTACCATATTACCTCCACTTACTTTGCGTGAGGCTTTAGAAACTACAAAAATACATTCGGTAGCAGGTAAAATATCAAAAAATACTTCGCTAACAACCAAACGTCCTTTTAGAGCTCCTCATCATACTATTTCGGATGTTGCTCTTGTTGGAGGAGGTCAATTTCCACAACCGGGTGAAATTTCTTTGGCTCACAACGGAGTGCTTTTTTTAGATGAATTGCCTGAGTTTAAAAGAACAGTACTTGAGGTTTTGCGTCAACCTCTCGAAGATAGATTTATTTCAATATCGCGTGCAAAATTTACAGTAGAGTATCCTGCAAGTTTTATGCTTGTTGCATCAATGAACCCTTGTCCATGTGGGAATTATAATAATCCCGATAAAGCATGTGTGTGTTCGCCGGCAGTGCGTCAAAAATATTTGAATAAAATCTCAGGTCCTTTGCTCGATCGTATTGATATTCACATTGAGGTTATACCTGTGCATTTTGACAAATTGTCATCAAAACAGAAAGTAGAAACTAGTGAAGTCGTTAGGGCTCGTGTTGTTAATGCTAGAAAAATACAATCAGAAAGGTTTAAAGATTTTAAAACCGTTCATTCTAATGCCCAAATGACATCAAGACTGATTAGTAAATATTGTGAACTTGATGATGCAGGGCAGCAATTGTTAAAATCAGCAATGGATAAATTGGGCTTGTCTGCTAGAGCTTATGATAGAATTATTAAAGTTTCGCGAACAATTGCAGATTTAGAAAAGTGTGAAAATATTAAACCCCAGCATATTGCTGAGGCAATACAATATAGAAGTTTAGACAGGGATGGTTGGGGAGCTTAACCCGCTTTATTCATACAAAAACGAAGTGAATTGTATGAATGTGTGATAGATAGTGGGGTGCAAAGCGGGAACCGAACCGCCAGCCGGCGGTGAGCTCACGCAAGTAAACCCCGATTTAGTAATACCCAAATTTGGGGTTAATGAAATTCCCAAATTTGTTGGTATTACTTAATCGTAGAAAATTAATGAATTTTCCGGGTTAAACTAAATAAAAGTTTAGATATTGAGCGTTTGGGTTTTATTACACAAACTGATTTGAAGTTTTTAGGTGTTGAAAAGAAAAAGATTGCTGTTTATCTTCCAAGCTCATATGGTATTTTGGGAGAATTATTTATTGTCCCAACAGAAAATATTACTCCTATTGATGCAAATTCAATAGATGTAATGAAATTTATTGTATCTGGCGGTGTGTCAAAATTTTAATCTTTTAAAATTTATAAGCAATACCAACACTTAATAACTCTTTAAATTGAATTTTTTTAGTTGTTCCAACTTTTGTATCAAGCCCACTAATTTCTTCGTAAACAGGAATTTTAATATCATCATCATAAATTAAATGAAGATGAATTGTTGTAATAATAAAATCATTAACTTTCATGTTAATGTTTGCCTCATAATTTATATCAATGTTTTGTGGATTGTTTATGTAATTAGAGAATAAATTAAGCTTATTTTCAACATTAATATCGTCTGTAATTTTGATTTTATATTGAATTTTTATGTACGCCCCAATTTCTTTTTTTACAGTTTCGTCATCACTAAGTCCAAATTTTGTTTGGTCAATTGATGCAGTATCTAGAACAACTGTAAATTTTGATGTGATTGGAGAAATAAGCATGGAGAATTTTGAGTTAAGTTTATAGTCTAAACCAACGGCAAAAACAAATGATGCAGGATTCATAAAATTTGAAACTACTACAGAATCATTTGGATAATCATATCCTTTTGAGAACTGAGTTAGTGCATTCCCCATAATACTGTAGTACCAATTATTATATGCCTTTTGTCCGAATTTTGATGATAGTTCAATTTTATCTTCATTTTTATGAAGTTTATCGTCTCCGTTTTTTAATATGCCATATTTTAAATCAATAGTATTGTTCCATTTTGTATCATTTTTTGAATAATCAGCATGTAAGTTAAAAGCAGATACTAAAGAGATTGAACTTGCACCTCCTTCTGCCCAATTGGATAAGTAACCTTGAGAAATATTCATTCTTGTTGTTCCAAAAAAAACCCATAAGTCAGGTGCGATTTTTGGAATTTCCTTTTTTATTAGCATAAAAGAGTTTATGTCTTTTTGTTGTGATTTTAATATGTTTTTTTGAATTTTTCGGCTTATCGCTTTTGTGAAAATATCGTCATCTAACAATATTCTCATAGTATATTTATTGATATTGTTTAACCAAATACCAATAGAATCGTTCATTGTGTTCTTTAACCAAAATCGAGAATATTTATTGTTGTTGTTTTTTAACCAAATATTTAAAGAATCGTTTTTTATGTTTTTCAAACAAATTTTTATAGAATCTTTTTTCGCGTCATTAACCCATTTACTAATGCTGTCTTTTGATATATAGTTTGTTATGTAATTTATAACATTTAGTACGCTATCTTTTTTTATTTGTGTTTTGTATAAAGAATCAACACTTGTTATGTTGCTTTTTAAGAAATTTGAATAGTAGTCAAGAGAATCTGTTTGATCTAGATTTTTTATGTAGTGATAAATATTTTTGATTGTGTCGTTTTCTAGATAATTAATAATATATTTTAATGATTGTTTTATTTCGCTGTCAGTTCTGCTAACTGAAGTAAAGTATGTTTTTAAAAAGTCAACTTTTATTTGTAAAGAATCTTTCTTAGCATCATTTGTTGATATAGTATCATTATCGAAAGAATAATTCTCAATTGAACCTAAACATTGTATTGAAAGGAAAAGTAACAAAACGGTTGTTGAAATAAATTGTTTCATTGTGCTGTTTTTTTATTTCATTATTTATAAAAAGATATTTCTTAAATTAATCTGCAAAAATATATTGTTTATATAAATTTTTATAAAAATTTCTTATCAAAAGATAAATTTTTTAATTTTGTAAAAAAATCATAGAGTTGATAAATTATTTTTACATATTGAAACTCGTAAAACAAATCTATCTTAATATTAAGAAGAGAGACGAGTTTGTTTAATTCCTTTCTGTAAAACACTCATTAATAGAAGTGTTAAAGTAAAATTAATCAATTTAGTAAATAATTCTCAAAAAAAATAATCATGGCAAATTTTAGAGATATTGTTGATTCTCCAATCAACAGCAAATTTATATTACAAGGAAATCAAGCATTTGCACTTGGTGTTGTTCATTCAGGTTATCATTGTGTAGACGGTTACCCGGGAACACCAAGTACTGAAGTTATTGACAAATCGCTCGCATACGTTCAAGACAGAATTAACGTGGGATGGGATGTTAACGAAGCAGTAGCAGTAGCAGTAGGCGTAGGGCATGCTGTTGCCGGATACGATTCTGTTGTTACAATGAAAACTCCGGGAGCATTTCAAGCAGGAGATGCAATTACCACCTCGGCGTTTTATCACGTGCCAGCCGGAGCTTTTGTGTTATTTGTGGCAACCGATTATGTGCCATCAAGCACACAGCACGTTATTGACTTGCGACATTTTTTTGCATCGGCACGAATACCTGTTTTAGAACCACGCAATCATCAAGAAATGTATGAAATGCCTTGGCATGCAGCAGATATCAGTCGCCAGTTTAATACTCCTGTAGTGATATTGGCATCAGGTATTTTATGTCATTCCGAAGGACTAATAAGCACTAAGCAATCACGAACAATTACTCCGCGTGAATTACCAAAAGACCTTAAAAATTGGATGGGTATGCCTAATTTTGCCCGTAAAGGTTACAACATTGCTACTCAGCAAAGAATTCCTCAAGTTAGAGAATGGGCTGAAAAATCTGAATTAACAAAAGAATTTATTGGTAGTGATGATTGGGGTATTATTGTTACCGGAGAAAGTAATATTATTGTTAGTGAGGCGCTTAATGCCTTAAATTTAAATCCTTCAATTCTATCAATTGCAAATGTTTACCCTCTTCCTGTCAAGAAAATTAAAACATTTACTGATAAGATAAAAGGAGATATTTTTGTTATTGAAGATGGAGATAAATTTGTTGAAGACAGAATTAAATTACTCGGCATTAACATCATTGGCAAAGAAGAAGATAGTGTTATTACCGAATGGACGCCCGAGTTAGTAATGGAATTTTTATCAAAACATCTGAATTTTGATTTGTATCTTGATAAAACAAAATTAGAAATAACACCTGTAATGCGTCCGCCGGCTATTTGTCCCGGATGTCCTTATCGTGCTTTTGGCTTAACTGTTGATAAACTAAGAAAACAGAATAAAATTTACTCAAGTTTTGGAGATATTGGCTGTTCAACTTTACTTTATTTTTTAAATGCTCTTGACACATGTTTGTGCATGGGAGCTTCAGATTCAATGCGTCAGGGTTTTGTGCTTTCACGCCCTGAATATGCAAGTAGAACAATTTCAATTATTGGAGATTCGTGTGAGTGTCACTCAGGTTTAGATTCAACAAGAAATGCAGTTTTTAGAAACACAGCAGGTGTAAAAGTTGTTCTTGACAATAGTGTTACTGCAATGACAGGAGGGCAGCCTGCACCTACAACTAAAACAAATCTTGCAGGAATTGAAAATAAATTTGATTTGGTTAAAGCAGAGCAAGCTGAGTCGGCAAGAGTTGTTGTTGCCGATTCTTTTAATATGAAAGAGATTGAAACTAAATTAACAGAATCTTTAGATTTAGCTGAAAAAGGTGAATTTACAACCCTAATTCTACAAGGACCGTGTATTCATGAAGTCGAAAATAAAAAGAAACAAAGGACATTAACAATTAATTACGATAAATGTAAGCAATGTGGCAGATGTAATATTTGTCCGGGAATTGAGTTGGATGAAACCAAAACACCTCATTTCACAAACCTTTGTTCAAACTGTGGAGGTAATACTCCTGTTTGTATGCAAAGATGTCCGTTCGATGCTTTTGAGTTTATTGAAGAAGGAAGAAAAGAAAAAGTTGATTTTAAAATCGAAAAATATGTTCCTTCAACCAATATTGATATTGATAAAACGAAATTACCAAAATCAATTCGATTGGCAATTAGAGGAATTGGCGGACAAGGAAATCTGTTTTTTGGTAAAACTCTTGCCGAAGTTGCTATGAATACACCTTATGTCGATACTCATATTGTGAAAGGCGATACTCATGGTATGGCACAATTGGGGGGTTCAGTTATTTCAACTTTTTCGTGTGGTGATGTTTATTCCCCTACTTTGGCACCGGCTTCTGCCGTTGTTTTAGTGGTTATGGAAATGAGTGAAGTTTTACGACCTGATTTCCTAGATTTATTAAAACCTCAAGGAACAATATTGCTTAACAAATTTAAAGCATTGCCACCTAATACAAAACTGTCTGATTATCCTGATTATAATGAAATAAAAAAATCATTGAAAAATTATAATGTTATTGAGATAGATGCAAATGAAATTTGTGCAGAAATAGGAGACGAACAAGGCAAATCAGCAAATGTTATTGTGCTTGGACTTCTTTCAACCATTAAGCCCTTTAATGTTATTC
>Ga0164318_10006097_pt1 | contig 11681 bp, 12 predicted proteins | sample GuaBasSedimGuay9_FD_113734 | JGI IMG/M metagenome (GOLD analysis project Ga0164318, IMG submission 113734) | Subseafloor sediment microbial communities from Guaymas Basin, Gulf of California, Mexico - Guay9, Core 4571-4, 0-3 cm | ecosystem: Environmental > Aquatic > Marine > Hydrothermal vents... | reverse complement strand
TTTCCCTATTACTGCGTTAAATATTATTTCCATAGCTACGGCTATGCAAATAATTTTTGCCTTCTAATAGGAAAATATATTCCAATTTATTTATAGCGTATTTTGATACCAAATTGGTATAAATTATCATGTAATATATTAGGTTATCTAATAGAATACTAGTATCTTCAGATTCTAAATTAGAGATATTGATACCATTTATTTTTCAATGCTGCAGGTATAATGTCAACTTAGAAGCAATGAATAATATCGGCAAGTTTGCTTCTTAATATGTATAAAATAAAAATAATAATTACTCAGTTGATATACAGGCATTTAAGTTTTAGAGGTCCTTTGTGTTTGCTATGAATAATACGGGTTAAAATAAGGTAGATTAGAGGAAGATCGTATATGTTTATAATTCATACAAAGTACTTCTTAGATTGGTTTTTAAGTAAATCAAGAAATTTTTGAATTAATCAATTATTATTCAATGTTTTAGTCATTGAATTTGTTCAATATTAATATTTTGAATTTTGTTTCCAGAGGGATAAATTTACTTATTAAATTATGTATTAGGATGTTTTTTAAAGTCAAATCCTAAATTCCCTCCAACAACTCCTTAATAATTAGAGTAAGTTTAGGTTCAGCAGCACGGGCAGCTGCCAGTACTTCTTCATGAGATACATTTTCAACTATTCCTTCAACGCCAAGATCGGTAACTATTGAAGCAGCAAAAACAGGAATACCAGCATGGCGAGCAATTATGGCTTCTGGTACAGTACTCATACCCACAGTGTCGCCACCGATAATTCTAAAAAACTTATACTCAGCAGGAGTTTCAAAAGTAGGACCTGAAGTTCCTACATAAACTCCTTGGTGAACTTTAAGATTATTTTTTTCTGCTATTTCTATTGATTTTGCAATAAGTTTTCTGTCATAAATCTCACTCATATCAGGAAAACGCGGTCCAAGTCTTTCATCATTATGTCCCATTAATGGATTGTCGGGGAATAGATTAATATGGTCGTTGATAATCATTATATCACCTACTTTAAAGTCAGGATTCATTCCGCCGGCAGCATTAGAAAGTATTAGTAGTTTTATTCCCAACTCCTTCATAACTCGAATTGGAAAGCTAATATCTTTCATACTATAGCCTTCGTAAAAATGAAATCTACCTTGCATTGCAACAACATTTTTTCCTCCTAGTTTACCAAAAACTAATCTACCTTGATGTCCTTTAACAGTAGAAACTGGAAAGTTAGGAATGTCTGAATATGAAATACTTGCAATTTCTTCAATTTGATTTCCTAGGTTTCCCAAACCAGAACCTAATACTATTCCAATTTGTGGGTTAAAATCTGTTTTAGTTCTGATGTATGTTGTAGTCTGATTTATTTTCTCGTACATAATTAATTATTTTCTTGTTAAATACTTTATCTAATTCTGCAATAAATGAAATCTTAATTGGCAGAATGAATACCCCTAAGTTGTCAAAAGCTGTACCTTTAGTAACAGCCCTTAGTCGTATTGCGTCTTTTTCGCTAATTATTATTATTTTATTTTGCTTGGCAAAACTATTAAATTTTTTAATAAAAGCAGAAATATCATTTTTATTAAAAATATAATGGTCTCTAAACTCTAAATGTTCAAGTTTAGTAGGTTTATATTTTATGTTAATATAATCAATCATTGCTCTTGGTGTTGCTAAAGCACTAATAACCAAAACATTTTCAATTTGCTTATTTAAAGTAATATTTCCATAAGGGATTAGCTCACTATAATTAATACTTGAAAATAATACCTCAGAATTAGTAAATTTATGAATTTCTTTTCTCAAGCCTTCTTTTTTTGCTCGTGAAACATCTTCTGGGCACTTTGTAATTACAACCAAATCTGATCTATTTGCTGCCGTAGGGTATTCTCTTAATCTTCCAAAAGGCATTGATTTATCTTTTGTAAATATTTTACTATAATCTGACAGAAGAATATTAAAACCAGCTTTTATTGCTCTATGTTGGTAAGCATCGTCAAGAAGAATAACGTCAATATCTGGATAATCAAATAATATTTTAGTTATTGCTTCTACTCTATCTTCACCCACAAAGACTTTAATTTTTGAGTATTTCTGCTTAATTTGTAAAGGTTCATCACCACTTTCTGCGACTGAAGAATTACTTAAAACTTCTCTAAATCCTTTAGTTTTACGCCCATAACCTCTACTTAGGGTAGCAATATTAAATTCTGGCACGAGTAAGTCAATGATATACTCAATATGGGGAGTTTTACCACTGCCACCAACAGCCAAATTACCCACATTAATAATGGGTAAATCAAATTCAGAGGCTTTGAATATTCCTTTATCAAATAGATAGTTCCTAATAGAGTTAATAAACGCGTACATAGATTTAAATATTTAACGAAAGTACGAATATATTGTTAATTAGTATTCGTCAATATTTTATTATCGGAATTCTCTGCCAATAGCAAGGATAGGAGATAAGCTTAAAGCATTAGCAAATTTTTGTATTTTAGCGTACTCAAGTAAAGCCTATGAAACAATTATATTTTTTCTTTTTTCTTTTGATAATAATTAGTGGTTCTTCAATTTCAGCTCAAAATATTCCCGCAAATATTGGTGCAGCAGAATCTGGTATGGGAGGTATAGGAGTAGCCTCAACAGATATTTGGAGTGCTTCTAATAATCAGGCGGCATTAGGTTTTAATAAAAATTATGGTGCTGGTTTTTATTATGAAAACAGATTTATGACAAAAGAGTTAAGTCTAAATGCTCTTACACTGGTGCTTCCTACTGGTAAAGGTTCTTTTGCAGCTAATATATCATATTTTGGTTTTTCGCAATATAATGAAAAGAAAATTGGGCTTGCTTATGGCATGGCTCTTTCAAAACGCTTTGCAATTGGTGTTCAGCTAGATTATTTGAACACTACAATTGGGAATAATTATGGAAGTAAATCAGTTTATACTTTTGAAATTGGCATAATGTCTAAGCTTACCGAGGACATTACTCTTGGCGTGCATGTTTTTAATCCTATTCAAGCCAAATTTAACGATTATAATAGTGAACGATTGGCGCTGTTGATGAAACTTGGTTTGCAATGGAAATTATCTGATAATTTTACTGCCGCTGCCGAGGTTCACAGCGATATTAATAATGAACTAATTGTTAGAGGAGGTTTGGAATATAAAATTAAGAAGATTCTTTATGCTAGAATAGGATTAAGTAACAATCCCAATATTTTTAGTTTTGGAGTTGGATTGCAATTTAATTCACTTAGGCTAGATTTTAGTTCTTCAATGCATCAAGTATTAGGCTATTCCCCTCAATTATCTCTTATTTATCAATTTAAAAAATAAAATAAGGTGATAAAATTTCGATATTTATTTATTCTGACATTCTTTATACTTATTAGTATTCAGCATATTTCTGCACAGAAAAATGACGAGCAAGCTAAAGAAATAATAGAGCAAAGAATAGAAGAGTTATCATCGAGAACAGATATGGAATTTGATTTTTCAGAACTATATGACCACTTTATTTATCTCTATGAACATCCAATAAATATTAACTATGCTGATGAAGAGGAATTACAATCTTTATTGTTTTTAAATGATAATCAGATTGCAGACATTATTATTGAAAGAAGGAAAAGAGGAGGTTTTAAAACTCTTTATGAATTAAAGGATTTAGAAACATTTTATGTTGATTTGATATTGACTATAAAGCCTTTTGTAACTCTTGATAAAATAGAAAAAGCAGAACCTCTTCATTTTAAAAACATGTTGAAATACGGCAAAAACCAAGTCTTAATACGCTACGGAAGAGTGCTCGAAGAACAGGAAGGCTATGCGCCAATTGACGATTCTACTTTGGCGGCTAAACCAAATTCAAGATATTTGGGTAATAAAAACAAGCTGTATTTTAGGTATAAATACAAATATCGAGATATTGTTAGTTTCGGAATACTTGGCGATAAAGATGCAGGGGAGGAATTTTTTAGTGGAAACAATGCTACAGGTTTTGATTTTTATTCTGCCCATTTTTTTATAAAGAATCAAGGAAAACTTAAAGCTTTGGCATTGGGTGATTACCATGTTGAGTTTGGTCAAGGACTTACAATGTGGTCTGGAATGGCTTTTGGTAAATCAACTACGTCAATAGATTTAAAACGTAAGGCTAGAGGTTTAAGAGCAAATACTTCTGCCAATGAAGTACTATTTCTAAGAGGAGCTGCTGCTACTTTTGAGATATTACCGAGCCTTGATATTACAACTTTTTATTCCAATAGGGGTTTAGATGCTGGTGTAAATATTAAAGATACTAGCGATACTGAAGAATTAATCTTTTCTACAATTCAAGAAAGCGGTTTACACCGCACACCTTCTGAAATGGCCAATAAACATGCAGTAAATGAACAGCTTTTTGGAGGAAATATTAATTATCGTAAAGACGCATTACACATTGGTATGACAGCCTATGGAACAGTATTTGGCAATGAGTTAATAAAAGATGTTGCCCCTTATCAAATGTATGATTTTCAAGGTAAAGAAAACTTTAATATAGGAACAGATTTCTCATACTCAAATAGATATGTAAGTGTTTATGGCGAATTAGCTATGAGTAAGAATAAAGGAAAGGCTATGCTTTTGGGGGCATTATTCAATCTCCATCCACGAATTACTTTTTCTGTTTATTATCGTAATTTGCAGAAAGAATATCAGAATTTCTATGCAATTCCTATGTCGGAAGGAGGAAAAGCTCAAAATGAAGAAGGTGTTTATTTTGGTTCTCTGATTAATATTGGTACTAGGAGTAACCTTCGTCTTTATTATGATATGTTTAAGTTTCCATGGCTTAAATTTAGAATTAATACACCATCTCATGGAAATGAATTTTCCATACAATACGAAAGAAATCATAATAGGCATCTCAGCTATTATGTGAGATATATGTTTGAAGAGAAATTGTTAAATTTTAATGATGATGAAAAATCAATTACTGAAGTTACTGCTAAAAAAAGACAGAATATACGTTTTCATTTGAGTTATAAAGTAAGTCATCAAATACGTTTGCAATCCCGATTAACTATCTCAAAGTATCAACAAGAACCAATGAGTATTAGCAGTGGGTATTTGCTATATCAAGATATATCTTATGCGCCAGATAATATTCCCATAAAGTTACATTTTCGCTATGCTATATTCAACACCGATGATTATGATACAAGAATATATGCTTATGAAAATAATGTATTATATAAATTTAGTGTGCCAGCATATTATTATCAAGGACAGAAATATTATATATTACTAAATTATAAATTGAGTAATGCATTATCTTTTTGGCTGCGTTTTGATCAAACATTTTATAATAACAGAACAACTATTAGCAGCGGTTTAGAAGAAATTCAAGGAAATACGAGGAGTGAGATTACGGCTCAACTTAGGTGGAAGTTTTAGTTTTTAAAATGGTGATTTGTGTATTTGGTTATTTGAGTTGTCCAACCGCCAACAGAGAACTGTCCACTTTATTATTTTCTCCCAAAATCCGCAGGAATTTCACCCCAAACGGCAGTTTCCCATTTTAGAATTTTATTCTCCCAAGTGTTGGATTTTATCCAAATTAATGCCCTATCAACCATTTTAAAAAGATCCTCTGTTTTGGCATTTCTTTCAAGATTAGTTTTAATGGCTTTCTTTCTGACCCACGACATAGCTGTCATTGAATCAGAATATATTGGCATAGAATTATTCTGACTTTTCAATAAGGCCAAACCATGTACTAATGCTAAAAACTCACCAATATTTACAGTTCCCAATGGAAAAGGACCCTGATGAAATATTAGCTTACCGCTTGCAGTATCTACACCTTGATATTCTAATGGACCAGGGTTTCCGCTACATGCTGCATCAACACTTAATGTATTTTTAATGGGAGATCCTATTTTTTTATTCTGATATTTTTTAAGCATTATAGGTTCTATATAGTTGTCTCCCATATATTTCCCCGGGTTCTCAGTATATGCTTTTTTAGCAATTTCTATATTCTGAAAAGCTTTAAAAACGGGAGAAGCAAAACCATGAACTTGCTTTTTACACTCTTCCCAAGTAGTATAAACACCAGGTTTATTACCTTTCCAAACTACGTAATATTTTTGCTTTTTTTTACTCATATTTCATTTGATAATCAAAGATTTGGGGCTTTACTACCTAAATCAACAGATAAGATAGAGACAATAGATTCATGAATTATTGTTATTGAAAAGTATATTGAAAAGTGGTACATAGAACTTCATTAAACATGCCTGCATCCCATCTAAAATGTGCTTGTTCGGGTTTTGGTCTAAGAGCTAGAATTGAATATCCATATCGCAAAGAAATTCCCCACTTATTATTTATCTTATAATGTAAACCGGCAAAAGCTGAAAAATCTAGTTTTTTAAGGTCTGGAACATCGGGGTCTCGATAGAATTCTCCGTGCTCATCAAATTCTCGATAATTTATTAAGTACGCAAACTGAAGGCCAGCTTCAATCTCCAAAGGTTTAATAATTCTAAATATATACATTATTGGTACTTCAACATAATTCATTCTCAACAAATATGAATCGTAAATACCATCACTTGGTTTAGCATTTTTTCTACTTCCTTTTTGAATAAAATTAAATTCTAATTGAGCTTTTCCTAATCTCCCCAATGGTCTACTAACATATACACCAGCAAATATTCCTGCCTTATTAAATCCACTTAATCCATCACCAGTTACCTGAGTTCCAGTCATGCCAAGTTGTGCTCCGGCTGAGAAGTCTTGAGATTTGACACTAATACTTACTAAAATAAATAGTGAGATTATCAATACTTTAATCATTAGCTATCTGTTTTATAGTTATTGACAAAAATATGGTTTTAATTAGAATAAATGAAAAAAATGATAGAATAATTCTGTAGAATGAATTCACTGATATTAAATATACGCACTGCAAATGCACCTTAATTATAAAAATAAAATTGCTAAAATGTTAAACGTTTGTAAGTTGTTATGAAGACTACTAACTAAAGATTCCCACTCCCAGTTACTAGTTTAGCATCCCTATCATAGATTTATAGGTAGTTCCAGTTTTCCATTTTATATCAGCAATAGATCTTTCTTTGAATTTCTTAAGAAATATAATGCTTATTTCCTCTACAATATCACCATAGATACAATCCAAAAATGGGCAAATGGGATTATGTTCGGTACAGAAATCATTTGCTGATTTGCCTTCTATTAGTTCGTAAATTTCAAGTAGGCTGATTTTGTTAGCATCTTTAATAAGACTAAAGCCCCCTTTTGGGCCCCTATTAGATTTTAAATAACCTTGTTTTACAAGTATTTGCAGAATTTTGCTTAAATGGTTTTTTGAGAAACCAGTTAATTTAGCAATATGTGTTGCATTAATATGTTTATCTAACTTTGCTATTAAGGCTAAGCTATGAATAGCAATAGAACTTGCTTCAGAAATATTTATTAATTTATGCATGCGATAGTTATTTGTGCAAATATACACTTTTTGGTAATGCAGTACTTGAATAATCAGTAATTTTGCAAGATAAAGCAATAATCATCACCTTTTAAGATATAAAACATTTATAAAGTTTGATTTTTCTAGCTATTTCAAGAATAATATTATTGTTAAGCTTTTTTTAAAAAAACATATCTTTGCACAAATAAAATCATTTGGTACAGTATGCAAACAATTCAGTTAAAGGATAAGAAATTTAAAACTCATATTTCTTCAGAGGAAATACTTAAGCAGGTTAGTAGAGTAGCTCTAGAAATAGCAAAAGATTACAAAGAACGGAATCCCATATTTCTAGTGGTTCTAAATGGAGCTTTTATGTTTGCAAGCGATCTTATGAAGTCATATCCATATTTTTGTGAAGTATCATTCGTGAAATTAGCTTCTTATGAAGGAACAGAGTCTTCGGAAAAAGTAAAGCAATTAATTGGTCTTAATCATAGTATTGATGGGCGAGATATTGTAATTATTGAGGATATTGTTGATACAGGAATTACTATGAGTGACCTGCTTAGTGATTTAGATGAGAGAAAGCCTGCAAGCATAAGAATTGCCACTCTTTTCTTTAAGCCAGAATCTTTTCAAAAGGATTATAAGGTAGATTATATTGGATTTGAAATAGCGAATGATTTTATTGTTGGTTATGGATTAGACTACGATCAATTAGGACGAAATTTGAAAGACATATATATTATTACAGACTAAAAAACAATTACTATGTTTAATATTGCATTATTTGGTCCTCCGGGCGCAGGAAAAGGAACACAATCAAAATATTTGATTGAAAAGTATAACCTAACATATATTTCCACAGGTGATATTCTTAGAAAGGAAATAGCAGAAGAAAGCTTATTAGGCTTAAAAGCTAAAGATGTAATTGCACGTGGAGGTTTGGTTAGTGACGATTTGATTGTTCAAATTATAGAAAAAAGAATTACAGATGAAGCTAAAGATGGAATATTATTCGACGGATTCCCTAGAACTGTAGTTCAAGCATATATTTTAGATGGTTTATTATCTAAACTAAATACTTCTCTTAACTTTATGCTTAGTCTTGAAGTACCAAAAGAAGAATTAGTTACCCGACTTGTAGAAAGAGGGAAATCTTCTGGTAGATCTGATGACAATCTTGTTGTTATAGAGCAAAGGCTGAAAGAATATGAAGATAAAACAATGCCTCTTATTGAATTTTATAAAGATAGAGGTAAATATATTTCTATTAATGGTGTTGGTGAAATTAGCGATATAACTAAAAGATTAACCGATGCTATTGAGAAAACTCTAAAACGTAAGTATTTCAATATTGTAGTTACTGGAAAACCAGGTTCTGGAAGAGGAACACAAGCTAAATTACTTGCTGCAGAGCATAATCTTGCTTATATTTCTACTGGTAAAATAATGCGTCAAGAGATTGAAGCAGGGACAATGCTAGGAAAAAAATGCCAAGAATTTATGGAAAAAGGAGATTTGGTTCCCGATGAATATCCAATTAGAATTATTGAGAAAGTAATTAGAGATAATCCTCATGTTAATGGTTATGTATTTAAAGGATTCCCACGTTCACTGGTTCAAGCTTATATCCTAGATGGTCTTTTAAAGAAAATAAATTCTAAAGTCGATTTAGCAATTGAATTAGATACTAGTACTTTAACATCAATAAAACGTCTTTCTCAGAGAAGTAAATCTGATAAAGCTCGTACTTATGATATGAGTACAGATGTTATTATACATCGTCTTGAAGAATGGGAAAACACCATTAAGAAAGATGTTTCTGCATTCTATTCAGTACAGAATAAAGTTCTGCACATGGATGGAAGTGGAGAAGATATAGAAGTTTTTGATAAAATTAATAAAGCGGTTTCCGAACTGATAAAAAGATAAATATGGCAGGAACTAACTTTGTTGATTATGTAAAAATCCATTGTAAATCAGGTAATGGAGGTCCCGGATCAACGCATATGCGTAGAGAAAAATATATCCCAAAAGGGGGTCCTGATGGTGGAGATGGCGGCAGAGGTGGTCATGTTATTGCAAGAGGTAACGCACAGTTTTGGACTTTACTTCATTTACGATATACTAAACATATTAAAGCCGAACACGGAGAATCTGGAAGTAAGCAACAAAGCTCAGGTGCTATAGGCGATGATAAAATTATTGATATTCCTTTGGGAACAATAATAAGAGATGCTGAAACTGGTATAGAAATAGGTGAAATAACCAAAGATGGTCAAGAGATAATTATCAAAAAAGGAGGCCGTGGAGGTCAAGGAAATGTTCATTTTAAGACAGCCATAAATCAAGCACCAACTTATGCACAACCAGGCGAAGAACTAGAAGAAGGTTGGGTAATAATGGAGCTAAAGATAATGGCAGATGTTGGTCTTGTTGGATTTCCTAGTGCTGGTAAATCTACTCTTCTTTCTGTTGTTTCTGCCGCTAAACCAGAAATTGCAGATTATCCTTTTACCACTCTAAAACCAAACCTTGGCATTGTACCATATCGTGATAATAAGTCATTTATTATGGCTGATATCCCAGGCATTATAGAAGGAGCTCACGAAGGTAAAGGTTTAGGATTGAGATTTTTGCGCCATATCGAACGTAATTCTACTCTTTTGTTCATGGTTCCCATTGATTCTGACGATATTGATAAAGAATATCGAATATTATTGAATGAACTTAAGCAGTATAATCCTGAATTATTGGATAAATCTAGATTATTAGCAATTACTAAGTCCGATATTTTTGATGATGAAATGATAGAGGATTTGAAACCAGAATTACCAACAGATATTGATACAATATTTATTTCAGCAATTACAAATAAAGGTATTAGTGAGCTAAAAGACTTGCTATGGAATAAAATGACTGAACCAGTAATATAATAATCAATTATGGATCATATTATTCAAATCGACACAGATGTTTTTCTGTTTTTAAACGGTTTGCATAATTCATTTTTCGATTTTATTATGTATTGGGTTTCTACAACTGTTTTATGGATTCCTCTATGGTTATATTTTATTTATCTTCTAATTTCCGAATATAAAAAACAAGCGGTATGGCTTATTGTTGCTTTACTTGTGGCAGTATCTCTTGCTGATTCTATTTCAGTGCATCTTTTTAAGAATGTTTTTGAGCGATTACGCCCTTGTCATAATGAAGAGATAGCCAGTTTAGTGCATATAGTAAGAGATCATTGCGGAGGGAAATACGGTTTTGTAAGTTCTCATGCCGCCAATATGTTTGCCATAGCGGTTTTTATGGGAAATGCTCTTAAACCAAAATTCAAATATGCTTTCGTATTATTATTACTTTGGGCAACGTTAATATCCTATAGTAGAATATATCTTGGAGTTCATTATCCCGCAGATGTAATTGGCGGCGGGCTTTTGGGAAGCCTTATAGCGTTTGTTATTTGGAGGGCGATTAGTCGAACGGTGAGTAATGATGAGGAGTAGGGTGTTCGTATAAATAAGTTGGATAGCATTTGAGTAAGATAACTCGATTGTTTTTCATATATAAATAGAATTAACTCACCTAAAAGTGATTTTACTAAATTTAGTGCGGCTTGTAGAAGGGTAGTAGAAAATGATATCAGAAATGCAAAATTTGGTTATTTTGAAGAAAATTCAAAAAAAGGAATGGTGAAATGTCAAGAATCAGGAGAATTACTTTCATGGAAAGAATTAGTTATTGACCATAGACAGCTCAATACATTTTCTGTAATAGTTGATAGGTTTATTGAGGTTTTTAAAAATAACATTTCTGCAGTGCATCTAAAACTCTAAGCTTATGATTGGGTAATTTGCTTTTAGTATTAAGGATTGGAAGAAAGTTATGGATAACAGCCGCAATATTATCGCTAGACATTTTTAGCTGCATACAAATAGTCTAAGCATCCAAACTTCTTTCTATCTTCAATTTGCGAAGTTTGGGAGAGTACCACAGGAATCTTATTCGGTCTATTAATAGATGGTAGAGATAATTCAAGGTTCTCTTTGCCAAATAACTGATAAAGTTTGCGTAGCCCATAAACCAAATGCTTATACGAACTCAGAGCATCTGTATCTCGCTGAATTAGATAATAAAGGTATTCTTCTAACTCATCAATTTCGAT
>Ga0164318_10006096_pt1 | contig 11682 bp, 6 predicted proteins | sample GuaBasSedimGuay9_FD_113734 | JGI IMG/M metagenome (GOLD analysis project Ga0164318, IMG submission 113734) | Subseafloor sediment microbial communities from Guaymas Basin, Gulf of California, Mexico - Guay9, Core 4571-4, 0-3 cm | ecosystem: Environmental > Aquatic > Marine > Hydrothermal vents >... | reverse complement strand
TCCGACGACTACCCTGTAATGATTGCCCCTGGTCAACCTGGCCTGAGAGTCAATGCAACCCCGGATGAGGTGATTAAATACTCCCCCAGAAAAATTGACGTAATCAACCTCGAGTCCAACAGTTTTGAGACTATTGAACTTGACAAATTTCTCAGGGAGTCCGCCTATGAAATCCCTGGTATCAATAAAATAGTCTCGATCTATGAGGAGAACCACCTGAGAGTACCATCGGGATTGAATCTCGATCCAGAAGAAGATACGCTGGTAGCTACTTTTGATGGGTTATTTTCCGGTTCTTCATTTGTTAAGCAAATAAAAGTGATTCTGGATATTCTTAAGGAGGCGATGGGAATTCCCGTTGATATTGAATTTGCTTCTGATGGTAACGATTTTTATCTTCTGCAGTGTCGCCCACAAAGTTATGGTACTCACAACACTCCATCGCCAATTCCCAAAGATATTCCCAAAGATAAAATTATTTTTTCGGCTTGCAAGTATATCTCAAACGGTTTTATCCCGAATATTTCACATATTGTTTATGTCGATCCTCAAGCCTATAGCGAACTGGAATCTCGATCGGAGATGAATGAAATTGGGATCGCAGTGAGTCACCTTAACAAGGTACTTCCCAAACGTCAATTTATTCTCATGGGACCCGGTCGATGGGGCAGCCGTGGAGATATCAAACTGGGGGTCAACGTAACATATTCCGATATCAACAATACAGCAGTCCTTATTGAGATCGCTCGGAAGAAAGGTAATTACAGCCCCGATCTCTCGTTTGGAACACACTTCTTCCAGGATTTGGTTGAAGCTAATATTCGATACATCCCTCTGTATCCCGACGATGAGAATATTATCTTTAACGAACTTTTTCTGAAGGAAACTCCAAACATCCTCCCGGAAGTGCTCCCGGAGTATGCCAGTTTGGCTGACACCATTCGGTTAATCGACGTCCCACAAGCGACAGACGGGTTGATATTGAAAGTCCTGATGAATTCCGATCTCGACGAGGCGGTTGGAATACTCGCTGAACCATCAAACGAAGTAGATCTTTCAGCTCCTGAGTCAATAACTCCAACTCGTCGCGACGCCACATTCTGGAGATGGCGAATGATGATGGTCGAAAATATCGCTTCTGAGATTGATCCTGATCGGCTTGGAGTAGTAAATTTATATGTCTTCGGCAGTACGAAGAACGCCAATGCTGGTCCAACAAGCGATATTGATATCCTGGTACATTTCAGGGGGACAGAAAAACAGCGTGAGTGTCTCATCAACTGGTTAGAAGGGTGGAGTCTATGCCTGGCTCAGATTAACTATATGCGAACAGGTTACCGAATTAATAATCTACTGGATGTCCACATTATCACAGACAAGGACATTGCCGATAAAACTTCTCTTGCTAGTAAAATCGGGGCAGTCACAGACCCAGCCCAACTACTTCCGCTCGGAAAAGTTGCAAAAGATTAGACAACAATCCTCTCCCCCATTTACCTTCAAGTGAAGGAACCTTTCAATGAATCATAGGGATTGATCAAGGTTGGATAGAACGAACAAAACAAAAAACCGAGGAGACCAATATGCGTGCGATGGTTTTGGATCAACCAGGGCAGAAGCTTAAACTGAAAGAAGTGCCAGAACCAGCACAGGGGGAAAACCAGGTTCTGATCCGGGTGATGGTATGCGGTATCTGCCGGACTGATCTTCACGTGGTCGATGGTGATTTGACCGACCCTCGCTTGCCAATCATACCCGGACACCAGATAGTGGGACGGGTAGAAGCAATCGGCGAAGGGGTAACATCAATATCTGTCGGAGAACGAGTAGGTGTGCCCTGGCTCGGTGGAAGTTGCGGTAAGTGTTCTTTCTGTCAGAGTGGTAGAGAAAATCTCTGCGATCACGCTCGCTACACTGGATACCAGATCGACGGTGGCTTCGCCGAGTTCTGTATCTCTGACGAACGCTTCTGTTTTCCAATTCCCGAAGATTATCCGGACCTTCAAGCTGCCCCGTTGCTGTGTGCTGGTCTGATTGGCTACCGTTCTTTGTGCATGGCCGGAGAAGGCCACCGATTGGGGTTTTATGGTTTTGGAGCTGCAGCTCACATTTTGATCCAAGTAGCTCGCTACCAGGGTCGTGAAGTATATGCTTTCACTCGTCATGGTGACACTGAAAAAACCAAATTCGCCAAATCGCTCGGCGCTGTTTGGGCTGGTTTCTCCGATCAACTACCACCGGAGAAACTGGACGCTGCAATTATCTTTGCCCCGGCCGGAGAACTTGTGCCTATTGCACTGAAGGCTATTGACAAAGGCGGAAAAGTTGTCTGCGCCGGAATCCACATGAGTGATATTCCCTCATTCCCATATTCCTACCTCTGGGAAGAAAGAGAAATTTGTTCAGTCGCTAACCTGACACGTCGTGACGGAGAAGAGTTCCTCTCTCTAGCACCAAAGGTCCCAATCAAAACCGAGGTACACCCATACCCTCTTGAAAAAACCAACGAGGCTTTAGATGATCTGCGCAATGGTCGTTTCAACGGCGCTGCAGTAATTGTTGTAGATAATGCAGTCACTGGACTTTAACAGCCAACAGACAAAAAATAATTCCCATCTGGCTACTTTTTATCGTAGAGACTTAATTTAAAAATCTTAACAACCGATAAAAAGAATAGTGAACTAGCACATGTAAAAAGAGGGAATTGTGATGAGTATGTTGGGGTTCTTGGCTAATATCGGCGAAAATTTCCGTAATCATTACCTACGCATGACAGATGACATGCTGGGGAATCGCACACCACAGCATTTCCACAGATCGACTCCATTGCAAAACTTGAATCAACTTTCTCCTACGCCTGCGACCCCGGTTGACCGTTGGGAGCCATCGTCTAAAGTTACTCCAGAGACAGGGTCGGAGCAAACTGTACAACAGAACCCAACTAACGACGTTCCAGCTGATACAAATACACCAATCAACACCCCTAGTGTCGAGGAAATCCCCGTAACACCTGAGACGGAAGTGACCGATGAATTCGTGCCAAGCGGTGAAACCCCTTCTGAGGATATTAGCAAATCACCAGAAAACAATCCTGATGGAACCTATTCTCTGATACGTGCTTCCCATCTTGATTACAAACTAGACCTACGTTTTGACTTGGCGGCGATTAGTCAAACTGTACGCTATCTGGCAGGCGGTGACACTACCGGTGTTGAGCAAATGGAAGCTGCCGGATTTGGACTGTCGGCTGATTTCGCTCTGAAGGGCTTCCAGATCACTCAGTCTCAATTTCCAGAAGGAGATGACCCTACTAACAGAAACCTTCAGACTCATGGTCTGACTCGCACTGCTTCAAGACAAGCTGGACTTTTCCAGGCCAATAGTCGAGATTTTGCTTTGCAGTCATTTTTCCGCGAGTCCACCAAGCAACAACAGTCATACAACGTTATGGTCCGTAACGGACATCAACGCGCTGTCAATCGATTCGCATTCCGTTTCAAGTTTGACAGCCAGTTTAGTTTTTCCCATCTCCAGAGATTCAACGTACAAACAAACAACATGGCCAACCAGATGCCTGAATCGCTTGGAAAGTATCTCAATGCTGCCGGTGAGGTTGCCCAAAGCGGGTCCAACAACATGATGGCAACTTTCTTTGATGCTGTCGATGCTTATCTTAACCAGGCTGAAGACCAACTTTTGGGAAAAACTGTCGCTGCCTTCGAGCAAGCGGCCGACGAACTTGGTTTTTCAGGTTCGATGGTTGAAATGGCAAAGAACCATCTGACTGGTTCTATTGAGAGTTTCTTCAATCGTGTAGATGCGGCCCTGGGCGAAATGCGGACTCAGTTCGTACCGGAAGCACCTACATCACCGGAAATCCCTGTTGAAGAACCAATATTGCAACCGGAAAATATGGTTGATAATATAACTCAGCCTGTTGAAGCTTGAGCTAAATACTCAAGCCGGTGCAAATCCACGATTTTGAAAACACCATATCGCTTCAATAGACCGCTATTTACCTAACCACTAGCGAGATAGCCAATCTGCTTGGGTTGCTGTATGGGTTAATTAACGATACTCAGACTAAACACATCCAGCTTAGCGATAAAGATTTTCATCGACAATTTCGAATTTACAAATATAATGAATACGAACTCTCCAGATTTAATTCACGTCAAAAGGTTGTCATAATCGGAGATCAGTAGCTAATTCCCTCTGATATATACCCATGAAAAGCTGTTTTTTCCTTGCCTTTATACCTATTTTTTTGCGATACTATAAACAGTACGGTGAAAGAGATTTTTACTCATAATGTTGCACAAGTACACGGGCAGATTGCTGAAGCCTGTGAACGTTACGATCGTGACACCGACGATATCACAATTGTAGCAGTTACCAAGAGGCAACCCACAATAATGATAAACATGGCCGTCGCAGCAGGGCTACACAATATTGGCGAAAGTCGGGTGCAGGAAGCAGATGAAAAGATTTCCGAGCTTGGCCAAATTGCCCGATTTCACATGATTGGTCATTTACAAACCAATAAGGTAAAAAAAGCTGTTCAGCTTTTTGATGTAATTCAATCCGTCGATTCTTTGAAACTGGCTGAAGAGATTGACCGTCAGGCTGGACAGGCGGAGTTAAATATCGAATGTCTTATCGAAGTCAATTGCTCCGGAGAGAACCAGAAATTCGGTGTGCTTCCCAACGATTGTCTGGACATGGTAAAACGCATGAAATTGCTATCCAACATAACACTAACAGGACTTATGACAGTCGGCCCTTACACCGATGACGAAGAAACCATTCGAGCTGCTTTCCGTGAGGGGAATAACCTTTTCAAATATGGCCGTGATATCGTTGGTGATCAGTTTGATACCCTTTCGATGGGCATGTCTGGTGATTTCCCCTTGGCTATAGCTGAGGGAGCAACGATGATCCGCCTTGGGACATCCCTCTTTGGCCCTCGACTCTGAAGTCCCCTTCCCAGAACGCTCTTTCATTTGCTTGGCTTTATTCAAAAGCCATCTCTCCACCGATTGTAATTGACGAACATACAATAGGGAGACAAATTATCCTTGTGAATACTCTGAAATTAAACTCTCCCCTGCAGTATGTAAAAGGGGTGGGACCGCGCAAGTCGGAGGTACTCTCCAATCACGGTATCAACACAATTGGCGATCTCCTGTGGTATTTCCCAAGACAGTATCTTGACCGAACTACAATTGTATCTATAGCTGATCTCAAAGTTGACCAAACAGTTACAATTGTTGGCCAAGTCAAAGCACATGGTATTTTACATGGGAAACGCAAGCGATACGAGGTCATCCTGGGAGACCAGACAGGGGCGATCTCTCTTCTATGGTTTCATGGTGTCGGCTATTGGCAACGACTTTTCAAAAAGAACCAGTGGTATGCCGCCACCGGGACGGTTAGCTATTTCCAAGGTTTTCAGATCATCCACCCCGACCTTGAACATCTCGAAGATGAAAGCGACCAGATGATCCATGCGGGACGCATTATCCCCGTATACCCACAAACTGCGGAACTGAATAAAATCGGACTTAGCAGCAAAGGGATCCGACAGATAACTACATATATTTTTGAAAACCTCCATGAACGCATAGCAGACCCTCTACCCCAGCCAGAGATACAACAGCTTCACTTGCCGGAGTTGCATGAAGCAATCCAACATATCCACTATCCCGAAAATCGAGACCAAATAGAATTATGCAGGCGACGATTAGCCTTTGACGAACTGCTGGAATTCCAGTTTATAGTACTCAGTAGTCGCAGGAAGAAAGAAGTTACGGTTAAGAAACATAGCTACTCCGAACCTGGTAAGATTATTCGAAAAATTGTGAAAAAACTGCCATTCAATCTCACTACCGGTCAGCAGATAGCAGTTGATGAAATCAGCGCTGATCTAATGAAAAATCGACCCATGACGCGCATGTTGCAAGGGGATGTCGGTTGCGGCAAAACGGTAGTAGCAATTCTTGCTGCGCTTCATGCAGCAGAGAACCAGTTGCAGACTGCGTTCATGGCGCCCACTGAAATCCTTGCTGAGCAACATTTCCGCAACTGGCAACAACCATTGGAAGAAGTCGGTATCAGATGCGACCTGTTGACATCCAGTATATCGCGAGCAGAAAAGGATAAAACAGCTACTGCCTGTAGCGAAGGTAAGATTGATATTCTTTTTGGCACTCATGCCCTTATCTACGACTATGTCTTATTCAAGCAGCTCGGACTGGTCATCATAGATGAACAACACCGCTTTGGAGTCAAACAACGCGGCAAATTGCACGCAAAAGGAGATAACCCCGATTTACTGATCATGACCGCAACTCCTATTCCTCGAACATTGGCTCTGACCCTGTATGGAGACCTGGACATCACGACTATTACTGACATGCCTCCCGGACGCAAACCGGTACGCACAGTCTGGCGCACGAACAATGTAATTGGAAAGGTCTACCAGTTTATTCGTAACGAAATCGCAAAAGGCGGGCAGGCATACTTTATCTATCCACTGGTGGACAAAAGCGAACAGTTGGAACTCGGCAGCGTTGAGGATGCATACAAAGATTTGACTACCAAACAATTCTCAAACCTTCGTGTCGGGATGGTGCACGGACGGATCAAACCAAAAGAACGTGACAAAGTTCTAAACCAGTTCCGCGCTGGTGAGATTGATATCCTGATGGCCACTACTGTAGTAGAGGTTGGTATTGACAATCCACAAGCAACCCTGATGGTAATCGAACACGCTGAGCGGTTCGGCCTGGCTCAATTGCACCAGTTGCGAGGTAGAATTGGTCGTGGTGAAAAACAAGCTACTTTGATAGCGATAGCTCACCCTCCTATCTCTGATATGGCTCGACGTCGTCTGGATTTCCTTGCTCAAACGACCAACGGATTCGAAATCGCTGAAGCTGACCTTGAACTACGGGGACCAGGGGAATTATACGGGCTAAAACAATCAGGCTTACCGGAACTGCGTGCAGCCCGACTGTCATGTGATCGTGACCTGCTTGAAGCTTCCCTGTTGTTACTTGAACGACTGTTTTCAATTGACAAGAGCCTTGACACTTCCTACCAAAACTTGTATACGTACTTGTATGAATCTACAGCTACTCGGGGTTTGACCCTAGGTGGTGGGTAGAATTAAAAAAGTAAACAAACCCGCTCTTCACAATTTGGAGTATATATAATGACTGACACAAATAACAATGAGAACCCTATGTTTGCCCAATTAGTATTATCGCTGCAAATGGGCGCTATGCAGCAAATGGGAAAGATTGCTTCACAACTGACAGGTAAAGTAGAGCGCAATCTAAGTATAGCCCAGGCGAGTATCGACATGCTTGGCATGCTTGAATCCAAAACGAAAGGCAATCTCACTGAAGACGAGGAAAAGCTCTTGAGCCATACTCTTTATGAATTGCGCATGAATTTCATTGATGAAAGCAAGAAAAGTGATCAGAATGATGACATAGAAACTGCTAAGTCAGATGATTCTAATTCGGAGGATAAACAAAATAATCAAGAATCAACCAATAATGCAGAAGAAGAGAACCAATCATAGGATATTTTGATCGACCTCTGCTCTTCTGCCGTGTATAACCAAATGAGGTTATAGTAGATATACGAACATGGCGAACAATTGTGCTTGATTTTGCCACTGGTTTTTAGTATATTTTTTCAATGAAAGCGACTGAACAACTGCCACTTAGCACTAACATCTCAAGGTCTGCCATAATCGCTGAATTTGGTGATTCAGTTGAGTTTGATATATCTCTGGCACGTCTAACGAGTTTCAGAACTGGAGGTCCGGCGAAATATTTTCTCGTTGTCAAAACGTTGGATAATGTGGCACGAGCAATATCCTCAGCACAACGACTCGAGTTGCCATGTTTCATCGTCGGGGGTGGATCAAACCTTCTAATATCAGATGCTGGATATGACGGTTTAATCATCAAGATAGAGATTGCAGGTTTGGAACTTATTGACGAAACAGTGATCGAGTGCGGCGCCGGAGAGAGTCTTATGTCGGTAGTAAAATTTTCCGAATCCGAATCACTTACCGGTTTAGAGTTTGCTGCTGGTATATGGGGAACTATTGGTGGTGCTGTGTATGGAAATGCCGGTGCTTTTGGCAACGAGATAGGTGATGTTGTACATGAACTCGAACTTGTTAATTCGAATGGAAATATCAAAACTGTTGACGGAAACTATTGTCGCTTCGCATACCGTGATTCATACTTAAAAACAACTAAGGAAGTGATCGCAACTGTCCGAATCAAACTACATAAGGGAAAACGGGATGAGATTCAAAAGAAGATAACCGATATTCTGGATGTCCGTCGGGATAAGCACCCTGACAAGCTAACAGCCGGATGCTTTTTTAAGAATATCCCGGACTCATCTCAACCCCATGGGAAGCTTTCTGCTGGTTATCTCCTTGAAGAAGTAGGTGCAAAGGAACTTTCGGTTGGTGGCGCAAAAGTGTTTGAGAAACATGCGAACATGATAATCAATGCCGGAGATGCCACTTCGCATGACATTCATCAACTGGCAGCGCTTATGAAGGAACAAGTAAAAAAGAAGTTTAATATTGAGCTTGAAGAAGAGATCACTCGCATTGGATATTTTTAATGAAAGGAGAATGCTTATAGAGTCGTTTATATTGAACTGATTCGTACCGATTACTGTAGAGTGATTGTGAATTTAAGAGCTACAAGGGTTTTTCTTATTGCCCTGTTCATTGCGGGCTTAGCGTTTATTAACTGCCCCGACGCTAATGGAGCGTCAGGCTTTACAATGTCTTTGTATGAGCCTGTTTTGGAAGTGTCATCATATACTGACCCTCCTGAGAGGTTATCAATATCTCTTGGAACATCGGTATTTCCTCCACTGTCCAGCCGATTGAAAAGGCGTACTAAATGCATCTATTCCAACTTTGAAGAAAACACGCTTCGATTCGAGACAGAGCTGTACAAAAAGGGTAGTCGACATATTTCACTAATTCCTATTTCCGTAGACGCCGAAAAATATGCCAGTTCCAGAATGCAGAAGAATATCTATTCAAATTTTCATAAACTTTCTAACGGCTCCCTGAAAGACTCGCAACAGCAAAGTGTAAAAGGAGGATTGGGACTAAGTGTTGGTTTACCGAAACGGCTAAATCGAATTTTTGGCGAGGGTGGCGCTGGGTTGCGAGTCAGTGGAATACGCCGGATTATGTTTTCAGGGCGATCACAGTGGACCGATGCCGCCAAATCTCCAACGTATGAGCAGAGCAAATTCCCCTCTTTGCACATGGAGCAGATTTCCCGTTTTGATATTACCGGCAATATAGGCAGTAAAATCACAGTCAAAGTATCACAGGATAGCCAAACCGACATTCCTCTGGCCAACAGGTTACAGATTCGCTACAAGGGTGACGAGGACGATATTCTCAAAACCATCGAAGCCGGCAACACTAACCTTGCTTTACCCAACACCAGATTCGTTGGGTATTCATCGCACATCCGAGGATTATTTGGAATTAAAGCTGAGGCTCAGATTGGGAACTTTCGAATTGTAGGAATAGCTTCACAGGAGAAGGGATCATCAGAGACAGCCAGAATCACACCTAGCGGCGAACAAAGCGCTAAGATAATACGTGACAACGAATACCAGGAGCGGCGCATTTTTGATCTTGGACTTCCTGGCGATTTTCAAACCGGAGACTCAATCAAGACGCTTATTGTTTACCAAGCGCTTAGAGGCTCAGAGACAGAACGCCCGGGTACAGCAAAATACGCTCGGCTGGTTGTTGATACTGATAATCCAGATGAAGATCTTAAGGAAAATGAAAAATACACTGATAATAAGGCCGGTGTTGATCCCATCTCTGATAATGAGTACACATTTTACACGAAACCGGATTTAAATCAACACTACATCTATTTCACATCAGTTCGCCGAGATTATTCAATTGGTATTTACATGGAAGTTCAGAGAAATGATGGCAGTATAGATACACTGGGAAACGTTTCCTCAGAACCGTACATACTCAAACTGCTATATTCCCCCAGTGCTGATACTACCTATAAAACATACGATCTGATGTGGCGAAACTGTTATGCAATAGGCCGTATGGAAAGAAACGACTTCGAAGTCAAGATATTCAAAGGACTTAGGGGAAGTGAAGATCGATCAGAAAGTATTAGTGATCAGACAACAGAAGGTATAGGAACTCAGTCCTATCTTGAGATTCTGGGACTTGATCAATTCAAAGGAGCCAAGAATGTACCAGACGGTAAGCTTGACGAAACTGATGCTGTATATAGGAAAGACTGGGGACTTCTGATATTCCCTGACCGTCGTCCCTTTGATACTGACCGCACTTTCAAATATGAGGATGGTCGTGAATCACAGCCTCTGCAATTACGTGTTCCGAAAATATATGATGTCCCCTCTGGGACAGATAAGACTAATGCCAGCCAGTATTTCCTTCGCATTTATACCAAATCACGTAGCTCTACCATCCGTCTTGGACGGCCAAATATCATCGAAGGCTCTGAGAATATAACAGTCAACGGTAGGCAGTTACAAAAAGGTGAAGACTATAGCATCAATTATGATTTTGGCCAGGTAACGCTTCTATCCGATGATGCTACTGACCCCAACGCTGATATCAATATTGATTTCGAATACGCTCCATTTCTGGCTACACAGAAGAAAACTCTTCTTGGAACGCGAATTGAGTATGAGCTTGGCCGGGATTTCAAAATAGGTTCTACCGTTCTCTATAAATCTGATAAAGCAGAGGATAGAAAACCGAGAGTAGGTCAGGAAACTGCCAAAGCGGTAATCTACGATGTTGATGCCTCCTTGAAACTTCATCCCAATTTTCTGACATCTGCTCTGGATGCGCTGCCGCTTATCTCAACGGAGGCGCCATCAAATCTTTCCATTTCTGCTGAAATCGCTCAGTCACATCCAAATCCAAATGTAGATGGAGTGGCGTATATTGATGATTTCGAAGCATCTACCGAGAAGCTCTCCCTCGGTACGTTCCGTACCCAATGGAAAAAAGCCTCCAAGCCTTATCAGTTGACCAAAGCAAGTACAACATGGAGAAGAGCCCAATTGTTATGGCATAACCTGAAGGTACCTCCACAATATGAAGATATTTACCCAAAAAGAGAGCACACTGTTGGGCAGGGAACAGTTCGGAGCATGCGATTTGTGTTCCGCCCTAATTATCTAGATACAACTTGGGACCTAAACGATGATAACGAATGGGAAACTGTAACTATCGATACAATAAGAGGAGACACCGCCTCATGGGGAGGTATTACTCGTTCCTTCAAAGGGCGAGTGGATGCAGAAAGAGCTCAGCTTTTTGAGTTTCGAGCCAAAGCTACGAGCGGCATTATGCATCTGGAATTTGGAATTATCAACGAAGATATAAATGGTGACGGCATTCCGTTTTCAGAAGACGGAGGTGTTTTAGGAATTTTCGAAGAAGAAGAAGACATCGGACTGGACGGCTTGGCTGACCACGAAGAGCCACACTATAATGCTGAAACAAATCCCGACCCGAACCACGACAACTGGTATTTCTACGGAGAGGGCAAATGTCCCCTCCCAGATTGTGGATGGCTTGAAAACGAAAGTGCCTGGAAC